>Ga0163108_10001972_pt1 | contig 14937 bp, 16 predicted proteins | sample Fk1155metaG_FD_109644 | JGI IMG/M metagenome (GOLD analysis project Ga0163108, IMG submission 109644) | Marine microbial communities from the Central Pacific Ocean - Fk160115 155m metaG | ecosystem: Environmental > Aquatic > Marine > Oceanic > Photic zone | place: The Central Pacific Ocean...
AGTAAACTGATTGGTATAGGAGATAATATATCAGGAAGAAATATTGTTGTTATGGAAGATATTGTAGATACAGGAATTACTTTAGAAAAAATTATAAAATTACTTGAGAAAGAAAATGTAGCAGATATTAAAATCGCTACCTTATTATTTAAACCTAATGCTTATATAAAAGATATTTCTATCGACTTTATTGGAAAATCAATCCCTAATGATTTTGTTATAGGATATGGTTTAGATTATGATGAAATTGGGCGTAATCTGCCACACATTTATAAACTTAAAAATTAGAAAATGTTAAATCTAGTATTATTTGGCCCTCCAGGAGCTGGAAAAGGCACTCAATCAAATCTGTTAATTAAAAGATATAATTTAGTACATCTCTCAACAGGAGATATTTTAAGAGAAGAAATTGCAATAGGGACTGTTTTAGGATTAGAAGCAAAATCCCTAATGGACAAAGGAGATTTAGTTCCTGATGAAGTAGTAATAAGCATGATTTCTTCCAAATTAGACAATAACCCAAGTGTAAATGGATTTATTTTTGATGGTTTCCCAAGAACAGGTGCACAAGCTACTGCTCTAGACAATTTATTAGTAGAAAAAGGAACTGCTATTGCTGCAATGTTATCATTAAAAGTAAAAGACAGGGAACTTATAAGAAGATTATTAGAAAGAGGAAAAAATTCTGGCCGTTCAGATGACCAAAATGAGAAAATTATAGCAAATAGAATTCAGGAATATAATAATAAAACAGCTCCACTAAAAGAATTTTATGCTTCACAAAATAAACTTTCAGAAATTGAAGGGATTGGTTCAGTTGAAGATATTGCCGATAAACTAAATGAAGTAATTGATACTTTATAAAAATAAATGAAAGTTAAAAACTCCAACTTTGTCGATTATGTAAAAATCTTTTGCCGTTCTGGAAAAGGAGGAGCTGGATCTACTCATTTCTTAAGAGATAGAAATACAGCAAAAGGAGGTCCAGATGGTGGAGATGGCGGAAATGGTGGACACATAATTATAAAAGGAAATGAGCAAATGTGGACCTTGCTACATCTGAAATACCAAAAACATATTTTTGCAGAACATGGTGGAATAGGAAGTGGAAATCATAAACACGGAAAAGATGGAGAAAATAGTTATTTGGAAGTACCATTAGGCACCATATGTAAAGATGCAGAAACAGGAAAGATATTGTTTGAAATAACAGAGGATGGAGAAGAGAATATAATGGTGAAAGGCGGTATGGGTGGTAAAGGAAACTCACATTTCAAGTCTTCTACTAATCAATCTCCAAGATATGCCCAACCAGGTATTGATGTAATGGAAGGCTGGTTTATTTTGGAATTAAAAGTATTAGCTGATATTGGTTTGGTAGGCTTCCCAAATGCTGGAAAATCAACTTTGCTTTCGGTAGTTTCGGCTGCAAAACCAGAGATTGCGAACTATCCTTTTACCACTTTGGTTCCTAACCTAGGAATTGTTTCTTATCGTGATCACAAATCCTTTATTATGGCTGATATTCCTGGTATTATTGAAGGTGCTGCTGAGGGGAAAGGTTTAGGATTAAGATTTTTAAGACATATTGAAAGGAATTCTACTTTGTTATTTATGGTTCCTTCAGATGCAAATGATATTGCCAAGGAATACAAAATACTCTTAAGGGAATTACAAAAATACAATCCAGAACTTTTGGATAAAGATAGAATACTTGCAGTCAGCAAATCTGACATGTTAGATGAGGAACTGAAAGAGGAAATAGCAAAAGATTTACCAAAAGATTTGCCTTCATTATTTATATCATCTGTTGCACAAGAAGGATTAACAGAACTTAAAGACTTAATCTGGAAAAAACTAAATGAATAAATGGAACAATTCCAGAAAATAGATGAATATTTTTTCAGAATAATTAACTCTGCGGGATTTGAACAGATGGATGAAGTAATGATGCTTATCTCTTCCAAATGGTTGTGGATTCCACTGTATTTATATCTACTCTATTTATTGCATCAAAAATATGCTTCAAAATTTATTTGGGTTTTAATCTCTTTAGGTGTTTTAATCTTTTTGGCCGATTACGGAAGTGTACATTTCTTTAAAGAAGTTTTTCAAAGGTTACGCCCTTGTCACCAATTAGATAATATCCGAGTGGTAGATGGCTGTGGTGCATTATATGGATTTGTTTCCTCTCATGCAGCCAATACATTTGCACTTGCCTTTCTCATGAGTTTTCTCCTTAAAAGCAAAAAAGTATTTTTCTTTCTTTTTTCTTGGGCAGTACTTATAGGATTTAGCCGTGTTTATTTGGGGGTTCATTTCCCCTTTGATATTGTTGGTGGCATGTTTTGGGGGCTTTTTGTAAGTTTGCTGACCTATAAATTACTAAAATTAAGGATTTATGAAGCAATTTAACAGCATTTGGATAATATGGTTTATATTGGTTTGTATTTGGAATTTTGGATGGCCAGAAGTGCCGCCAATTGCTGATGTAGTAGTTGCTACTTTACTTTCAATTTTGGTTTTTCAATATAAAAACTATAAGACATGAAGAAAATATTAATTATCACATTACTAAATTGTTTAATCGCTACATTATCATTCTCACAAGAAAAACCAAAATTGGTAGTTGGTATTGTAGTAGATCAAATGCGTTACGATTATATTTATCGTTTTTGGGAAGACCTTGGGGATAATGGATTCAAAAAACTGATTAATGAAGGACACTTTTTTCGTAATTGCCAGTTCGGATATGCTCCTACTTATACAGGGCCAGGTCATGCCTCTATTTTTACAGGCACTACTCCTTCTGTTCATGGAATAATTGGAAATGATTGGTACGATAAAAAATCTGGAGAGTATATCTATTGTGCAGGAGATGGTGATATGCATACTGTTTGTAATTGTGAACAAAAAAATATAGATATACAATCTGCAGATGGAAAAATGTCACCTCACCATATGCTTACCTCAACATTCTCAGATGAATTAAAATTATTTAATAAAGAAAGTAAAGTAGTTGGTATTTCATTAAAAGACAGAGGAGCAATCTTACCTGCGGGACATTCAGCAAATGCAGCTTATTGGATGGATAGTGAAGGTAAATGGATTACGTCTTCTTATTATATGGATGCATTACCGGCATGGATAGAAGAAGAAAATACAAGAGATAAGATCTCAAAATACATGAGTGGAATATGGAAAGTCAAAAATGAATTCACCCATAATTTAGATACTCTTCTAAAAATAAATGGAAGAGCCTCTATCAAAAAAACTCCTTTTGGAAATACTATTTTGAATGATTTGGCTATCCGTATTTTGAAAGAAGAAAAATTAGGCAAAAACAAAACAACCGATTGCTTGTTTGTGAGTTATTCTTCCACCGATTATATCGGACATCAATATGGACCACATGCAGCAGAACTTGTAGATACTTACATCCGTTTGGATAAAGACATTGCTCAACTTCTAAAAAGTATCATTAGTAAAGTAGGTTTTGAAAATGTAGTTGTATTCTTAACTGCTGACCATGGAGTAGTTTCAGAACCAAAAGAACTTTTGGAACGAAAAATACCAGCAGGATATTTTGAAAGTTCTGTGATGATTGATAGCTTAAAATTGTACTTAGCCCAAAAATTTGGTGAGGGAGAATGGGTGAAGAATTATTCCAACAATCAATTATTCTTGAATCATGCTTTGATAACTGAGAAGGGATTGGGACTGGAGAAAATGCAACAAATCTGTGCAGATCTATTATTAAATATTGACGGAGTAAAAAATACTTTTACCGCCAAACAAATGCATAATAACGAATATCAGAACTCCTTTCATTCCCTTGTTCAAAGAGGGTACAACCAAAAAAGGTCTGGGGATGTAATGGTGGCTTTGCAAACAGGATGGATCTCAAAATATTGGGAAAATGGAGGAACGACTCATGGCTCCTCTTATAGTTACGACACGCATGTTCCGCTTATTTTCTGGGGAGGAAATATACCAAAAGGACAAACCGATAGGAAAGTAAATATCCGTGATATTGCTCCAAGCATCAGTACTATTTTAGGTACTGCCTATCCTAATGGTTGTACAGGAAATCCTCTGCAAGAAATTACAAAGTGAAAGAAGTAATTTCAAACAATTATTCTATTTGGATAGGGACAGATTCGCTGTCCAAATTGGATGTTTCAGAATATTCAGAAGTTGCTATTTTAGTAGATGAGAATACAAGAAGAGATTGTCTTAATAAACTACCAAAAATATATAATTCTAAAATTATTGAGATAAAATCAGGGGAAAAGAACAAAAACATCTCTACTTGCAATTTTATTTGGCAAGAACTCACAAATCATAATTTTGGTAAAGATTCCTTACTGATAAATTTGGGTGGTGGAGTGATAGGCGATATGGGTGGTTTTTGCGCTGCTACTTACAAAAGAGGCATAGATTTTATTCAAATTCCTACTACCTTACTCGCAATGACAGATGCCTCAATTGGAGGTAAATTAGGAGTTAATTTTTTAGCACTAAAAAATCAAATTGGATTATTTTCAAATCCTAAATCAGTTTTAATTTATCCTGACTTTTTAGAGAGTCTTCCGTTAAATCAATTAAAATCAGGATTTGCAGAAGTGCTTAAACACGCTCTTATCTCAGATAAGAACTTATGGAATAAGATATTAAATACTTCTTTTGAAAAATTAAATTGGAATGATATAATTTTACTTTCTTTAGAAATAAAAAATAAAATTGTTCTTTCTGATCCAAAAGAAAAAGGAGAACGAAGGAAGCTTAATTTCGGACATACTTTTGGGCATGCAATTGAGAGTTTTTATCTTAAAAAAAGTACTCCCATCTTACATGGGCAAGCCATTGCATTAGGAATGCTAATTGAGAGTAAGATGTCTAATTTATCTGAATCGGAGAAAGTAGAAATCACTGCATTTATTCTGTCTAATTTTACATTACCATACAATCCTGCTAAAAACCAATTAATAGACTTTATGAGAAATGATAAAAAAAATTCAGATGAAAAGATAAATTTTACTTTGCTAAACGGAATAGGAAATTGCACTATAAATAATCTTTTCTCAGAAGATGAATTATAAAATATCCCATCCTACAAAAGTAGTGGAATGTGAGATTGATTTGCCAGCCTCAAAAAGTATTTCTAACAGATTATTGATTATAAAAGCACTTTGTGAAGATAGTTTTGAGATTGAGAACTTATCTGACTCTGATGATACAAAAAATTTGATTTATTCTTTAAATACATTGAGAAATACAATTGATGTAGCACATGGAGGTACAACTTTTCGTTTTTTAACTTCTTATCTTGCTATTCAAAATGGTAAAGAATTTATTTTAACAGGTTCAGATAGATTGAAAGAAAGACCTATTAAAAAACTTATTGAAGCTCTAAAAATAATGGGTGCAAAAATTGAATATCTTGAAAATGATGGATTTGCTCCACTCAAAATTTCTGGAAGTATCTTAAAGGGAGGTTGTGTGGAAATTGATGGAGGAATAAGTTCTCAATTTATTAGCTCTATTTTATTAATCTCTCCTGTTTTACAAAATGGAATTCAACTAAAAATAAATAATGACTTAGTATCTAAACCATATATTGAAATGACTTTAAAATTAATGAGTGAATTTGGAATACATTGGGAATGGAATGAGAATAAAATTGAAATAATACCTCAAAAATATGTTGGTAAGAATATTGTAATAGAATCAGATTGGTCAGCAGTAACATTCTGGTTTGAGATCGCTGCACTCGCTAAGGAATGTAATATCAAATTAAATGGTCTTCTAAAAGAGTCAATTCAAGGAGATAAAAAAGTTATGAAGTTATTTGAAAAATTAGGCGTTGCTTCTGTATTTAAAAATAATCAACTTATTCTTACAAAGAATTGGAAAAGTTCTTTGCCAGGAAAAATAGATTTGTTGGAAACTCCTGATATATATCAGCCTTTAAAATGTACACTGTCAGCATTAAATATAAATCCTGAAATTATAGGACTGAAAACCTTAAAATATAAAGAAACAAATAGAATAATTGCAGTAGAAACTGAACTTGAGAAACTAAATTCCTCGAAAAACATTGAAACGTATAAAGATCATAGAATGGCAATGAGTTTTGCTCCACTTTGTCTAAAATTTGGGGAATTGAAAATAAATAATTCAGAAGTCGTTAATAAGTCTTACCCTAAGTTTTGGGAAGATTTGAAAAAAGGTGGATTTACAATAGCTCCTTCAGCTGACTCAGGCAACTAATCTCAAAAGTAATCTTCTCGATATGTTTTTCTCTTTTAGGATTAAAATAAACTCCGTCTATTCCGCAATTTTGACAGCCTAATATATCTACTTCTAAATCATCTCCAACATAAACGCTTTCACTTGATTCTGCATTTGCATTTTCTAAGGCAAACTCAAATATCTTAGGATTTGGCTTCATCACTCCAACTTTCTCCGAAGTAATAATAGTATCAAAGTATTTTGTCAAATTAGCGTATTTTAACTTAACATGCTGAACTTTATGAAAGCCATTTGTAATAATATGTAGTTTGTATTTTTTACTAAGGTACTCCAAAACTTCAATGCTATGCGGAAATAATTGACTTTTTTTAGGACAAATGGAAATATATTGCTCTCCTATTTCTTCTGCTAGAGTAAAATCATATATATCAAAATCAGCAAGTGTTCTCTGAAACCTATCTCTCCTTAAATTTATCTGAGATATCTCTCCAACCCTGTAAAGCTCCCATAATCTTTCGTTATGCTCTTTATAGATCTGAATAAAGTCATCCGATCTTTTTATCCCTTTTGATTTTAGATTGAAAATCAAAAATAATTCTTCTAACGTACTATGAGAATTGATTTCAAAATCCCAGAGTGTTCGGTCTAAATCGAAAAAGATATGCTTAAATCTCATCTATTTCTTCTCCCCAAATGCTAAATCACCTGCATCTCCCAAACCAGGAACAATATAGGATTGAGCAGTCATATCAGCGTCTTCTGCTCCAAGCCAAAGTGTGCAATTTTGCATAGTAATATTCTCTTTCACATAATTCACTCCCTCAGTAGAAGCAATAATCGCCACAATATGAATATGTTTTGGCCTTGCTTTACTTAAGATAGTTTCGATTGCCAGAATCATAGATGAACCACTAGCTAACATAGGATCACATAAAATTACCGTTTTACCATTCAAATCTGGTGAAGACATATACTCAACCTTTACTTCAAAATCACCATCTTTTTTGTTCTCTCTATAGGCAGAAATAAAACAATTATCAGAGCTATCAAAGTAGTTTAAGAAACCTTGATGCAATGGTAATCCTGCTCTTAGGATTGTAGCTAAGACTGGATTTTCTTTCATTAAACTTTCTGTTGAAGTACCAAGTGGAGTAGAAATCTCTGTGTTTTCATATTCCATCTTTTTACTTATCTCATAGGCAAATATTTCTCCAATTCTTTCTATATTTCTTCTAAATCGCATGGAATCATTTTGAATATTTACATCTCTTATCTCTTGAATAAAATGATTAAATACTGAATTTTGTTTTCCTAGATTAATTTTTTCCATTAGTTATTTTTTGTTGATTAAAAAATAATGTCTCTTTTCCGCCCCAAATGAAGCATAAAATCGTGCTAAGGTAGGAATCATAGTACCCTCAAAATCCAAAATTAAAGAATCTTTTTTGTATTTTGCAATATAGTTGTCAATTAAAAAATGATTCGCTCCAATTTCTCTTGCAGAACTATTAGATGCTGATAAAAGATAAACAGACCGGCCTAAGCAATTGCTGAAAAAAGCTGCGCTTATTAATTTCTCTTCCTTATAGACACCTAAACATTCCCCTTTTTCTTTTTGCTGTATCCTTTCTAGTAATTGAGATAACGTTACGTATGCTAATTTGTCTAACTCTTTGACTTCTTTTCCTTTGTTTTGCTTAAAAAGTTCAATCAGCAGATCATTAGAACATGCTTTTATTTCTAGATTATTTTCCTTCGCTTTTTTCAGATTTCTTTTTACATTTTGAGAATATTCTTTTCTAATTCTTTCAATATCAGGTGAAATATCCAATTCAAAATTATTTTTTATTTTGGCATTTTCTAATCTATTATGAATTTGCAAACTTCTTATCCAGATTCTTTTAGGAATTGTGCGTAAGAAAGCATCTATATTATTTGAATCTTCAGAAGAGAACAAGCCCAATTGTTGTGTAAAGAGAGGTTGAGAGATATAAAATATTCCTATTCTTTCTTGAATCGGAATGGGGAAGATACTTTCATAATCATCCTCAATTAAAGCGCACCAATTTGGCGATACAACATCCAAATACCAAGAATACGCATAAATTCTTGATGTTAAAGCTGTCTCCAATCTTTGATCCCATTTTGCTTTATCAATCTCTCTGTGCTGTAAAAATCTTATCACAATCTTGCAAATTTTACCATCTCAGTATAAACGTTTTTCCAACCCTCCCATTGTTTGTAGTTGCTAAAAGTATCATTATGCCAAAGTGAGATGAAAGTTCCATTTACATTTTTTACCTCATGAATTAATTCAGAAATTTGAGTAAAAGATTGCTCTGGACTTAGCTTTAAATAATATAAAAGGGTAGCATCCATTACTGCAAAAGGATGAATCTTTATAGGAAGAATCTTTTCTGTATCCAAATTGTAGAAAGTAAAAACAGAACAAATACTAGCCCTAAAACCAGTAGCGGAAGCATATCCCATTGTGTAATCATCTGTAATTCCTAAATCAGCTAATTGATTGTAAGTTTCAGGAAGTGTTAATTTTAAAAAATGTTGTCTACTTTTAGTGACTTCCCTTTTTGTAATGCTTTCCAATCGCTTTATTTCTTTAGGTAATCTTTCAGAATTGGTATTAGATCCATAAGAAGGATGAATGCCAATTTGAGCATAATCTGCTAAACGTTTTATAAGAAGTTGAAACTTTCTTTTTGTAAAAGAAATATTTTTATCATTTAGACCATAATCCCCCAAAAGGATGAAATAAATGACCTCTAAATCAAACTCCTTCTGTAATTTTAGTTGAAAATCAAATGTATCATAAGGATCTTTTTCCTTACCTAAAAGCACAGAGATCCTTTCCTGAATGCTTTTAAAATCACCACTTAAAACAGCACTTAATAATCCAGCAATAGATCGAACAAATCCTTTTTCTAGATAATAAAAAACATTATCAATATCAATAGTAGAAATGTATTTGTAATTGGAAGAGCTCAACTCTAAATTAGGATACTTTCTAGAGATCTTCTCCACTAAAACTTTTGCCCAAATATTAATTACTGGCTTTTGTAAAAAATCATTCTTAAAAGCCAAGGAATTCTCTGCCTGAAATCTTTGATGCACATCTTTTACAAATGGTAGATATTCTTCATATCGGCTTACTAAATAGAAGCTTGCTGAGAAAACATCAAAGGACATACTTGCTTTTGATTGAGATTGAAAAAATATTGGGATTTCATTTTCAAAACTCACATTTATATCCTGCTGATTGATGCCTTTTTCATTTAACAACCCTACACTTTCAATGAAAATCTCATCCTCAAAACTATTATTTGAATAATTCAGTTTTGCTCCATCAAATGCTTTAAACTCAGCTTCATTCTCTGTAAGCTGAAATTTGATATGGTAAATCTCATAGAAAAAAAGTTTAAAGATATACTTATGTCTTGATGTAATCTTAGGTATGTAAATAAATAACATTAGTGTTTTAAAAAATAAACTGATTTTCTATTAGCGAATAAAAATAATAAAAAAAGGCCTGACCCAATACGGGCAGGTCTTTAATTCTTGTAACCTAAAGACTCTTATTTAGAAATTGTATTAAGATGTTTAGCTAATTTCGATTTTAAATTAGCCGCCTTATTCTTATGAATAATCTTTCGTTTTGCTAATCTATCGAGCATTGCTACTACCTTAGGAAAAAGCTCAGATGCTTCTTTCTTAGAAGTTAGGTTTTTTAACTTTCTTACTGCATTTCTCGCAGTTTTATGATAGTACTTGTTAAACAATCTTCTTTTTTCTGATTGTCTAATTCGTTTAATTGCAGATTTATGATTTGCCATAATTAAAATATTTTAGTAGCCCGTAGGGGATTCGAACCCCTGTTACCAGGATGAAAACCTGGCGTCCTGACCTGACTAGACGAACGGGCCATTCTTCAAAAAAATGAGTCTGCAAATCTATACTATTTTTCATTTTTAGCAAACTCTTAGTTGTCTTTATTTCTCAAAAGAAAATTTGTAGCCCAAACGTTTTGCTGTTCTTATTTTCTGGTTGGTATTCATCTCTAATATCTCATGAACCGAAACTACATTCACATCATTTATATTTGGTGTTTGTAAATCGAAATTTAAAGAATAAATCATTGCTGAATTAATAATTCGTTCCAATTCGTCTGTATTAATAACTTGTTTTACAAAATCATTAAATAAAAAGCCCAATTGCTTATCCCCCTCGACAAAAAAATGAGAATCTTTATTGATAAATATTCTAGCAATAAGATAACCCTCGTCATTCATTCTATTATATTTTAAGGAATCTGAAAGAAAATTATAGATATGGATTACGCCGCAAAAGCTTCTTAATTTATCTTCTTTTACATATTTTGTTTTGTGAATAGCATGTTCAGAAGGAAAATCGAAAACATTGGAGTGCATATGAAAAAGCAAAGTGTCTCCTGAAAACCTTAATTGTGCTTCAAATCTTCCTTTAGAAGAAAACAAAACCTTTACACATTTATCTTTATTAGCTATTTCTTTAGATAAACTAATAGCTTTAGCTTTTAGTAACTTCTGTAAATCGGAAAAAATACTTTGTGTTTTACGATAAACATCTTGCTTTGTACATGCTTTTTTTTCTAGTAATTCAATTATCTCATTCTCCATCTTTTAATAAGCTTTTGCAAATAATACTCTTTGTTTGGAGGATTTCCCACTAAAAATACATTTACCCACTTCTTCCAATCTTTCAATAGGAATACACCTTATAGTAGCCTTTGTTTCTTGCTTTATCTTTTCTTCTGTTTCACTCGTCTCATCCCAATGTGCCCAAACAAATCCTCCATTTTTTATTAATGTTTTAAATTCATCAAACGAATCAGCTTTATATGTTTTCTCTTCTTTCCGTGTAAGTGCTTTTTTAAATAAATTATCTTGAATTTGTGCTAAAAGATTCTCTACTTTATTTTCAATATCTGTAATCTGATAAGTTTCTTTCTCCATAGTATCTCGTCTAGCAACTTCAATAGTCCCATTTTCCAGATCTCTTTGTCCAATAGCTAGGCGAATTGGTACGCCCTTTAATTCATATTCTGCAAATTTCCATCCTGGCTTGTGTGTATCTCTATCATCATATTTTACTGAAATATTTTTTTCTTCCAAAACTTTTTTAATCTCAATTACTTTTTCACTAACTAATTTTAATTGCTCTTCTCCTTTATAAATTGGAACTATTACTACTTGGAATGGTGCTAATTTTGGAGGAAGAACCAGTCCAGAATCATCAGAATGCGTCATAATTAAAGCACCCATTAAACGAGTAGAGACACCCCAAGAAGTTGCCCAAACATAATCTTGTCCACCCTCTCTTTTTGCAAATTTTACATCAAACGCCTTTGCAAAATTCTGCCCTAAAAAATGAGAAGTTCCAGCTTGAAGTGCTTTTCCATCTTGCATCAAAGCCTCAATGCAATAAGTTTCAATTGCACCAGCAAATCTTTCTCCTTCTGTTTTAGTTCCTTTCTCCACTGGCATTGCCATAAATCCTTCAGCAAAATCAGCATAAATATTTAAAATCTTTTTGGTTTCCTCAATTGCTTCTTGCTCTGTTGAATGAGCTGTGTGTCCTTCTTGCCAAAGAAATTCGGCTGTTCTTATAAATAAACGCGTACGCATTTCCCAGCGAACTACATTTGCCCATTGATTCACCAAAATAGGTAAGTCTCTATAAGATTGAATCCACTTTCTATAAGTGTCCCAAATAATTGTTTCAGAAGTAGGACGAACAATCAGTTCTTCTTCTAATTTTGCCTTTTTATCTACCACTACTCCACTACCATCATCCGCATTTTTTAAACGATAATGCGTAACAACAGCACATTCTTTTGCAAAACCATCTACATGGCTTGCTTCTTTACTGAAATAAGATTTAGGAATAAAAATTGGAAAATAAGCATTTTGATGCCCCGTATCTTTAAACATTTTATCTAATGCTGCCTGCATTTTCTCCCAAATAGCATAACCATAAGGCTTAATAACCATACAACCCTTGACCCCTGAGTTTTCTGCTAAATCGGCTTGTTGTACAATATCATTATACCATTTGGAATAATCAGTTTCTCTTGTTGTTAGATTTTTTGCCATTTCGTTATAAAATTATAATTTTACTAACGGTTTCTCGTTATTAAATATTGAAGAGCCAAATTTAAGGAAATTAAACTATCTTTGTTTCGTTTCCTCAAATTAAAAAATAATAACATGAAAACAACAACATTTTCTTTCGTTTTATTCGCAATTTTTCTTTCCTCTTGTACAACAGTTTACTACACAAAAAGCTATGAAGACGCTAATTATCTGACACAAGATGAGTTTACTGATTTTACGGATTACAAGTCAGCTGGTGATGTGAAAATTGAAAATGAAAATATTGTGCTTACTGACACCTCAGAAGATGGAACTATTGTAAATAATTATTATGGTAATTATTATGAAGCAGATGATTATTATGATTTTTCCTATTCAGCCAGAATAAGACGTTTCCACCGCCCTGTTTGGAGTATGGGATATTATGGTGGATTATATACCGATTATTATTGGTATTCCTATAACCCTTTTCATTGTGGGATGAGTATTTATTATGGTTATAACTATTGCGATCCATTTTATTCTCCTTATTATAGCTATTACAATCATCATGCTTATGGGCATCATCATTACGGATACAATAATTATTACAACAGTGATACATACAGTTACAATAATAGTTATGACAATAACTCCATTCATTATGGTCCAAGAGGTTCTTTATCCTCTAGAACAAATAGTAATCGATCAGTAAAAAGTGTGGTAAATACTACAAGTAATAAAAATTCTACTTATAACAAATTTGACAGAATGGTAGATAAAAAAATTATCACAAGAACAATTAAAACTAACTCAAATGAAGATGTAAAAACAAACATTAACAAAACTGTCACAGAATCTTCTACTAATAGAGGGGTAAAAACAAATACTTACAGGAGTAATAGTAACAAATCCTCTACCAAAGGTAACTCTTACAACAAAGGTAATTCTAAAAGTAATAGGTCATACACGGCTCCAAAATCTAATTCCAATAGAAGTTATAACAATTCAAGAGGAAGTTCTACAAAAAGTAGTGGAAACAGCAGAAGTTCTGGATCTTCTGGCTCAAACAATAGAAGTGTAAAACCAAGAAAATAACAAAATGCAAAAACTACTCTTCACCTTATTAAGCGTTTCGCTTTTCTATAATTCCAATGCACAAACTGAAATAGATGCCTTAAGATACTCACAAAATGATATTATAGGTACTGCACGATTTTCAGCAATGGCTGGAGCTTATGGATCTTTAGGGGCAGACTTTACTACTCTTAGTTATAATCCAGCAGGAATAGGATTGTATCAGTTTAGTGAACTAACATTCACCCCAGCACTTAGCAATGTTGTAGCTACTACATATTTTGGTAGAGGAAGAAATGAAGATGAAAAATACTATACCAACTTTTCCAATTTTGGTTATGTGATGTCTTCTCCTAAAAGTGGAAATGAATGGAAACGCCTCAACTTTGCTTTTGGTTATAACCGAACTGCTAATTATAAAAAGAGAACTTATATAAGTGGAGAAAATAATAGCACATCTATGATTGATAATTTTGTTTCAAACGCTCAGGGGAGTACAATAGATAATCTAAATGGTTTTACGGAACTTTTGGCTTGGAATACTTATCTTTTTGATCCATTGGATACAATAGATAATGGTAACTACATTTCGAATTTAAATTCCTCATCAAGAAAAAAGCAAGAAAAAGTAATCAATAGTAATGGCTCTTTAGGGGAATATGTTTTATCTGTTGGAACTTCTTATGAAGATAAAATTTATTTGGGAGCAACTATTGGTATACCTAGTATTGATTATTATGAAAAATCAACTTATACCGAAAGTGAATTTTCCGATACTACTGCTCATTTAGAAAGCTTTTATTATGATGAGGAGCTCACAACTACTGGAAGAGGATTTAACCTTAAATTAGGAGTGATTGCTCGTCTTAACGATTGGGTAAGGTTTGGTGGCGCATATCATTCTTCTACTTTTTATGATATGGAAGATGAATACAGTAATGCAATGACTGCTGTATGGAACGATACTTTAGGAACAATGTACCAATCTTCTCCATTTGGTTACTTTAATTATGTACTAAAAACACCATGGAAAGCAATAGGAAGTGTAGCCATCAACATTAAAAAACAATGGCTTATTACTGCTGATATTGAAATAGTGGATTATGCTTCTGCTAAATTTAATTCTGATTCTTATAAATTTTCAGATGAAAATGAAGTAATCAATTCATTATATACAAAAGCGACTAATATCAGATTAGGTGGGGAAATGAAATACAAACCATTCCGTATTAGAGCTGGTTATGCACTTTATGGAAGCCCCTACAAAGCAAATTTTGAATTTGGTAGTGAAAGTTTCTCATTTGGATTAGGAGTAGATAAAGGGCACTTTATTGTTGATTTTGCTTATGTATTCTCAGAAGAAAGTGATGAGCATTTTATGTATTCTTCTGATTTGGTTGATGCTGCAACTATTACCTCAACAAAGCACAATTTCTTAGTAACAATTGGCTTGCGTTATTAGTTAGATATCCTTTCTAAA
>Ga0163108_10001973_pt1 | contig 14937 bp, 10 predicted proteins | sample Fk1155metaG_FD_109644 | JGI IMG/M metagenome (GOLD analysis project Ga0163108, IMG submission 109644) | Marine microbial communities from the Central Pacific Ocean - Fk160115 155m metaG | ecosystem: Environmental > Aquatic > Marine > Oceanic > Photic zone | place: The Central Pacific Ocean...
TAATAACTTACTAAGTTCTCTGCCGAATTGTTTTGAAGTGGAGTATTGATACCTGGCTCTGGTATCGTGCCGGAATCTTTACCAAACATACCTGTGCCTGTTTTCCAAGAGGAATCATCAAAGTCCACTTTCGCAAATTCGGACATATAATCGATGTTTTCATCACTATATTGCCAGGTATGATCTAACTGGATATAACTTTTTGAATTAGCAATGCCCGGAGGCAGCCCTAACGGATAGGATTTATCATCCGGCAATTGAATAACTAATTTCCCCAGTGCTTCACTGAGGGACCACCAGGCTCCGGGAGAGTAATTGTCTTTTTGTTCTATGTCATGTTCTTGGATCCATGGGGCAATCCAAACATCATTAAATGCTGAAAACCCCTTAGGCCCAAAGACAGATATTTCCCTTGAGATTGTGGATTTTTTGTCTTTCTGATCTGTTACGTCTAAAGATATTGCATATAGTCCAGGAGCCGCAAAACTGACAACGGCAGTCGGGCCATCTGATGTTAAAACGACATTTTCTGACGAAGCGCTCCATACAAATGAAAGGGCATCACCTTCTGGGTCGTAACTTTCACTTGCATCAAGGACCAAGGTGCTGGCCAGCTCGACGTTTCCAGAACCAGGATTCAAATCAAGGACTATGTGCGGAGCTGCATTATTTGTTTTGTTTACCGTGACAGTATCCGTTTCTTCTCCAAACGCAGGCTTGCCATCATCATCCAATGCGATGACACGGAAAGAGTTTGATCCACTTCTTAAGGAAATTCCTTCAATTTTCCATGTTGTTTCATCGATCCAGCTGAATTGACCCTCGGGGTGATTTTCTACAGCAACTTCCCAGACCCGATATCCAGCTTCTCCGGTAATTGTGATATTATCATTAGAGGTATTGGCAATTGGGTCGACATCAAGTTTTCTGGTATGACCATTTGAAAGTTCACTCAAAATACGATTGCGCCTGCCACTGTCCCAACCCGTATATTTGTTCTGATTTGGATTATAGGTAGTGGAAACTGCCTGTTCACAGTCGAACCAGGCATCCACACGTGGCCCCTTGGCCTGAAATTTATCTAATATTTCTGTTAGATAGTATCGGAAAATACGCCTGTTATAAGGCTTACGAAGCCAAGCTGAGAATTCATTTCCTCCACTAAAGATCATTTCTCCAGTGTTTTGAAAAGCCAAGTCAGAGTCATGGAAGAAGAAATGAAATTTTCCATCTCCTGGGCCCCTATAAAAGAAACTGTTCTTGGGGCGTCTTAATGTGAAAGAATCCCAGTCCCCGATGTAACCTCTCACGGCAGCCATCATGCATATTCTTCTTGCGTCAACGAGACGATTTATTTCCTCTTCAGTGTACCCGTTAGAATTCTTTACGGTTTTTAATAGATTGATTAAAGCTGTATAATCATAATCTGTTTCCCTCGAACGCTTCAGCCACTGACTGTGATATCTTCCTGGACCCGGCCAGTCATCACCAGCGTACCACCAGTACCGACTGGTTATTTGGTCTTTGCTGTAATTATCATCGAAGAAAAATATATCATCTTGTCGGTAAAGCTCTCCTTGCGGACCGTCATCCCCAAAGTTTCTTTCCAGAAAATCATTACCAACTGGTTCAAAAAATTCTACTGAGTGTCTAGGATTTCCCCCGTTCTCAATCATTGAAGCAAATTCGTTTTCGTTCACTTCATGGCCCATAAGATAAAGCATGTATCTAGGAACTTTGTTATTAAATATATTAGCAGCACCCTCTGCTGCCGGGGTATTGTCCCAAGCAATTTTTGCCAGGCCGCGGAGACGTTTGTCTAAAGGCATTTTAAATTTACCTCGTTGTGTGAAATTTGATCTGCTTCCAGCATGCCAAGGGCTTCCGGAGGAGCGAACTTCACAATTATAAAATATTTCTTTTTCATCAACGATGAGGGTCATCTTTTTATAATTGTTAGAAAGGTTTGGAAATTTCCATTCCCATGCTGCGCTGCTTCCACTCGTCATTGAACGGCGATCATAATCTGAAATAACGACCCGATAACTTGTTACATCAGTCTTAATTTCAGAATTATCGACAACGTACATTGCTGGTATTTCAGGAGCACGGGAAGGAAGAGTGACTTCTTGTGCACCATTTTTTGCAAGGACATAGAATTGCACGATCCTATTATCTACTCCCTGATCTAAAATTTGAGCTGACCATATTCCATCACCAGCACGAGAGTCCGCACCGGCACCATTGTCATTCATGGTAAGAGATTTCCAGTCCCTGTCATTGGTTGCTGAGTCCTGACGGTACATAAGTTTCACTGAATCTGCGGCTCCTGACACCTTAGCAGATACAGTGACAGGTTCCTTGCTAGTAGGGACTGCTGGATTGTGTGATAAATAACCTAAGGCGGGCGGCGCTGAAGAAAGCAATGATCCATTTGCTTTACCAGGACTGCCAAGATCATTAGGAATAGGTAACCTATAAGTAGAAACAAAACTGTCTTCAAATGTTTTGAAAATGACCCTTGGCTTTCCTTTAACCCAACGGGCCTTGAACTTAAGAGTGAGCTCATCATTGCGCGTTAATTCATTGACCTGAATTTCAGCTTTGTTCGCTCGATTGTCACCGTGTCCGTCAGAAATCAGGTGAAATTCACCATTTTCAAAATAGCTGGCATGATGCGTTCCCTGCGGCAACCACCCAGTTTCACCTCGACCGTTCGTAGTACGTTTAGCAGCGTTTTGCATGATATCCTGACCTCCTCTGAGAAGCTCTATATCTTTCAGAATGACATGTGCGTCTCCGACAAGATGAACCCACAATTCTTTATCAAGACGCGGAACTGAAAGGTGGTGATAGATGCCCGTGAAGCTGTATTCCTCAAAACTTGTTTTCTGACTCTCATCACTATCTTTCCAAGAACTAGGAAGATCATTATCAGCAAACGGATGAATAAGTTCCATACTACTTCCATCGCCATTTGTCCATTGTGGCCAATCTCCACCAACTTTGTAGTTCACTTCATCAGCCAAATTTCCGTCACTGTCTTCGAGCCTCAGAAGTTCACCTTCATTAGCCAAGTTGTTTTCATAGTTTCCTATTACCGGAACATCGCCATAATTTGATTTGATCCAATCTTTGTTAGCAGCAACTACCAAATGAGCCCCAGCCCCAATGCTTGTGCCGGCCGGGAAAGTAAAACTAATTCCCTCAACAAATTCCCATCCACTAAGATCAACGGCCTCATTGCCCCTATTATACAGCTCTATAAATTCACCGTTCCTTTCATCACTTGGAGGATCGGACATTATTTCGTTGATGATGATGCTTGTTTCCCTGACCGGCTCGTTAGCTGCATTTTTAGTATGGCCAGGGCCCCGGAACCATTCCTTTCCAGGCGGATCACTTTGATAGCTTTCTACACCATCGCGAACACGGAAAGAGTCTGCTGCTAGGACAGTGCCTCCTGAGGTGATTAGATAGATCCGAATCTCATTTGTGTTTTCAGATGAAAAATTGACATTCCAGCTCTTTGGAGAATTGCCCGAAACAGAACCCGACAAAGGGATAGCATCTGAAAAATCAATTTTGGAAGTCAAAGACAAGCCTTCAACCGGAATAGCAGCATCACTATCAGCAGAAAGTTCAACCCAATCCACATTTCCCTCTGCATCAAAGTGGACCTCGTTGAGATCAAGCAAACCCGCAAGATCACTACTGTCTATGTTAGCAGCACCTGGGGTCGGATCAGTAAAAACAAACCAGTCAGATCCACCGGCTGGTTTTCTTCCAACAGAACGTCCATCAGCTCCGAGCGTAGCCTCGAAAGCATCAAGTGTTGTAACGGCACCAGGAGAACTTAGATAAATTTTTGTTTTACCACCCACAGTGAATCCTGCTTCTTTAAAGCCAATGGTCGTGAAACCTGAGGCGGGAATACTGGCATTAGCTCCTATGGTAAACTTTTTAAGATCATTGATATCATTACTAAGATGATATCCCTGCAAATTGATTTCTTTGTCAGAGGAATTGTAAAATTCGATAAATCCATTACCAGCATCGCCGACCTTTACTTCATTAATAATGGCAGCACCTCCAGCACCTGAAACCCGAATGATTGGACCAAAGACAAGGTCCGAGCTGTTACGGCTATTATTATGAACCTCTACAGCTAGTGTATTAGTGCCATTTATCAGCATACCACTTATGTCAGATTCAATGATTCTTTGTTCGATCTTTGCCTCAAGTGATGAAGGCACTGAAGATGCATTGGTCTGATAGTTAATTTCTCCAGCAGGCATGCGATGGCGCCCGACTTCTTTCCCGTTCAAATAAATAACCAATCCGTCATCAAGCATCGCATCCATTGAAAAGAAAGCAGAAGTTGTTCCGCCGGCCCATTCGAATTGTTTTCTCATATAATGAGTTGAAATGCGCTCTTTCCATTCAGTTTGAATCTTGGGTTCAGGCATCGCTGCTATCCGTGAAGCAGTTTCTCGACCAAAGATACCACCACCACTGGACCATGATGAATCGTCATATCCTGACTCCTTCCATCCGCTACCAAGATCATTGCCAGAATCATCATATTTCCATTCATCTCCAAGACTGACGATCGGAAAAGACGTTGCAAGATCCACTGATGGATTTGAAAAACGCTGCCCGTCCGAGCCTGCAGGGGCCACTCCTGGTGTGCCTCCAGGAGATGCACTCGGAGCCCAATTATCAAATTTTGAGCAACTAAGATACTTGTTGATTAAACGCAATGAATGACCAGCACCATCAGCAGCGACAGGCCACGTTCCCCGATCATTGTATCTGACACGGCAAACCATGACGCCATTTTTATCTCTTAGCTCTAGGGCTTCTCCTGCATTACTCAAAGAACCAGCGTAAGGACCAAATATTTTAACATCCCCAGGCACAGTATAATTTGCGCGGAATGTTTTCGCATCAACATTGGTGACCAATACGCGCTCAAAAGCGCACATAAATGTTTGTTGAGGAGATGATGGGGAAAAGTCAGGGAATTTATAATCGATACCATCCGAAAATTCCCAGCACGCAAAATCAACAGCGGAACCGGAATTATTAAATAACTCTATATATTCAGGCTTATCATCTTTTGGAGAGTAATGAATCTCACTAAAAGTGACGCGTTCAGCGACTGAAGTAACTGCTAAAATTAAAGTAACGAGTAAAGTAACACCAAAATTGGTGAGCAAAGAAAAATGCATGGAAAATGGGGGGTATGTTTTTTTGAGAGGAGGTATTGATGAGAAAATACCAGTAAAACAGGGTAAATACAAGAAATAGCCGCAAGTCCGTGCTTATCGGGGCTGATAATCCATGAGGATGGCGAAGATCAGTAAAAATGAAGTTACGAATGACCTCGAAGCAGCGCCCTAAAACAAATATTCAATTCCTTGCATGCATTGCCATTAAGTAACATTCTTTGGGCGATGTCAGGAGAATCAATAAATGTGGCCTTTAAAGAATGGTCTATCATATGCGATACGCTCGGTTGCGGAAAACAAAGTTTAATATTGCGGAAGGGGGGAATTCACGAGGGCAAGAAAGGCTTTCAATTTGAACACGAAAAATTTGCATTGTTTCCTACAAGATTTCACGAACAAGAAGAAAGAGTTCGTATTGATCCTGAAAGATCAGCCGCCCCCACAACCGAATATCAGATCGGAGAAATAGTACCAATTCAATATTGGGCAAGTATCGATTCGGTTTGGCATTTATCTCAATGGAAAAGCATAGAAGCACTAAACGAATACCACATTTGGGATGATCAAATAATCTTAGATAGATATAATTGGGGGAAAGACGATGACGACCAGTCCTCAATTAGTGCAGCTCTTGTCAGGGTCTTTCGATTTGAGGAAATTTTGAAAATACCGTATGAAAAAAAATATGGGGGCTGTCGTTCGTGGGTGAATTTGCCGCTGTTTACAGAGGATCAGGAAATTGGAAGCGTCTCAGTACTAAATGACTTTGAATTTGGTGAATTGAAACAAAAGATAGTAAATATTCTAGACAAAAACAACGAACAGAAAACTTAAAAGTCTCAAGAACAACTCCGATCAGAACTTTTTAACCAACGATCAATAAAGAATGGTCCGCAAGGAACAAACGCTGCAATAAAAGGAACCACTGCAGTTTTAATTTTCCATTGCAATTTTATTTTGGTTTCGAGCAAAGCGAAACAAAACAAAATAAAAAGCATTCCATGAATCCAACCACACCATACTACGATGGATGGTTTGCCAGCCATGTATTTCATCGGCATTGCAAATAGCAGAAGTATCAGAAAAGAGATACCCTCAATGTAGCCAATTAGCCGAAGTCTATTGATACTGGGCTTCATTTTTAATTAATAAGCTATTTTAGCGAATGATGCCTCTCTCGCTGGATTCTATGAATGCGATTAGGATATTCACAGGATGTTCACCGGCCAGCTCAGCAGAACTATTTTTCAGTTCTTGCAATGCATCTGAGACTGTCATTTTTCTCAAGAAAATAGTCTTATAAGCCTCTTTGAGAGATCGTATATCTTCATTAGCAAATCCACGACGCTGCAAGCCAATAGCGTTAATGCTTCGGATTTCCGCAGGGTTACCATCAGCGATCATAAATGGGGGAACATCCTGAACAATTTTTGAACAACCGCCCGTAATTGCATGAGACCCGATACGGCAGAATTGGTGAACGGCAGTTAATCCACCAAGAATTGCATAGTCACCCATCTGAACATGGCCTGCAAGGGTTCCGTTATTAGAAAAAATAACATGGTCACCGACAACACAATCATGAGCGATGTGCGAATAAGCCAAAAAAGTCCCATGACTTCCGACTTGAGTTTTGCTACCGGGGTCCGTACCCCTATTAACAGTAACAAATTCTCGGAAAGTATTTTGATTGCCAATTTCTAAGTGCGTTGGCTCACCTGAGTATTTTAGGTCTTGGCTTTGGCCTCCGATCACAGAGTGAGCATGAAAGGTATTCTGATCACCTATAGTGGTAGACCCTTCAATAGAAATATGATCGTGAAGAATACAACCACGTCCGATTTGCACAGCTTCTCCTATGACACAATATGGACCGATTTTGGTCTCATCACCAATTATCGCTCCCGGATCTATTATGGCAGTGGGATGAATGTCAACATTCGGCACCTCATAAGATCATCCATTTAGGACCAAATCGCAAGCTGGTATCACAATGCATGTGCAGAAAGTAACAGACAAAAATTAGCTCGAAATCAAACTGAATTTGAGCTCTGCTTCGGAAACTAGAGCTTCATTGACAAAGCAACGGCACTTTGCCTGGGCAACACTACTTTTAATTTTTAAGGCCTCACCTTCAATAAAAAGAGTATCACCAGGCATTACCGGTTTGCGGAATTTTACTTTATCGGCGCTCAAAAAATAACCTATCTTACCCTGATTTTCAGGTTTTCGGAGTAGCATGATGCTTGCCAGTTGTGCCATTGCCTCTAATTGTAATACTCCAGGCATTACGGGATGATTTGGAAAGTGACCCTGAAAGAATGGTTCATTTATTGTTACAGATTTGATTCCCGTGCACTTGTTATCGCCTTCAAATTTGATAATCCTATCCAGTAACAGGAAAGGATAACGGTGAGGTAAAATTTTCATTACCTCATTAATGTCCAAGGCGCCCTCACCCGTAGGAATGTTAACTCGAGGCGTCATTGACATGACTGCACCAAATGCCTTTTTTAATTGAAGAGCCATTTGGGTATTTGGCCCATGCCCTGGTTTTACGCAGAGTACATGTCCCATGATGCGCTTACCGGAGAGCATCAGATCCCCGATCACGTCGAGAATTTTATGTCGTGCGAATTCCTCTTCGAACCGGAGAGGTTCTTTACTCAGTATGGATTCGTCTCTTATAACAACAGCATTTTCTAGTGACCCACCTTTGATTAGTCCTTTTTCCAACAAAGGCTCAACATCTTCGTAAAATACAAATGTGCGGGCAGGAGCAATTTCTTTTTCATAAATTTCAGGAGTGATTTCAGTTGAGTAATACTGGGTCATTCTTCCTCCCTCACCAGCGTGCGTGCAGGACACACGGAATGTCTTACTTGGTAGAATGGTGATGATGGAACCATTTTCATTTTCCATATGAATGGGTTCACGAATTTCGAATACGCTTGCCAACTGGTCCTGTTCTTCTGTTCCGGCTTCACGTATACAGTTAACGTATGGAGCCGATGAACCGTCGCCGATCGGGGGTTCATTTGCATCCATCTCAATGATTGCATTATCAATGCCCATTCCAGCCAATGCGCTTATCACATGTTCTACCGTATGGACTTTGACTGAGCCGACCGCTAAGGTCGTTGCCCGCTCAACTTGTTGTACGTTGTCAACGATCGCAGGAATGAAGGGCTTATCATCTAAATCGATACGACGGAACACAATGCCATGATTGGCAGGAGCCGGTTTCATGGTCAGTGTCACTTTTTCACCCGTGTGAAGCGAAGTGCCTTCGAGCGAAGCGCTTGAGGCAAGAGTGCGTTGGTATGGAATAGACATAGGATCTCTGATTTCAGCTAAGCAAGTATTTGGGTCTTGGGAAGGAAAAATCTGCCCAAGCACAGACTAATCGCTTTATTCTTAGGCAGATAATAATACCTTTAGAAATTATCGTGCAAGTTACACGAAAAACTATGAAATTGCGTCCAATTTAGAGGAAATAGCCTCTTTATTAATGAGTCCAACTACCTCATCTTTAACTTCGCCGTCTTTGAAAAAAAGCATCATGGGTATCGATTTCACGTTATAAGTCACCGCGAGATCACGACAATCATCGATATTCACTTTTGTGATTTTACATGAATCACCTTTTTCTCCTGCTAATTCATCAAGGATTGGACCCAGCATTTTGCATGGTCCACACCACTCTGCCCAAAAATCCACGAGGACCGGGACATCGCTTTGCGTGACCTCAGATTCGAAGTTTTCTTGGGTGATAGAAATAACTCCTGCCATTTTTCCTATAGATGAAAAAAAGCTTAGCCCGATTGGCGAGACAAGATTTCAAGAACAAGAACCAAAAGAGAAATAATTGTAAGAATGATTGCAGCTGGCATTGGTATAAAAATGTTTAAATACAATAATGAGAAGTTAGACCTTAATTGTTCTGTTCACCCTTATAAGCATCATATTCTTTAGTGGGTAAACTTCTTTTATATTGGCCAGGAAACAGATTCGTAGGAGGAGCTATACCGTTCTGATCTTCTTTAGTGAACCTGAAAGTTTTTGCTTCTTTGTTTTTCTTATTGTCTAACTGTGGATTGTATTTACGGTCATAATCATCGTGGGGAATTCCCCAAGATTTTGAACCTGGATCTTTTGGATCTTGTTCGGCCAAGTCCGGAAAACTTGAAGCTTCTATCAGTAGCACGGCCAGAGCTAAGACAACGCAAGCCCACGCTAGTGGATTGAGGAAGCTCTCTTCACCATCATCATCCAAGCTAGCAGAAAGTTTACCAGTTGAAAGAGGTGCCGCTACACCGCCCGGTGTACTTGCAGCACCTGGTTGGGATGGTTGTAGTTTGACAGTCGCTTGAGGTGGAGCGGATTGTGTTGCTGGGCTTGAAGCTGCTGGCGCAGGACTTAATGGAACTGTTTTGGCCGCTGAAGGTTGAGCAGCAGCAGGAGCAGGAGCTAATGGTTGAGTTGCTTGTGCAGGAGCTGCAGGCTTAGGAGCCGCAGGCGCTGGCGGTGGCGGAGCTGCACCCTCGGATGCTTTAAGAGTCACTCGTGTGGTCTCTTTTTTTAAGGGAACAGAAGATGATTTATCTTCTGGTGCTGGGGTTTGAGGATTTTCTTCGCTCATGATTTAAAATTTTTTCTTTATGGGGGATGTATTAAGGGAAGAGTATTAATGCCTATTTCTGACCATAATGTCAATGGTTTTTGCCTATTTGAATAAATCAAAACCTTCTTAGAATACAAAAAAGTAACGTTGTTTTCTTTTTTTTAATATCAATGGTTAAGATTTCCTTAATAAATACTCGTTAAAGCTTTGTCGAAAGAGAAACTGAAATTAGCTAAAAATATATAATTTTGTTCCATCAGGGCTTCTTTAACCCTGATAATAAGACGTCTATTTAATGGTTTGAAACCTTTCCTAAACCCACTAAACCAAGATAGGATAAGAAAAAACTGAAAGTCAGAGGAATGGACAACCTGGCAAATCCAACAACGCTAAACAAGCTTCTTTCATCATTTATCAGGATCCCAAGCGTCAATCCTGATGGGGATCCAGGAATTGGGTTAGAAAAAACCGGAGAGCTTGAAATGGCCACGGCAGTTGGAAATTTTCTGGAGACAATTGGCGCCGAAGTTTGGTACGATGAAGTCGAACCAGGCAGGCCAAACGTGATAGGCAGGTTCCCAGGCTTTGAAGGAAAGCCTCAGATATTACTTGGACCGCACCTTGACACAGTTGGAGTCGGAGGCATGACGGTGGACCCTTTTGGTGGACAGCTGAGCGAAGGTAAAATTTACGGACGAGGAGCTTCGGACACAAAAGGAACTTTAGCGGCAATGCTTTGGGCATTGTCGGAAATAGGCGCTGAAAAAATTAGAGACCTGAACATTGGAGTTACATTTGCAGGATTCATGGGCGAGGAAACTGGTCAGCCCGGATCAAGGCACTTTGCGAAAAAATATGGTAGCGAATATGACTTTGCCTTAGTGGGTGAACCTACTGGAAATGATTTGGTCTACAGGCACAAGGGCACTCTATGGTTGCAAGTTACATCAGTGGGTCAAGCAGCGCATGGGTCAATGCCCGAGAAGGGTGATAGCGCTATAAGCAAAATGGTGGGACTGATAAAATTATTAGAAAGTGATTTTCGATCGAACCTTTCAAGCAATCAATATTTTGATGAATTGCTCGGTCATCCCACAATCAACATTGGAGTCATTGCGGGAGGGACCCGCACAAACATTGTTTCAGAAAAGTGTACGATAGAAATTGATTTTCGATTAACGCCTCAACTGGGAGGAGAAGATGCCTTAAAGTTGTTCAAAGAATTTCTTGAAAATCATGAGTACAATGAAATTAAAGTGGACATTAAGCTTCGATGCGAACCACTCAATACCTCAGCCGACAACCCATTTATTAAAGGGTTATGCGATTTATCGAATGGACCTAAATTAGTTGGCGCTCCCTGGTTCTGTGATGCTGCCGTTTTATCTGCGGAAGGAGGAATACCAGTCGTTGCAGCTGGCCCCGGTCACATTGAACAGGCACATACTGCTGACGAATGGATCAAAGAGACAGACCTAGCCGCGGGAGCGTTGTTCTATAAAGAATTTCTTGAACGCGCCAATTTGTGAACCTTAGAACCTAAAGTATTTTACAGTTCTTTGATACGAATATTGCGCCACCTACATTTAGCGCCTTTTGGCCAACCCCCGCCACCGTGAACCTGTACCGCAATGCTTCCTTTAGCTCCGAGGGTTTGTGATATTTTTTCACGGTCAAATCCTGAGCCTGTGTAGTTAGCCGCATCAAATTCACAAACTTTTATACCATTGATCCACGTTTCGATTTTTGGATGCTTTCCAACACATTTTACTCTGACATTGTTCCAATCATTTACATTATATAGTGAGCAAAATTTTTCACCGGAAATAGAATAATTAATTTTTGGCTTTTCTCCTCTTGGCTTCGGCTTAAGGCCAATCAGTTTTCCATCTTTCATTTTCCCGTCAATATCGAATGGCCGAGTATTAAAACCGCCTGTTCCTTCTCCATAAATGTGTCCTATGTTGCCCGCATCATGATAATCGACCATCATTTGGAAGCATTGCCCCTTATCATTGCCCCTAAGAAATAAGCCGCTACAAACACCCCAGTCAGGTTTAATATCAAGCCTAAGTTCAAAGTCACCGAACTTAGCATCAGTAAGTAAAATCCCTCCATTTCCTGAACCCGGAGGATCTTGTTCACCAGTGATGGTACCATCTTCAACTTGCCAAACGCCTCCAGTCCCATGTCCTATTCTCTGAGGATTCTTGTGCCATCCTTTCAATGTTTTTCCATCAAATAGATCTTTAAATCCTTCTTCCGAATCAGCGAAGTTTGCAAATAGACTGGATGAGGAGGCCACTATTGACGCGGTTCCAATTGAAGAGTGCCCTAAAAATTGACGGCGGGTTTGATTTTTCATGCTTTCTATCGTGTCAAATATCAAAAATTCCATCAAGCAAAGTTGCAAGGATTTGCAAATCTCAATCTCGAGACGAACGTATGGACTAAAATTATGGCCAAACCTCAAAATGCCATCAGTCCGAGCCGACAGGAAGATTTTCCCGAGTGGTATCAACAAGTCGTAAGAGCAGCTGACCTTGCAGAGAATTCAGAAGTCCGTGGCTGCATGGTCATTAAGCCATGGGGATACGGTTTGTGGGAACAAATACAAAGCCAGCTAGACGCAATGTTTAAGGCAACGGGTCACAAAAATGCATACTTTCCTCTTCTAATTCCTCTCTCCTATTTGGAAAAGGAGGCGGAACATGCGGAGGGCTTTGCTACGGAATGTGCTGTTGTAACGCATCATCGCCTCGAAGCTCAAAAGGATGAAAGCGGAAAGACCAAGATGGTGCCGACTGGTGAACTGGCAGAACCTTTTATTATTCGCCCAACATCAGAAACCATAATAGGGGCGGCCTTTGCCCGATGGATAGAGAGTTACAGGGACTTACCATTATTAATTAATCAGTGGGCTAACGTCATGCGATGGGAAATGCGACCAAGGTTGTTTTTAAGGACAGCTGAATTCTTATGGCAGGAAGGGCATACGGTTCACGAAACGTCTGATGAGGCTTGGGAAGAGACCGAAAAAATTCTGGACGTTTATGAGGAGTTTGCACGTGAACATTTAGCCATACCTGTCATCACTGGTGAAAAAACAGAAAATGAAAGGTTCCCGGGCGCCGATCGGACCCTTTGTATTGAAGCTATGGTTCAAGACAAAAAAGCAATTCAGGCAGGAACTTCACATTTTCTTGGACAGAATTTTAGTAAAGCTTCAGACATTAGTTTTGCTGGCCGTGATGGAACAAAGCAATTTGGATGGACCACTAGCTGGGGCGTTAGTACGCGCTTAGTAGGTACTCTAATCATGGCACACGGTGATGATGATGGGGTCATAATTCCTCCGATGGTTGCTCCGATTCAGGTTGTTATCTTGCCTGTAATTCCCAAGGAAGAAAACCGTGAAGCAGTGATCACTGCTGCCGAAAGTATGGCAAAATCACTCAGTTCATCCAGTTATGCAGGATTACCCATTCGGGTCGAGATTGACAAAAGAGACATGCAAGGCGGCGCGAAGAACTGGGAATGGATTAAAAAAGGTGCACCTATACGTGTTGAGATTGGTCCCCGAGACATTGAAAAAGGAACCATAGCAGTCACTCGTCGTGATCGATCACCAAAAGATAAAGAATTTATACCTAACGAAGAATTTCTTCAGGGAGCAGCAAATGTACTCGAAGATATCCAGTCTTCACTCTTAGAGCGAGCGACCCGCTTCAAAGAAGATAATATGAAGAGAATAGACAGTATGGAGGAGTTCATAGAATTTTTTACCCCTTCGAATACTGAAAAACCGGAAATTCATGGAGGCTTCGCTTTATGTCATTGGGCAGGTTCAAATGAAGAGGAAGAAAAAATTGCAAAAGAACACAAAGTTACTATCCGTTGCATTCCTCATGGAGAACAATATGTCGAGGAAGGGACTTGCATTCTGACGGGCCAACCGAGCTCGCGGAGAGTAGTCTTTTCAAAGGCCTATTAGATAATGTCCGATCCGAACATTGATCTTTATGTTAAGCCCGGTTGCCCTTGGTGCGTTGCTGTCATCGCTTGGCTCGAGCAGAAAGGATATAGGTATCGCGAATATGATGTCATTGATGATGATGCGAAATTTGAAGAAATGGTTCGAATTACTGGGCAGAGTTTTGCACCCAGTTTGCGTTTTCACATGGAAGGGGTGGTAGATAAAATCCTTTCTGATTTTGGGGTCGAAGAGCTTGAAATTTTTCTACAAACATGTGGTCTAGAACCTGACTAATTTTTTTGTTTTCTTTATTTAAATAACCTTCATATTAATTCCCCGTGAGAAACTATTCCCCAAGGTTTGTTCGTCCATTATTGGCGTGTTCTTTATTTTGTTTCTGTCTGTTGTGTTCTTTTGCCCAAGACAAAAATAAGACCAAACACGTAATTTTAATTAGTTGTGACGGATTAAGGCCAGATGCGGTTGAATTCCTAGGTGAAAAGTGGGCTCCTAATTTTTACCGAATAATAAAGGAGGGCGCGCATACCCATAACGCAAGGACTGACTTTAATTATACCGTCACTTTGCCAAACCATACATGTATGCTGACAGGACGTGGAGTTTTGGGTGAAGCGGGCCATGCCTGGATTGAGAATGGCACTCCCAAGATTGGTCAGCTGCTTCATAGAAACAAAAAAGCTTACATTGCCAGCGCCTTTGACGTTGCTCATGACCACGGTTTAAAGACCGCTCTTTTTAGCAGCAAGGAAAAATTTGTTCTCTATGACTTAAGTTATAATGACCGGAGCGGCAGAGATGACACACATGGCGAGGATAATGGCAAAGACAAATTAGATCATTACCATTTTAATGAGAAAACCGAAGAGCTCATCAAATCCTTTACAGAATCTCTCGCCAAGACCCCTTATGGTTTTAGCATGTTGCATTTGCGTGACCCGGACACTGCTGGCCATGCTAATGGTTGGGACATTCAGCCAAAGTCTGTTTACATCTCTGCAGTTTCTAAGATGAATTGGATTATAGGAAAATTATTTGATTTCATTGACACTAACGAACAAATGAAAGGTAAAACTGCCTTGATA
>Ga0163108_10001974_pt1 | contig 14935 bp, 12 predicted proteins | sample Fk1155metaG_FD_109644 | JGI IMG/M metagenome (GOLD analysis project Ga0163108, IMG submission 109644) | Marine microbial communities from the Central Pacific Ocean - Fk160115 155m metaG | ecosystem: Environmental > Aquatic > Marine > Oceanic > Photic zone | place: The Central Pacific Ocean...
CTACTGCTTTTGCACCATCAACATAAACATTACCTGTTGCTGTGCTATCAACTGCTGCGCCATAGTCACGAGCAAACGATTTAGCCAATGTATAATGCGAACACAAAAATAAAACTAGGATCACACCCAAATAGAGTTTTTTCATCTTTATTCCCCCAAGCCCCTTGATAAAGATATTTTCTATTATTATACTAGAATACTCGGTTATTAAAAAGCGATCTTAAGGTATTTTTTTAAGTTATTGAAGTTATTTAGAAATTTGAATTGCATGGGCGATAAAAAAAGAGGACAATAGATAGAATATGGGGAAACTCTTGAACTTTAAGGGGACAACCTTAATTGAACTTCTTATTAGTGTCGGCTTATTTGGGGTCGTTGCACTAGGTATTAGCAGTCTCTATATTGAGAGCTCTAAAAGAGCTTTAGACTTAGAAAATAACGCTAAGCTCTCAGAAGAAATGCTTGTTTTTGCTAACTCGCTTGAAATCTTACTCACCAATACAACTGCAATTTTTAACTGCAACTGCCAAGATGACTGTGTTTTTGATATACTTAGCCCACCATTACCAACTAGTTCACCCGGTAGTCCTGCTATTATCTTTGAAATTGAAAATGCTTACAATCCAGCTCAAAAGGCTACTGATGGTTGCTATTACCATAAAACAAAAGAGGTCACATCAGGTGGTCATGATCTGAACTCTATTGATGATTTAATACCAAGAGGCTGCAAACAAACTCTTAAAATTGAATTTACAGCACCTTCTGCAGAATCAATCAACGATCCAATAGTAGATGCAACTGGTAAACTTGAAATTTTTGACTTTAACAATGATGCTCAAGCAATTTTTTCACTTGAAGGAATTGAAAGTTTTATTTGTGGAATGCCAAAAGGCGAACAAAGAAAAGCTACAAGCAGTTATTTAACAAACTATTTTCACTATGAAATAAAAATTAAACGCGCTGGGGTGAGAAGACAAATTACAGCAAATATACCTTTTCGTAACTTTAACTCTCAAGGAATCCACTTTGGGAAAATTAAATCACTTCTAAATTGTGTTTCAGCTGGAGAAAGTTCTGATATTGGAAACTGCTGTTCCGGTTACGGAAAACTAAACTCAGACGGAGGGTTAGACTGTATCTCTGCAGATGACTGCCTTAAGCCAACAGCAGTAGGAGTAACAAGTGATCATAGGACTCTTTGTTGTTCACACGAAGTAGGAACAGATCTAGATGGTAATACAAGATGTCTATAAAGATTATACTTTCAAATAAAGGTCAAGCTCAACTACTAGGTGCAATGGTAATCGGTATTGTTATTTTATCTGCAGGAATGTATGTCGTTGAACGTAATCAGAGGGCTGCTGAATTTCAAATAAAAAGCAACTTTAGATCTGAAATGAGAACTGCTATTGATGGTGCAACAAAAACAGTGGCACACCTTTACCATAATGAAGCAAATTGTGACCCAGTTACTCTGACAAATCTTATTAATAAAATAGATAAAGATGGAAATGTCATTGATGAAATAGGCACAAGACAGATTAGTTATATAGTGAATGAAAGAACATATTCTATATCAATTGGAGCAGTGCAAAGAATAAGCTGGGAAGGCGTTGAAGATGACCCGTCAATGCCTTGGAAAATTGGTACTTCACAAGATGCACTAATCGAGTTATGGACTAGTCACAATAATCAAAGAGTTGTTCAAGCAGCTGCTTTATTAAATACCTGTACCTATCCGTGCTCAAGTACGATAAAAAATAACGATGGTAGCGTTGATCAAACCAATGGGATTTGCCAAGTGGCTTCTGATCAAGCAATTGCGTTTCATACTTTAGATGACCCTAGTGTTTTTTCAAAAGAAACTTGTGATGGAGGTTTGCGAAACAAAGGAGACCTCAATGATGTCAATGCTTCCCTTGGAACCGCAGAATGTCCAAAAAACCAAACAGATAGCACTATAGATGTCATAGATTTGATGATTTTTAAAAACTATTTAAGAACAGGGCGCCCAAATGGAAGCTGTGAAACATCTATTTTAGCATCAAATGAATGCACAGATCTAAATAATGATGGAATTACAAATGAAACGGACTTAAATCTACTTGAAAAAACCTTACGTGGATATATTTACTTATTACCAATTGACCATGAACTTTAAATCAAACTATTGATTAACTTGTTATAACTCAGTAAAATATAATTAATATTTTCATAAGAAAGGCACTTGCTATGAAAAAAATACTCTCTAATCAAAAAGGATTTACACTCATTGAATTAATGATTGTTGTTGCAATTGTTGGAATTTTATCGGCAATTGCTCTTCCTCAATATGAACAGTATCAAAGAAAAGCAAAGCAAGTGGAATTTAAGGTTGGTATGGCCTCAGTATATACACTAGAAAAAACCTACTATGTTGAAAGACAAAACTACTCAGGATGCCTATTAGACTTAGGTTTAGAATTGGAAAAAAATGCAGCCGATAAATATGTTGGGCGCTATGGATATGGGTTTGCTAGTGCAACAGGACTCGCTGCAAATTATTATGGAAAAGCTTGCGGTAGTAACTATACAGTAGGAGATGCAACTGCAGTTGCAGGTACTATATGCAATATAGGCGATTTCACAGTTGGGGCTTCAGGGAATATCGGTGGAGCAAATAACGATGAATGGACAATGGATAATTATAGAACATTTAAAAATGTCACTAATGGACTTATTGGCGATCCACCTTGAGTCTTAAATAAAAACAAAAACATTAAGAATCAATCTTATGCTTTTTTAATCGATAACGAATACTTCTAAAAGTAATCTTTAAAGATTCAGCAGCTGCTTTTTTTACACCACCTGTGTGGTTTAAAGCACTCATAAGGTAAGTTTTTTCAACTTCTCCTAAAATGGACTCTAAATCAATTGCTCCATTTGTAAAATCTGGAGCAGGTAACCTTAATTCATCACCATGATCACTTTGCTTTGCATCTAATGATGCTTCTTTGATTTGTGACTCGACTTTTGCGGTAGAGCAAATAGCATCAGGTAATGCATGCAAATGAATCTGTTCATCGTTTTCTAAAGTTAATGCCCGTTCAATCACATTTTCTAATTCTCTAACATTACCTGGCCAAGAATAATTACATAATGCTTCCATTGCTTCTTTGGAAAAAGAACCGACATTTTTATTCATTTTTGTTGATAATTTATTTAAAAATTCGTTTGCTAGTAGTTCAATATCTCCTTGTCTTTCTCTTAATGCAGGAGTTCTGATTAAAATAACATTTAATCTATAAAACAAATCTTCTCTAAAACTACCATCTGCTGTCATTGCCTCTAAATCACGGTTAGTTGCTGAAATGATCCTTACATCAACTGCTTTAGCTTCATTACTTCCAATCGGACGAATCGTTTTTTCTTGGATTGCTCTTAATAGTTTAACTTGCATATCCAATGGAAGTTCCCCTACCTCATCTAAAAACAATGTCCCTTTGTTTGCAGCTTCAAATAATCCAATTTTATCATTTACAGCACCTGTAAAACTTCCTTTTTTATGACCAAACATTTCACTTTCAATTAAGGTTTCTGGAATAGCTCCACAGTTTACTGGAATAAATGGGTTTGCCTTAAATGGACTAAGATAATGAATCATTTTTGCAACAAGCTCTTTTCCCGTGCCACTATCGCCTGTTACTAATATATTTGTTTTAGTTTTGGCCACTTTTTCAATCATTTTTAGTAAATCTTTTATAACTTTTGATTCACCTAGTATTCGTGGCTTCAAACTCAAGCTCCCCCTGCCATTTTAAATATTGGCAAATACATTGCAATCATTACACCACCAACTAAAACACCTAATACCACTAAAATAACTGGCTCAATCAGTTTTGAAATTCCTCCAACTAAAACCTCAACTTCTTCTTCATAAAAATCGGCAATTCTTTCTAACATGTCATCTAAGTTTCCTGTAGATTCACCTACCATAATCATTTGAACTGCCATTTTTGGAAAAACTGTAATTTTACTCACAACTAAGCCAAGAGTCTTTCCCTCTTCAACTTCCTTACGAATATTTTTTACTGAGGCCTCAATTACAGCGTTATCAATAGTTACCCGACAAATATCAATTGCATCAATCAATGTAACTCCAGAAGATAAAAGCGTAGACATTGTACGAGAAAACCTAGCTATACCTGATTTTTGCATAATAGGACCAAGTATTGGAAAATTAAAAAATGCTCTATGTACAAATGCCCTTCCCTCATCTGTCTTTACATACTTAAATACAATGAATGCTAAAAAAATAACTCCCACTGTTATATATTGAGCATTATGCTTAAAAATGTTTGATATATCGATTACAACTTGTGTTAAATAAGGAAGCTCTTTGCCTCCTGCAGTTAAGATCTTTTCAAACCTAGGAATCACAAATGTCAAAAGTATACCTAGAACTACCGTTCCTACACCCATAATTGCAAATGGGTAAATCATTGCACTTTTTACTAATCTTTTTAATCTTTCAGCATCTTCTAAATATCTTGATAATCTTTTTAACATGATATCTAAAGAACCTGAAGACTCGCCAGCTTTAATAAGAGCTACGTATAATTTTGGGAAAACCTTTGGGTAAGCAGCAAATGATTGCCACAAAAATGTTCCTTGTGATACTTTTTCACGAATTGCAGATAGTATGTTTTTTAAAAAAGGATTATCTAACTGCCCCTCTAAAACCTCTAATGACTGTACAAGTGGAACTCCAGAACTAATTAAAACATAAAGCTGGCGAGTGAATATAACCAATTCTTTTTGATCAATTTTCATTCCACCGCTAAGCATCGTTCCAATATCTGCATTTAAGATGCTTACTGGAGCAATTCTTGTTGGGCGAACCCCTTGACCCCTAAGCATCATACGAAGCTCACCCTCACTTGGAGCCTCTAGCTTGCCAGTTATTTTTTTTCCTTCTTTATCAACACCTTGATATTGAAACTCAGGCACGTATTATTCCTTTATTAAAGTGACATCAGTTGTTTTTTTATTTCTTCTGGTGCCGTACTTCTTTCTAATGCTGTTTCTTTTGAAATTCTATTTCCTTTAACTAGATTGATTAAACTTTGATTCATTGTTTGCATTCCTGTTTCACCTTGACCAGATTGCATCAGTGAATAAATTTGATGAATTTTATCTTCTCTTATTAAATTTCTAATCCCAGCAGTTGGAATCATTAATTCATATGCCATCACTCTAGTAGAGCCATCTGAAGTAAGAATGAGCTGCTGACATAAAACTGCTTGAAGTGAAAATGAAAGCACCTGTCTTATTTGTGATTGTTGATGTGGAGGAAAAACATTCACCATTCTATTAATAGATTGAACTGCATTGTTGGTATGTAATGTAGCAAAAACCAAGTGTCCAGTTTCTGCCATTTTTAACGCCATTTCTACGGTCTCTAAATCTCTTAACTCACCAATTAATACGTAATCTGGATCCTGCCTTAACACTCTTTTTAATGCACTTCCAAAATTTAATGTATCTGACCCCACCTCTCTTTGATTTACAATACAGTTTTTATGAGGATGAATAAACTCAATCGGGTCTTCAACAGTAATAATATGTCCATACTCTTTATTATTTAAAATATCTAATAGTGACGCAAGTGATGTGGATTTACCACTTCCAGTTGGACCTGTTACTAATATTAATCCATTGGGTGCATTAATTATGTCTTTTAGTACCTGTGGCAAGCCCAGTGAATCAAACTGTGGGATCTCTAGTGGAATCGTCCTAAAAACTCCTCCTATTTTTCCTCTTTGATAAAAGATATTTCCTCTAAACCTAGATACTCCTTTTAGTGAAAATGAAAAATCTAACTCTAGTTTTCTTTCAAACTCAACTTTTTGGCTCTCAGTTACAATCGAGTAGCACAACTCCTTTGTGTCTTGATCCGTTAAGGATGGCATTTTAACTTTAATCATTTTTCCGTTAATTCTAAACTGTGGAGGAACTCCGACTGTAATATGTAAGTCAGATGCACCTTGATCTACCATTGTTTTTAATAATGCCGGAAGTCCAAATTTTGCCATAACTTTAGTTCTCCGTAGTTAAACTTAAAGCTTCTTCTAAGCTTGTTACACCTTCAGCCATTTTTGTAAGCGCAGCCATTCGAAGCGTTTTCATTCCTTCTTTTATTGCGTTATTTTTTAACTCAATTGCAGTAGCACCTTTTAAAACCATTTCTTTTAGCGTTGGAGAAAAGTCTAAAACTTCGTATATTGCTACACGACCTTTATAGCCAGACTTGTTACACGAGTTACAACCTTTTCCATGCATAGGTTTTACTCTATCTACACTACCTGCTGGAAAACCTAATTTTATAAGTTTCTCAGGTGGAACAGAAAATGGCTCGATACATTTTTGACAAATTGTTCTTAATAATCTTTGTGCAACAATAGTATTCACTGATGCTACAACCAAAAAAGGCTCTAACCCCATATTCATAAGCCTTGTAATTGTACTAGCAGAATCATTTGTATGTAGTGTTGATAGTACAAGGTGACCTGTTAATGCAGCTTGCACTGCAATTTCTGCAGTTTCATAATCTCGAATCTCACCCACTAAAATAGTATCAGGATCTTGCCGCAACATTGCTCTGAGCACATTTGCAAATGTTAACCCAATTTCTTTGTGAATTTGCACTTGATTTACGCCTTCTAAATTATATTCAACTGGATCTTCAACTGTTGATAAATTATCTGAGATTTTATTTAATTCTGACAACGCTGAGTATAAAGTAGTTGTTTTACCACTACCCGTTGGTCCAGTAACTAATACCATTCCATTAGGCGATGTTACTCCTTTTTTAAATACATCGAGTTGCTTTGATTCAAAACCAAGCTTTGTTAAATCTAGTTGCAAATTACCTGTACTTAATAAACGTAAAACTACTTTTTCACCATAGAGTGTAGGCAAAGTGTTAACACGAAAGTCTATTTCTTTATTTCCAGCTTTAAGTTTTATTCTGCCATCTTGTGGTACACGAGATTCTGCAATGTCCATTCTTGACATAATTTTAAATCTTGCAACCACCGCTCTTTTCATTTCAACAGGAACTTTTGCTACTTGCTGCAATACTCCATCAATTCTTAATCGAACCCTAAATATTTTTTCATATGGCTCTACATGAATATCACTGGCTTTTTGTCTAATGGCTTCTGTTAAAACGCCATTTACCAATGAAATAACTGGAGCATCATTTTCTGAAACAGAATCATCAATTTCATGTACTTCCGCAATTTCAATTCCTGACCCAAAATCATCATCTTCGTGCTCTTTTTGATAGGATTCAATCGCATCTCCAACAAAAGCAACTCCACCGTAATACTTCTCAAGAGCACCATCAAATGCACTATATGTTGTTAAAACAGGTTCAACATGAAGCTTTAACTTAAATTTTAAATCTTCTAGCTTATTTAATTGCGAAGGATCACAAACAGCAACGACACAAGTACCCTTAGCTGCTTGAATGGGTATTGCCTGAGTCTTTTTAACCATTACAGGTGGAACCAGTTCAATCACTTCCTTAGGTACTTCAAATTTTGATAAATTGATGCTCGTTAATCCGAATTTTTTACTTAAAAAATAGAGTAACTTTTCTTCCGAGATATACTTTTTTTCAATGAAATAGCGAATATAGCTCTTGCCTTGTTTCCCAATAGCTTCTGCTTCTTTGAATTGAACAGGGGAAACAATTTTTTCTTTTAATAGTATCTCGGCCAACTTCCTGGACATAGAAAATCCCATCCTTGGGGGATACTATTATTTTCAATCCGGTGACAATTATTGTCAAGACATCGGTAAGTAACTTAACTTAAAAAATTTACTGTCACTTCAATGTCTTTTTTAATTTGATTTGTGAGTTCATCTTTTGACAAAAACTTTTTTTCATCCCGAATTTTATTTACAAATTCGATCTTGATATTTTTTCCATAAAGGTCAATGTCTTGACCAATGATATGTGTTTCAACGTTTGCTTCAATTTCATTCGAATTATAAAAAGTAGGCCTAACTCCTATATTAGTAACACTCATAAGTTTTTGTTGATTTACTTTTGTCCAAGTTGCATACACACCAAATGGTAAAGTGATTTTTTGATCCAATATTAAATTTGCAGTCCTATATCCTAACTTTTGACCTCTTCCTTCTCCCTTTTGAACAATTCCATGATAATAAAAGTTATAACCTAAAAGTTCATTAGCCTTTTGTATTTCAGAAGATTGAATATGCTGCCTGACTCTAGTGCTCGAAACAATTTCTCCTGCCACCCTAAATGGCTGCACAATGGTAAGTAAAACACCTGCTTGATCACAATATTTTTGTAATGAATCTAGATGGCCTTGCCGTCCTTTACCAAAAGAAAAATCATATCCCACCACAACCTCTTTAGCATTTAATCGGTGTAATAAAATATCATTAAAAAACTCTTCTGGTGATGTAGTTGAAAACTCTCGACTAAAAGGTTGTTCAATAACATAGTCAATTCCCTGTAACTCTAAATGCTGTAATCTCTCAAGATAAGTTGTGAGCAACTCTGTTTTTACCTGAGGTCTTAAAGCAATTTGAGGATGAGGGTTAAAGGTGTAGACCACTGAAGCACCGGAGTGCTTGTTAGCTTTTTTAATAACTGTCCGTAAAATCTCCTGATGAGCTAGATGCACCCCGTCAAAATTTCCAATGCACACAATCGGAAAATGCAGTGTTTCTGTTAGCTTTTCTATCCCTTTCACTACTTTCATGAAATTTTACCCTTCATTCTCTTGACTATTATTGTCAAATTCAACTATGACAATGGTGCGATGAAAACTAAAGCATTTATCACCCGAATCCTTATTTGTTTAGTTCTTTCTTTAATCCCTGCCCAAGAGATTGAAAACTCTATCTTTTCTACTAGAATGCAGTTACGCAATCAATGGACACAAGCAAAAAACATCCAGCTAGTAGAAGTAAAAACTAATTCACAATCACCACTACAATCTTTTGAGGAAGTGATTCCGCAAATATTAAAAAGTAACCCTTCAGTAATTGTCATCCCATGGTTCATTGACAATAAAAAATCTCTTGAATCATCTACTTCTTTTTTAAATCACCCAAAAGTTATTTGGAGCTCTTTTAATGAACCTCTACATATCAGTAAGCCTTCTTTAGTTACCAGCCGTTTTCGATTCAAACCTTTTTTTCAAGATAGTGACGGTACGGTTAGGAGATTTAAAATAAATAGCAGCAATCAAGATTCCTTAGCTTTACAGGCATTGTTTTTAAAAAAATTTAAGATAATAGAAGATCTAGAAATCAAAAAAGAAAACTGGATTAACTTTATTGGTCCACCAGGAACCTTTGACCAGTGCACCATTGAATCTACTAGTAATATAACCAAAAACTGCCCTCACTTAGAAAACAAAATCATAGTTTTGTCTCGAGAAAATTTAAATAGTTTTTGGAACACAACGCTACCCACTCCAATTGGTGAAATGAAGCCATCAGAGATTTTAGCTAATGAAATTTATACAATTATAGAGAAAAAAACCCTATATTACATACCTGAATTTGCACATATATTTATCTTAATGGCAGTGATACTTTTTTGTGCTTATTTTATTATTTATTATCCAGTGATTATTAGCTCTACAGTAATATTTTCACTGGGGATTTTTTCAATTACTTTTGTGTTTCAAATATTTTTTCACTACTTTCATATCTATATACCAATTGTTAACTTTACTATTGCAACAATTGTTTCTTATCTTATTTTTACTGGTTATCGATTAGCCTTCCAAGAAACATTGCAATGGCGAAACTTAAAAAGCTTTCAACAGTCAAAAGAGATTGATTTGATGAAATCAAACTTTATCTCACTTGTAAGCCACGACTTAAAAACACCTATTGCTAAAATTCAAACTGCTGCTCAAGCACTCAAAAAAGAACAACAAGATCAAGAGAATCCAAGTGCTTTAATAAAAAAATATATCTCTTCCATTGAAAACAACACTCTTGAGTTAAAGTCATACATTACAAGCATATTAAACTTATCTCGAATTGAATCTCAAAAAGTAACTCTAAATAAATCATCAAATGACATAAATAAAATTATAGAAAATTGCTTAAAAAGAATGCGCTCACTTGCACAGCAAAAAAATATTATTTTTGAAACTAAATTTGAACCACTTTTTTCTATTGAGTGCGATGAACATCTCATTCAACAGGTTTTAACTAATCTTGTAGACAATGCAATCCGTTACAGCCCGGTTGACTCTAAAATCATCTTATCGACCACTGAAGATAATGATTTTATTCATGTCTCTATTGAAGACTTTGGTCCAGGCATTCCAAAAGAGCAAATACCTCTTATGTTTAGAAAATTTGGTCGAGTCCAACAAACAAAACTAGGAAGTCCAAAAGGCACTGGATTAGGGCTATACCTTTCTCAATACTTTATTAACCTACATGGTGGAAATATTCAGTTTAAGACAAAAGAAAATAGCGGTACAACCTTTACCTTTTTACTACCTGTGACAAATTCTTAATTACCGACTATAAGAATTTGACTTATTTTGGGGTCTCGACTAGTTTGGCTAGTGCCATGTCACAGGAGCAATCACTGTCTCTTCCTCCGCTAAATGTCCTTGTTGTAGACGATGAACCTGAGTTACGAAGTTCTGTCGCCACATTACTTGCCTCAATGGGGCACCGCGTTACACAATCAGGGACAGGTGAAAAAGCAATTCAAACAATTCGTTCGCGTGGAATTGATCAACCTGAGTCAATTCATATGGTTTTACTCGATGTAAATCTTCCTGGAATTTCAGGTTTAGAGGTTTTGCATCAAGCTCGGGTATTTGACCCTTCCATTATGATTTTAATCATTACTGCACATGGAAACATTCGCGATGCAGTTACTGCAATGCGCGAAGGGGCTTTTAACTACATTGAAAAGCCTGTACAAGAAAATGAAATTAAAGAACTTATTTTTAATGCTCGTAATGCACATCAACTTGTTCAAGAAATGGGGTTTTCTTCTCCCAAGCTTACTTTAGATAATGGTGAAGAGTTTATTGGTCGTTCTAAAGAAATGCGGTCTTTATTTCAAATTATCCAGAAATTAGGTCAAGTAGACACAAGTGTTTTAATTCGTGGAGAAAATGGCACAGGAAAAGAGCTTGTTGCGAGAGCACTTCATTTTAATTCCTCCCGTAAAAGCAAACCTTTTATTGCACTGAATTGTGGAGCAATCCCAGAGGGACTTTTTGAAAGTGAGCTTTTTGGTCATGAAAAAGGAGCTTTTACTGGAGCAGACCAAAGAAGAATTGGTCGATTTCAGGCTGCTCAGGGTGGAACTTTATTTTTAGATGAAATAGCTGAAATGAACCCATCTATACAGGTAAAGCTATTACGCGTTTTACAAGAAAAAAAGTTTATTCCAGTTGGCTCTCATCGTGAAATTAAATGTGATGTAAGAATTATTGCTGCAACTAACCGTAACTTAGAAGTAATGATTGAACAAAATACATTTCGTTTAGATCTCTTTTATAGATTAAACGTCATCCCGGTGAACCTTCCGCCACTAAGAGATCATACTGATGATATTCCTCTTTTAATTCACTACTTTCTTAAAAATCTAAATTCTAAATACCGACAAGGTGAGTCTCAAAGTCCTATTTTTAAAGTATCATCACCAGTTTTTAATGCCTTAATGCGTTATCATTGGCCTGGTAATATTAGAGAATTAGAAAACATTATTGAAAGAGCATTTGTGTTAGAAGATTCTGACCAAATCACACTGGACTCTCTTCCTCAACATTTGATAGAAACTTCTAAATCTGATTTTATTCCTTCGGATGATTTTGACTTCCAGCTCGAAAAAGAAAATTTTGAGCGGCGTTTTATTATTAAGGCGTTAACTAAATTTGGTGGTAAAATTAATACAACAGCAGAGAAAGCAGGAATTCCTAAAAATACTTTGCTTAGAAAAATAAAGAAGTACGAAATCGAACCAAAGGAATACTATGAAACGCGCTAAAGTAATCACTATTGCAAACCAAAAAGGTGGCGTTGGTAAAACTACAACTACAATGAACCTTGGAGCTGCACTGGTTGAAAACCACAAAAAAGTTCTTCTTATTGATGCTGACCCTCAATCAAACTTAACAAGTTACTTAGGTGTTTCTCCCTTTGAAACTCCTTATGAAAACATAAGAACATTAGATGAAGTATTTATTAATAAAAGGCCATTTGATGAGACGACTGTGAACCAGTTTATTATAAAAACTAAATGCAATATTGACCTTATTGCATCTGAAGAAACTCTCACTGGAGTCGAGTATTATTTATACAATCGACCTGACAAAGAAACTGTCTTACATCAATTTTTAAGTTCACTTTATAAAAAATATGACTTTATATTAATTGATACACCTCCTAGTTTAAATCTTTTAACAATCAATGCGCTTTGTGCAAGTGACTCAGTATTAATTCCTGTACAACCGGAGTTTTTTAGTTTGGAAGGTATTGTTAAAATTCAAAACACTGTAAAAAACATTAATGAACGATGGAATGCAGAGCTTGATATTATTGGGGTGTTACCCACACAAGTAACTCAAAGAAGAAAACTTACTCATGAAGTACTTTCAACTCTAAGAGAAGAACTAGGACCTCTTTTGTTTGAATCAGTAATTCATAACAACTCTGCTGTCACAGAAAGCTCAGGTCATGGAAAATCAGTAATTGAGTATCAACGATCTTCTATTGGCGCTAAAGATTATCTCAACGTAGCAAAAGAACTATTAGATAGATTTAACCCTCAACCTTACTCCGAGCATCAATTATGAATGACCCAAAAAAATCAAAGATGGGTAGAAACCCATTTGAAAAAAACCAGCAAAAACGCAGTGAATCCAAGTTTAAACCTTCTAAGGTTAAGTCACAAACAATTAAGGTAAAGTCTTCGCGCAAGCGCGTGGATTTTAAACTAGAAGCATTAAACTCTTTTTGTGAAACAGCAAAAGTTTTTTCAGAAGACCCACAAGTAAAAAAACTCATTAGTAAATTTAATCAAAAAACAATTTTAACTGTTTCTAAAAAAACAGCAGCAATTGTTGGTCAAAAAGCTATTAATATTCTTCAAAATAAAATAAAAAAAAATAACCTCTTCAAAAAAAAAGGGGCTAAGTAACCTTAGCCCCTTTTTTAAGTTTAATCTTCATCTATAGTCTTATGATAAAAATAACATTTCTCTATACTTAGGAAGTGGCCACAAATCATCTGCTACCATTTCCTCTAAGACGTCACACTGCCCACGTAGGTCCTCTAAAACAACCAACATATCTTTTGCAATCATTTTAGCGCATTTAACTTCATCATGTTCACCTTCAACTTGTTCAGTCACAGAAAGTAGTTTTCCTTTATGTGATTGAACGGACTCTAGCGTTAAAGAAAGTTTCTCTAGAGTTTTATTTTGTGGAGCAACTACACCAAGTGTCTTTGCCTGAACAGCAGCAGTAACAAGCTCATTATAGTATGTATAAGAAGCAGGTAATACCTGCGTATCAACCATATTTACTAATGTTTTTGCTTCAATCAAAAGAGCTTTTATATAACGCTCTGTTTTCACATTAAAACGTGAAACGATCTCTTCTTCGTTAAAAATTTCTAATCTCGCAAACATTTCTTTTGTTTGATTTGAAATTAATGCATCCAAGGCCTCTGGAGTTTTTCTTAAATGAGGCAAACCTCTTTTTTCAGCTTCAGCAAGCCATTCTTCAGAATAATTATCCCCTTCAAAACGAACTGCTTTAGTTTCTAAAACTGTTTCCCTCACTACATGAAACACAGCCTGATCTAATGAACTACCGGAATCTAAATTTTGTTTTAGTTTTCCTGTTAATTCTCCAAGTGAATCAGCAACTGCTGCATTTAAGAAAGTCATTGGAAGAGCTGGTGACGCTGCTCCTCCCACTGCTCTAAACTCAAATTTATTTCCAGTAAAAGCAAATGGAGAAGTTCTGTTTCTATCTGTATTATCTTTCATTACTCCTGGTAAATGACTTACACCTAACTCAAGAACTTTTTTCTCAGTATCTTGACTTAGATCATCGCCTGATTCTATTTTATCTAAAATACCGCTCAATGTTTCACCCAAGAAAACAGATATAATCGCAGGAGGTGCCTCATTTGCACCTAATCTATGATCATTTCCTGCAGAAGCAATTCCGGCTCTCAACAAACCACTATGCTTATGTACACCTTTAAGAACAGCAACCAAGAACATTAAAAATCTTAGATTTTGCTGAGGAGTTTTTCCTGGGTCCAATAAGTTTTGACCATTATATGTATCTCCACTTGCTGTAACCATTAACGACCAGTTATTGTGCTTCCCACTACCGTTTAATTCTGCAAATGGCTTTTCATGCAATAAAGCTTCGAATTGATGTTTTTTTGCAACTCTTGCCATTACTTCCATGGTTACCTGGTTGTGGTCAATTGCGACATTGACTTGTTCAAAAACAGGAGCCATTTCAAACTGACTTGGAGCGACTTCATTATGTCTTGTTTTAACCGGAACGCCTAATTTGTATAACTCGTGTTCCATCTCACTAATACAAGCTTGAGCTCTAGCTGGGATGCTTCCAAAATAGTGATCATCAAGCTGCTGCCCTCTTGGTGGTTGAGCACCCATTAATGTTCTTCCACACATAATCAGATCAGGTCGGAGATTATAAAAAGCACGATCAACTAGAAAGTATTCTTGCTCAACACCCAATGTTGGAACCACTCTGTTCACTTTGGCCTCACCCATTAAGTGTAATAGGTCACATGCTTTTTTTGATAAGACTTCAACGCTTCTTAAAAGGCCAGTTTTTTTATCAAGAGCATGCCCTGTGTAACTAATAAAAAC
>Ga0163108_10001976_pt1 | contig 14927 bp, 9 predicted proteins | sample Fk1155metaG_FD_109644 | JGI IMG/M metagenome (GOLD analysis project Ga0163108, IMG submission 109644) | Marine microbial communities from the Central Pacific Ocean - Fk160115 155m metaG | ecosystem: Environmental > Aquatic > Marine > Oceanic > Photic zone | place: The Central Pacific Ocean...
CGAGCTCGAAGGCCTCCGAGGATTCGGGCCGCGGGTCCGAGGACCAGGCTGCCGGAAGCAAGAAGAGCCCTGCCATGCTGGTCGTCATCCTGCTGCTGGTGGTGGGTGGACTCGTCGCGGTCGATTTCTTTGTCACCAATATGGTGATCGGAGGGAAGGCCCCGGCGTCTAACCAGGAGGTCGCGGTCGTTGATGGTTCTCCTGAGGAGGCTCCTGCGGAGGAGCCAGAGGCTCCAGCCGAGCCCGGACCTGAAGCCGCGGAGCCTGAGGCGGCCGAGCCGGAGGCTCCGGCTGGAGTTGAAGAACCTGAAGAACCGGCTGAGCCGGCCGAAGAGCCTGCTGAAGAGGCTCCGGCCCTGGCGAAAATTTCTGCCACCTCCCCGCCGGCCGCGACCCTGGTTCCCGCTGATGCGAAGTTCATTCTAGGTGTGAACATCCCCCGTCTGCTCGGGGCGATCGAGGGACTTACCGGGGAAAAACTTCCCCGCACGCCCGAGGCCCTGGCCGCGCTGAACCCGGGAGCCGAGGCTCCTTCCGAGGCGGAGCTGGAGGCTGTCAAAAAGGCCATGGCCGCCGGACTCGATCCGTTCACCAGCATCCGGAGCATCCTGATCGCGGGTGAAATTCCCGAGGACTCCCCGATTCCAGGCATAGAAGATTTCGGGGCGGCGGGCGCCGCCGCGGCGGAGTCGGATGGGCTGGTCCTGGTAGAGGGCCAATTCAGTGATCCAGCCGCAATCGTGAGCGCGCTGGTTGAGGCGGGGGCCCTCTCGCCTTCGGCGCCCGAGGTGAAGGCGGGCCTCAATGTATATTCAGCGGGTGAAGGCGGGCTCTCAGGCCGCTTTACCTTCCTCTCCACGGGACAGATGCTGTTCGCCACAGACGCCTGGTTCGACAAGGTGATCGCTCGCAGGAAGGGCGAAGGTCAGGGGATCCTCACGAACGCGGTCTTCAATACCATGAGCAAGAAACTCGCGAGGAAGGAGGCGCTCTGGCTGGTAGCGGACGTTCCGGAAGAGGCCGGGGCCGCGCTGCAGCAGGGGCTTGCCGTTCCGCCCGGAGGAATCCCGGGTCCGGATGACGCATCCGAAGCACCCACTCCGGCCATCAAGATCGATTCCCTGATGCTGGCGCTCGATTCCGGCGGCACCGACTTCTCTCTGGAGTTGGTCGGCGCCACTCCCTCGCCCGCGGACGCGGAGAACACGAAGACGACCATCGGAACCCAGCTCGGCGGCATCTCGCTGCTGGCCATGCAGATGCTTGGCCCGAAGGCCCTCGGTCTCATGGGCAAGCTGACACCCAAGAGCGATGGCAACAATGTCATCATCTCCGTGAAGCTCAACGAACAGGAAATCGCGGCGGTCAAGGAGATGGCGACGAAGGCTCTCGCAGGCTTCGCCGGTCCGCCTGAGGGCTTCGACCCATCCGATTTCGCTGAGCCTCCGTCAGAGCCCGGGGAGGCGGCCGTCGATCCCGGGGATGAGGGTGAGGAGCCGGAGAAAGAAGACGACAAGGAAGAAGAGGATCCCCTTGAGCTCGAGGACTTCTGAGTCGCCCTCTTGTTCAGTCCTTCTGGATCCTGCCGGGTAGCCATCTCGCGTAGGCGGGATGGGTCTCCACGGTGATTCCAAGCTCCGCGATGGCCTTCTGCAGCTGGATGTCGGCGTGCAGGGTGTTGGCGAACTCCGTCTGTTTTTCATCTTCGATCTTTCGATGGAGCAAACGATGGAGGGCCGCGCAGACCTGCGCTTCGCTCAGGCTGGTGGCCAGTGAGCTGTAGAGCAGGAGGAATTCCGGATAGTCTTCCGCCCTGGTGAGATCCCTTGGAGCCTCCTGCCAGAGGAACTCCAGGTGCTCGTAGTGGATGTTGAGATATTCGTAGAGTTCCGTGGAGTATTGTACCCGCAGGAGCTCATCCTGTTCCCAGGAGGCGAGCTCTTTGAGGGGGTCTGCGACGATGATGTCCGGCTCGATTCCGCCGCGCCGGCCCACTGTGACCCGCCCCCTCGAGTCCCTTGGCCCGTGGAAACGCCGCCCCGAGGGAAGCTGCAGGTAGAAATTAGCGAGCTGTACGGACGCCTTTCCCCCAACCAGCCTGTTGATGCTCGCGGGAACGTCCAGCCGTTGCTGGGACACTCCCTTTCCGTAGGTCCTGGTCCCGATGATGGTGGCTCTCTTGAGATCCTGGAGGGCGCCGGCCACGACCTCCGAGGAGCTGGCCGACCAGCCGTTGACCAGGATCATCGCCGGGCAGGTGAGGAGCCTGCCGGCGGTGGCCTTGTATTCGCGGCCGGGCCGGCCGCCGCTCGATACCTGTGAGACGATCGGGATCCCGGCATCATCGATCAGGAGGTCGACGATCTTCACCGCCTCCTCGAGGAGCCCGCCGCTGTTGCCGCGCAGGTCCAGGATGAAACCTTTCAGGCCTCCGGTTCGTTTGCTGAAATCCGCGAGGAGCTCTCCGAGGCGCTCGGCGGTCCTGGAGCCGAACCGGGACACGCGAACATAGGCCACGGCTTCCGGGAGCAGCTCGGAAAAGAGCGCCGGAGTTTCGACGGGTCCATGCCGGATGACGATGTTGAGGGTGTCGGCCTGGCCCCACCGGTCGATCTCTACCTGGACAGGTTCCCCGGGCTCCTGATTTCCCAGGATCCTTCGGATGTCCTCAGGCCCGAGACCGGTAGTCGATTCTCCCGCCAGGGCTGCCACCCGGTCGCCTGCGTGCAGTCCCTTGCGCGTGCCGGTGTCGTTCTTGCGGGGGAAGGTCCTGGCGACGATGAGGGGAGACAGCCTGTCGAGCTTGAAGAATTCAGCTCCGAGGCCCAGCTGACGTCCGGCGCTTCTTCTGCGCGCCCTCTCGAGGTCGGCTGGCGAGAGGAAAGTGGAAAAGTCGAGCTGATCTACAAGAGCTCTGAAGGCTGCGGAGGCCAGGGTCTTTATGTTCACCTCAGCCGGGTCGACGAATTCTCCACGGAGCATGTCGATGAATTCTTCCAGCGCGTCGCCCGGCCCCTCCCGGCGCTTGATCTCGAGATCCTTGATACGCCTTGCGAGCTGAGCATTTTCTTTCTGTAGTTTTTCGAGCTGGTCAAGGATGTCAGGCGCCTGACCGTTGAGCCGAGCCGCGCGCTCAAAGAGGAGCCGGGCCAGGGCGCCCCGCTCGCTTTGCTCGCCGCTGAGCTTCCTGATGAAGGCGAGCACGATGGGGTCGAGGGCGCCTCGCGGGGTCATGCGGGCGATCGCGAGCGCCGCCTCCGAGCGAATAGCGAAGCTCCTGCCGGTGTCGTGAACCAGGCGCAGCAGGGGGAGGCGTGAGCCGGTGTTGTCCAGGCGGTCGAGAGCCAGGCTGGCCGCGATGAGGAGCCGGGGCTTGTCCTTCTTGACAGCCTCCTCCAGGATGTCAGCCAGGGTGCTCTTGACCCGGCCGAGCTCTCCACTTTCACCGAGCAGACGGATGGAGAGGCCGCGGATCTCCTTGCTGGCCGCCTTGCGCGCCAGGACGAGAGCGCTGGTCAGGCCGAGCTTTCGCAGTCCGGGATCCTGCTTCCGGGTGAGCGCCAGGGCGGCCGCGACGAATCGGTATTCTTCACCCTGGTCGAAGAATCCTTCATCCTTGAGCGCCTCTTTGAGTTGCCTGCCGACTTGTTCCGTGAGCCCGGCGGCGAGCTCCTGCACGGTGTTGAGCAGGGCGTCGGGGGAGGCGTCTTTTGCGGCGGCCAGCCGGCGCTCGAGGGTTTCCTTTTCTCCCGGCTGGGCTCGGGCGGGCAGCGCCCAGGAACAAAACAATCCCAGGAGAAGGAAGAATCTGACTGTCGCTGTTGTGTATTTCATGGCGCCAGGGCGGCCGGGGCTTTCTGACAGGAACAGGGTGTATCCGCGATTATCGCGTCCAGCCCCTCCTTCAGTGAACGGCAAAATGGTCAGTACCCCCTCCATCTTAACCCCGAGGTGGAAATAGACCGCTTACTGCCTTATTCTCAAGCCTCCAAGTCGATATATCAAAATGGCTTAAGAAAGAATCAGGCCCCGATGACCGATAACGTGGATCTTCCGCGATTGAGCAGCAGCGAGGAAATTTCCGGGCTGCTCGAGCTCTCAGGAGAGAGATCCGTAATGGTATTCAAGCACAGCACCCGCTGTTCGATCAGCACCTTCGCGCAGCGTGAGTTCATGAGCTATCTCACCGGCGCGCGGGAGAGGGGAGTTCACTGCGTCATGGTGCTTGTGGTCGAAGACAGACCGGTGTCTCTCGAACTGGCCGAGCGACTTGGGGTTCTACACCAGTCTCCCCAGGCGATCCTGGTCAGGGATGGGCAGGCGGTCTGGAATGACAGCCACGAAGGGGTGACCAGCGCGGCGCTGAAGGATGCCGAGGGAAGATGAGCCAGGATCCAGGTGACGGCAGGCAGGTGACGGGAATGATTGGGCTTGGACTTCTGGGTTCGGCCATCGCTCGGCGTCTGCTCGAACGCGGTCTTGAGGTCATCGGCCTCGATCTCGATCCGGGCCGCGCCCCGGAACTTGGGATGGAGACCGCCGACTCTCCCGCGCAACTGGCCGAGCGAGTCGAGAGGGTCGTGCTCTGCCTGCCCGACTCGGATGCCGTGGAGGAGGTTTGCGGAGGTTCCGCGGGGCTCCTGTCGGCGCCCGCCAGTCGATTGGAGCTCGTCATCGATTGTACGACCGGAGACCCTGACCGGAGTGAGGCCCTGGCGGGCAGGATGGGCGGGGCTGGTATCGCCTTTGTCGAGGCGGCGGTCAGCGGCTCCTCGGAGCTCATGCTCTCTGGTGAGGCGGCTCTTCTTGTAGGCGCGGAGCCCGGGAGCCTCGAGGCGGCGGCCGAACTTCTGGACGCTCTCTCCCCGGTAGTATTCCATCTTGGTCCGGTGGGAGCCGGGGCGAAGATGAAGCTCGTATCGAACCTTGCGGTCGGCCTGAACCGGCTGGTTCTCGCCGAGGCGTTGTATCTGGCTGAGCGGGCCGGGGTCGAGCCCGGAGCCCTGCTGGAGGTCCTGCGCGCCGGACCGGGTCATTCCCGGGCTGTCGAGCTCAAGGGCGGGAAGATGGTGAAAAGTGATTACTCCCCGGAGGCTCGCCTCGCCCAGCATCTCAAGGATGTTGAGCTTATCCTGGACCTGGGAGACGCCGCCGGCGCCGACCTGCCGCTGTCGCGGCTGCACAGAGAACTGCTGGCTCGCGGGGTAGAGGAGGGGCTTGGCGAGCTTGACAACTCCTCGATCATCGAGGTGCTGCGAAACAGCCCGGCCCGGGAGGATGGCGGCGAGTAGTCACCTGTCATCTTTCGAGGGTTGTTTACCAGGGGCCGGCGGCTCAGGGGCAGGCCGGAGGTTCGCTGCAGTCGAGCTCGTCGGGGGTGGGGTCAGGACCGCAGGTGTCTGTCGGCGGCGGTGGCCTGTCTCCCCCGGCGAAGAGCCAGGTGAGCAGGTAGATCGCGTCGGTGATGTCGACGGTTCCGTCGTCGTTGCCGTCGGCGCTCGAGGCGCAGGTGATTCCAGCTCCGGCGAAGAGGTAGGAGAGGATCTTCACCGCGTCTGTGATATCGATGGAGCCATCTCCACTGGCCTCGCCGCGCAGGAAGCCCTGCTCCAGGGGGGCGAGGACGTAGGGGATGTAGCCGATGTCGCTCCGGCTTCCATCCGGATCCGGGGGTGATTCGGGGTCACCGGCGTCGATGCAGAGAGAGCCGGCCGAGAGACGGAAATCATGGCCGTTTTCATCGGCGAAGCCCGGCTCCGTGAACAGGTTGTTTCCTCCGTCAGCCCCCTCGAGCGCCTGTGCGAGGTTGCAATAGCCGATGGTGAAGAAGCCAGGCTCGTAGTCCGTCCGGATGGAGGCGGCGCCCTCGCCTTCCCCGGGGCGAATGATGGAGTTTGAGATGCGATAGTTGATCTCGGCATCATCTTCATCGTCCCGATTGCGGCTCTCGATCCCAATCCGGTTGCCCGCGACCGTGACGTGATCGATGGTGACGCTGGCTCCCTCATCGTCATGTGTTTTACAGGAGATTCCGATGTCGTTTCCCACGACCAGGCAGCGGCTGATCGTGATGTCGTCATGGAAGAGACTGATTCCCTTGTCTGCGAAATCTCGCACGATGCAGTCCTCGATGGTCACGTCACTGCCCAGGGTGTCGATGGCATCGTCATCTCCGCCTGCGACAATGCAGCCGCTGAGGCGGATCTCCTGCCCGGTGTGCTGGTCATGAAGGTAGATGCCGTCGTTGTCATCGTCTCCCCGCATGTCGAAGATGGCGGAGTTTTCAAAAATGAGAGCGGTGCCCTCGACCTCGGGTCCCATCACGGAACGCTGCAGCAGGCAGTCGCGCATCACGAGTTCCGAATCTTCGGCGTCCATAATTTTTCCAGAGATGTCGCTGATCGACGAATGCTCCAGCGTGATCAGCGTGTCGTCAGCGTTGATGGCCGCTCCCGAGTCGGTGTGTCCGCCTTCAGGCGCGTTGCCGGCTCGGGTGATGATGGTATAGCGGTAGATCGACATTTCGCCGCCATCGTGATCCAGCTCGCCCCACGCCTCAGCCGGGTCGCTCGCCGTCAGCGTCACCGGCCGCTCGCGGGTGCCGAGGCTTTCGATCTTCCCCTCCACATTGATGTCTGTCCCATCGGTGCCGGACTCTACCCCGTCCAGCAGAACCAGGGTTCCCGGTAGCAGCCTGAGGGTTCCATCTTCAGGAATCGTCAGATTGTCGGTGACCTGGATGACTCCTGACCACTCGGTCTCCTCCGCCGGCAGGTCACCGTCGACCTCGCGCCGGGGCTCGCCGGTGAGGTCGGCCAGTTGCTTTGTGACCTCTTCGCCATCGAGGCTGATGACAAGCCGGAGCTCGCCCGCGCCTTCGATACGGGCGAGGACGCTTCCGATGCCGTTTCTGAGCATCACCTCGCCGGGGGAGATGCTCGCGTCTTCACCTTCGATCCGGATGCGCGCGGAGGCATCCCAGCGCTGGCGGTGGAGGGAGCCATCGGGGTCGCGCAGCTCGACCCTCAGCAGGACTGGAACCCCGGGAAGGTAGCTGTCTCGAGCGATGAGCTCGAGCCGCGGCGGCTCGCCGCAGTGAGCCTGGCTTGAGGCGAGTCCCAGCGCCAGGCTGAGGAACAATGTTCCGAGGCTGATTTTTCGTGTGTATCCGGTCATGGTCAAAGTTCCTGCCCTGTATAGACCCGATGATAAAACCCCCTGCCGCAGGGATGCTATTAATTAAGGCCGGGCACATTTACCTGAAAAGATTTCTCCGGACTGGTAGAATCGCCGCTCCGGTGACGTTGGACAACCGGGTTAACAGGTCCGTCCCAGGTTTTTTCATGGTCAGGCTTCCCGACAACATTGTTTTCTTCGGTCCTCCCGGAGTCGGCAAGGGAGTCCAGGCCTCGCGTCTCAGCGAGCGCCGGGGGATGGTGCATTTTTCCATGGGGGATGCTCTTCGCGCTGAGATCGCCGAGGGCTCGGAGCTCGGCGCGACGATCCAGGCGGCCCTGGCGCGAGGGGAGTTCGCATCCGACGAGACGGTGCTGGCCGTCCTGGAGAAGCAGCTTGACCGGAGCGGCCCCGTTACAGGCCTCATCCTCGATGGGTTTCCAAGGACAATTGCCCAGGCTGAAAAGCTCGAGCAGATGTTGAGCGAGCGGGGGGGGGAGCTCTCGCGGGTGCTGCTCCTCGATGCCAGCAGCGACACCCTCGTGGCCAGGTTGACGGGCCGCCTTCTCTGCGCCCAATGCGGGGAAACCTTCCACCAGCTGTTTAAGGTTCCCGAGCGGGAGGGTTGCTGCGATGCATGCGGGGGTGGACTTTCAAGGCGCGAAGATGATAGTGAAAGTGTTCAGCTTGAACGGCTGAACACTTACAGATACCTTACAGAACCGCTGGCGGGTTTTTATCGACAGCGCGGCCTGCTCGATGTCATTGACGGATCCGGAAGCATCGAGGAGGTCTCGGAACGAATTGATAGAAGTCTTGGTGGCGCTTGATTCTCTGAAAACCATGAACTGATCTGCAGGACGACTCAACTAACCGCGGCAGGTCAAGCCAGGCGCTGGAGGTTAGGTTTCCGTTCTTCAACGAATGAATTTTTTCCTGATAAGAAAAGGATTCCTGTTGAATCCCCCCTATGCGAATTGTAATCTAATGTTCCCCACAACTGCCCCAGGGCGCTTCTGGAATCCCCATTTTAGAAGCGCCCGTTTTTTATGCACTTTTCCCCGCTTCGCTTGTTCTGAAGCCGGATTTTCTCAGCTTAAACGAGCGAGATTTTCATGAGATCCCTGGTGGTTGTCAACGTTGTCGGACTGACGCCCGGGATGGTTGATGGTCGGATGCCCAACCTCCAGGCTCTCGCCGCGGACGGCTTCCAGGCTGAGCTCGGAACGATTCTGCCAGCCGTGACCTGCAGCGCCCAGGCCACCATGTTGACCGGTTGTCTGCCCTCGCAGCATGGAATTGTCGGCAATGGCTGGTATTCCCGCGAGCAGGCTGAGATCCAGATGTGGAAGCAGTCAAACCACCTGGTGGAGGGAGAGAAGATCTGGGACCGGGGCAGAGCCCGTGATGCCGACTTTACCTGCGCCAAGCTTTTCTGGTGGTACAACATGTATTCCGGTACCGACTGGAGCGTCACTCCCCGTCCGACCTATCACGCCGATGGCCGCAAGAGCCCTGACTTTTACGCTCACCCGCCGGAGCTTCGCGACGCTCTCAAGCTCGAGCTGGGCGAGTTTCCGCTCTTTAACTTCTGGGGGCCGCTTTCGGGCATCCGCTCGAGCGAGTGGATCGGTCGGTGTGCCGAGCAGGTGATCGGTATCCATCGTCCTACCCTGACTTTCGTTTACCTGCCTCACCTGGACTATGACCTGCAGAGGTTCGGTCCTGTTTTTCCCGGCCTGGACGGAACTCTTGGCGAGGTGGACAAGGTGGTCGGCGACATCATCTCGGCCGCCCGGACGCGAGAGATGGAGGTGGTCGTTCTCAGCGAATACGGGATCACCGAGGTCAGCTCAAGTATCCCCATCAACCGGGCCCTCCGGGAGACCGGGCTGCTGAAGGTGCACCGGGCCGGTAATGGAGAGCTGCTCGACCCCGGAGCCTCCGAGGCCTTCGCCCTGAGTGATCACCAGGTGGCCCATGTCTATGTTCGCCGGGAGGAAAACAGGGCCTCGGTCAAGCGGCTTGTCGAGGAGCTTCCCGGTGTTGAGGAGGTACTTGATGAGGATGGCAAACGGATCCAAGGCCTCGACCATGCGCGTTCGGGAGATCTTGTCGCTGTTGCCGGGGCGGGGCGCTGGTTTGATTACTATTACTGGCTGGAGGAGAGAGATGCTCCTGATTTTGCCCGGACCGTCGACATCCACAGAAAGCCGGGCTACGATCCGCTCGAGCTGGTGCTTGATCCCTCGAAGCCCCTGCGCAAGCCGCGCCTGGGGTTGAAGCGCCTGGCGGCGATGGCGGGCTTCCGAACGCTGATGGATTGCGTCCCCCTGGATACCGGGCTGGTGGGAGGCAGCCACGGCCGCCTGCCGTCGACTCCCGCTGAGGGTCCGGTTCTGATATCGAGCTCGGGTAAGCACGCGGTCTCGCGGTTGGAGATGACCGGGGTCTCAGAGCACCTTCTCGCTACGATTTTTGATTGAGCCCGTACCTGGAGGCCCAGGCCTGGAGGATGGCCCCGCTCAGCGCAGGCCGATCTCTTTTCCGGTCAGCTGCTCGAGCGCCTCGATGAGGTGGAAGCTGTACTCGTTCTTTTCCACCGCTCGTCTGAGGTGTGGTATAGCCGAATCTCCCAGCGCGACGATCTTCTTGATGATCCCTGGAGCCGCCTCGGGCGGAGCTTTTTCAAGGCTGGTGAGCAGGTCATCCAGCTGTCTTCCAGCCACCAGGGAGGAGCTCTCGGAGACGGCCCAGGTCCTCCAGGCATCGACCACTTTGTTCCAGCCGTCGGCGTCCCGGGGGGCGGGAGGCGTCACCGAGCGTCCGGCCCAGAGGTTGAGCAGGCCGTTAACCTTGAGGCGGTAATCGTGTGATTTAGAGTCGGAGAGCTCCGTGACCAGGTCGCCCGCCAGTTGGTAGAGCTTGTTGCGATGCGCGACATCAAGGATCTTGCCCTTGAGGGTCGGGCTCTTGGTAGCCTTGAGCAGGCTCGAGAGCGTCGCGGCATTGACGCCGCCGCCGGAACTCATGGCATGGATCTTTTCGAAGTTTCCGTACCAGTCGGCGTAGTCGCTGCGGTCGGAGCTTTTCAGGCCGGTGATCGTCTGCAGTGAGGTCCTGGCGAAGCGGGAGACCTTGTCCGAGCTGCCGGTCCAGAGATTCAGGAGTACGGGAGCCAGCTCGCCGACGAAGTTCTGGTTGTAGTTGCGAACGACCTCTTCGCCTACCGAGACCATGTTCGAGTTGCGGGAATCGCCGAGAATTCTCAGGATCTCCTTAGCCGATATGAACCCGTTGAGACGGCCAATGAAGACCAGGTCCCGATCTGTCGAGCCGCCTCCGGCGGGAGAGTTGGTCAGGATCTTCGGGGCGCTGTAGGGCTTGAGCCGCGTGGCCCGGGTCAGGAAGAAGACCGCGAAGGATGTGTTGACGTAGCCCCCGGCCCAGCCGCCATCTCCCTGTTGCTTGTCGAGCAGGATCGTGGCTCCTTCGACATACCAATTGTGCTCACCGAACTTCTCGATCTCACCGAGATCGCCTACCTTTTCCAGGCTGTACATCGTGTAGAGTCCGTGTCCGCCGCCGCCGGCAGCTATGAAGGATTTGAAGTTCTTGTTGATCCAGGCGTAGGAACGCACCAGGGCCTTGTCCAGGGACTGGCGCAGTCCGAGATTGGCGCGGCCGAGGCCATTACGGGCTACGAGCAGGCTGGAGGCGCCAGCCGCCGTCATGCTCGCCTTGCTGCCGCCTTTCACCGCGGTATATTGCCAACCTCCAGGCTTGACCGTGAAGCTCGTTGATTGTGCCCTGGCGGTGGTGCGGCGGTTCTGCAGCAGGTCCTCGAGCCGCAGGCCGTAGGAGATGTTTATCTTTTCAGGCGCTTCTATCAGGGTCTGGGTCGAGATGAAGATCTTCGCTATTTCCTCGAAAACCTTCCGGGGAACGGCGATGCCGTGTTCGATACCGATCTGGAGTCCCAGGATCGCGAACTGTGCGTTTGAAAAATCGTGCCGCTGCGCGCCGGGAGCGCTGCAGTAGCCGTAGTTCCAATAGCCCATCCCCTCGGCGCGGGCGCCGACGAGCCATTCAACCATCTGGGCCATTCGTTTCCTGACATCACCCTTGGCCTGGTGGGGTTTGCGTCCGACGAAGGTCCGGCTTCGTCTCCGGATTCCTTCCTTGGCCTGCCCGCGGGCGAGAGCGTCGAGGGCGAAGAGGTAGCAGGAGACACCGTAGGTCTTCGCCGGCTGCATTTTGGCGAGCCGGGCGAAGGCGGCGACGACCGCGGGGTCTTTTGTGCTGGCTCCGCCCTTGAGAGCGGCCGCCAGGGGAAGCGAAAGCCTTCCCATCGGATAACCACCGGGGAGCTTGGCTGTCATGCCCGGGATCTGTCCAAGCAGGTTGTCTTTTCCGCGAGCGATAGCTTCGTTAATTCTTTTCTGGAAGGGGTCGACATCCTCTGCCTGTGAGCGAGCAGTAAAGGTCGCTCCCGTCAGCAGAAGCAATGCAAGTGAGAGGGCCAGTCGCGGTCCGGTTGTCGGTTTCATCATGGTTTGCATTTCCTCAGTTGCCTCGGCGTCCCTGGAGCGCCTTGGCCGTTGATTGTTCCAGAATGTTGAGTATCCAGCTCCAGTCCGCGGCGGACTTGCTGCCGGGATCGACGAGGCCGGTAATGCCAGCGGCGATGGCCGCGGCCCCGGGGCTGCCTTTACAGATCTTAGCACGCTTGAATCCGTTGCCGGCGGCGATCATGGCCGGTTGTCCCGAGGCAGGGACGAGAACAACGAGGAGGGCAATGTCTCCTCCGTCTTTTTCCAGATCGAATTGGGAGACCATCTCTCCAATCCGCTTGTCGAGCTCGCGACAGTGATCCGCAGTAGCCGTCATGCTTGGTTCCGCTTTGAAGACGAGCCGGGCCCCCTTATCGAAGGAGCTGAAGATCTTGTTGACCAGCTGGGGTGTCGCGGCCGAGGTCTGGGAGGGCTTGGCTGCTTCAGGCTTGTTTTTGCCGAATTTCGCCCGGAGACGGGCGAGCGCGCTTTCCGCTGCCGAGGGGGTCTTCGCCGCCGCCTTCTGGCCGAGCTCGCTGAATTTTCCCTGGGGAAGAAGACCGCCCGATTCTCGCATCTCGGCGGCGAGGGTGTCGGCGGCAAGACTCGAGAGACGCGGCAGGGCGGCGCCGCAGCGCGCCAGTTTTCTGAGATTCGGCGCGCTTGATTTCGACAGGCGAAGGTCGGCATCACTGGCCGGGCGGACCCAGACAAAGAGCCTGGTTCCGGCCTGGGAAAAGAGTGGGCCGTCGACCAGCAGGCCAAGCAGCAGGACAGCCAGGAAGGCAGCCGTATTCAGCGACCGATGAAAGCGAATGTGTAGCACGAACCTTACATTTCTTCGCCCTGTGGCGATGCGGAAATCCTACTTGAGTCGGGGTCCATCGGGTGCCTGAACGGCTGCCCGATTCTTCCAGAATGACTGCCAAGAAAGCCTCTCGCAAGGCTTTTTCCGGTGCGATAGCTCAAGAGGACGGTGTCATGCCTGATTTGCCGACTCGTCTTCCGGGTTACCGGAATTTTTCCCGCTTCGAACGCGTGACTCAATAGGTGGAATAGTCGCGCTTCAGGGTGAGCCCGAGGATGACTTTTCGCCATCCATCGCCGACGGCTTTTTCTCGCACATCTCCGAGCTCGTCCGCGCTGGGAGGACGCTGAAGGAAGCGAAGATAGGTGTCTGTGGTCCACTGATCGGTGTTGCCGTCGGCAGGCTTGATGGAGTTGGCCTCATCGGCATCTATCAGGAGGGACAGGAATTCTTCAGGGTTGGCGGCGGTCTCCTGGAGCGCCGCGCCGATGTCTTTGGTGTCGGATGGCGTTGGCGGTTTGTCGTGGAGATCAACAAGAAGTGAGTTGGTGCGCTGGACCAGGCTCTTGTTGCGGCTGTGATCGCTGCCCGAGTAGAGCTGGCTTGAAACGATGATGTAGGCGATCCGCTCTATTTTCCCGCTGGTCTGGAGCATGAGCTTGTCTCGTTCTTTCGGCATGAGCAGACGATCCGGGCCAAGATAGAGCCGGACGATGCCTCCGATGTTTTCCAGCGGTACTGCGGAGCCTCCAGCGGACGCCTGCGCCTGGATAGCCTTCCATCTTCCTTCGTGATCGAGTTTCAGATACCGGGCAAGCTCATTACGGCTTGGCGTCCGGTTCAGGCTGTCGAGGAAGAGCCTCATACAGTGGCGGGTGGAAGTTTCGTGGTTGCCGAGGTCCGCTCTTTTTCCCAGCAGGGGTTCAAGGCTGGGGTCAAGAGCCGCCGGCGCCGCAGCCTGAGCGGGTGGGGTGGTGGTGCCGGGGGGATTGGCCGGAGGGAGGGGCCGCTGTGTCCTGCGGGTCTCGGCCACAGGTGCCTTCGGCGGCGAGCGGCCATTCCATTTTCTTCCGATGAAAACTCCCAGGGCGACGCCCAGCAGAGCTGAAAACATTGTGAAGAGGACGATCTGAGAAGTGTTCCATTTTCCCGGTGGCGATCTCAGGGCTTGCTCGTTTCCGCCGAGGAGCTCGTCTTCCAGGCTGTCGCCGGAAACGTTTTTCCGGCGCTTGGTGAATTTGCGTGTCTTTGCCGAATACCTGGCCGTTTTATCCGTATCGTAAGGGGTTGGAGCCGGCGCGCCCTGCAGTTCCATGCCGCCAGCTTGCTGCGGCGGAAAGTTTTGCGGGGGAACCTGTTGTGTCGGAGGCACTTGCTGCTGCGGCGGCATCTGCTGCTGGGGAGGCACTTGCTGCTGCGGCGGCATCTGCTGCTGGGGAGGCACTTGCTGCTGCGGCGGCATCTGCTGCTGCGGCGGCACTTGCTGCTGCGGCGGCATCTGCTGCTGGGGAGGTACTTGCTGCTGCGGCGGCATCTGTTGCTGGGGAGGCTGCTCGGCCTGGGGTGTTGGCGTGGGGTCGGTGAAGGGGTTGTCACCACCAAAATCAGTCAGCGTTGCATCGTTCATCAGGGCATCAAAATCGTCGTCCAGGTCACCAGCGCCAATCGGCTGGTCAAAGGCAGCGGTTTCCCCCCCGGATCCACCCGGGCTGGCCGCCGCGCTGTTTGTCTGGAAGTGAATGATGAAATTTCCGACCTTCAGCTCATCGCCGTTCTCTATCGGCCCGCTGTCGCAGCGCAGGTCGTTGATCAGAGTCCCGTTACGGCTGCCGAGATCTTTGAATCGATAGGAGCTGCCGCGTTTTTCGATTCGGCAATGATTCTTGGATACGCTCCGGTCTCTTATGCAGACCTGCGCATCACGGTTGCGTCCAACCAGGAGGCTCTCAGCATCCGTCTGAAGCTTCCAGTCGCGGTTGTTGACGATATCTCGTAGGGTCAGGGTGATCATGATTTCAGACCATCATAAAACCTGCACCTTGGTAGATGCCAGTCTCCATTGAGTTTTTGCGGGTGAGTTGGTGACAGGGTCTGGGGCAATTGCTAAACTCCCACATACAAAACACGAATTTTTTTGTTTTCTGCAGATCGGGCTTCATGATTTCAAGACTCGCTCGCAGTCCGGTAGAGCAACTGAACAGGGTGTTTTGACGAGCTCTTTTTTGAGCTCGTAGACCGAAAGAAGAAGTGAAGATCTTCGAGGTTTTTCGGCCCGTCGAGGTTGACCTGTTGAGGTTGACCCACCGGGGTCGGTCCGTGCCGGGTGTTGCGCAACGCGCTCAATGCGGTGACGTAAAGCTTCTCGAAGAGCACAGGTATCAAGAAGAGAA
>Ga0163108_10001977_pt1 | contig 14924 bp, 16 predicted proteins | sample Fk1155metaG_FD_109644 | JGI IMG/M metagenome (GOLD analysis project Ga0163108, IMG submission 109644) | Marine microbial communities from the Central Pacific Ocean - Fk160115 155m metaG | ecosystem: Environmental > Aquatic > Marine > Oceanic > Photic zone | place: The Central Pacific Ocean...
GTATTAACAGTATTTTATGCACCACTTTCTTTAACAGCCTCTTCTAGATATAGTGTAATAATTTTTGGTATAATTTTTGGATATTTGATTCTTGGAGAAATACCAAACTATACAATGATAACTGGGGCATTAGTTATAAGCTTAAGTGGCTTATTTGTAATTAAAAGACAAAAGGATCTAGATAAAATAAAATAGAATAGAATAAATTAAATTATAATGATTAATAAATATTTTATATAAATTAAGATTATTGGAGAGAATTATTTTTTTACATTAGTTGCTAGAAGCAAAGGAACTATCATAACCAAAGTCATCAATATAGATGGATTAAATAACCAATATAATAATCCTATAGAAAAAATAAAAAGCCAAAACTCATTTTTCTTAAAAATATACATATAAACTTATTAACAATAAAAAATTAATTTACCATTGTTAAATATTAGGTATTATACATTTTTCATCATTATTTTTTGGATTATTTACATACTTAGAAACTTCATAAAAACTTAAATCAGGTTCTTCAAAATCATCAAAAGATAATTGATTTTTTTTATCACTTAAATATTCTAATGCATTGTTAGTATTTAATGTTATCGGCATTCTATGGTGAATTTTATTAATAGTCTTATTTGCTTCTTTTGTAATTATTGAAAAAACTCTTTTTTTGTCATTTTTATGATTTTCTTTTCTCCAAATTCCAGCAAAATAAATAAGCTCTCCATCACCTAATTTTACAAAATATGGCTTCTTTTCACTTCCATTATTGCTCCATTCATAATATCCATTAGAAGGAATAATACATTTTCTTTTTAAAAATGAATCCTTAAATAAAAGCTTAGAGTTAATTGTTTCAATTCTACTATTTATTAAAATTTGCTTTTTTTCAGTATTGTTATTTGTAAAACTATAACCCCAATGAGTAGGTAAATAATAATTTTGATACTCATAATTTATTAAAATATTAACCTCATTACCAGGGGAAATATTATATGATGGGGGAATATTTAAATTTTTATTATTAAGCTCAAATATTTTATTTAGCCTTTTTACATTTTTATAAGTTGCAAATCTTCCACACATTATGATGATGTTGAGAGAGGCATTGGTGTGGATACAGAAGTTGTCATCCAACAATTCTTGTATATTCCTTCATCTAAAACTTTTTGCAATATCCATTTAAAACCAAATACTTTGCTATCAGAAGATGTTAGTTCAATAAAAAAATATGCAGAATTTTCTTCAATTTTAACATTAAGAATATCATGTGTTTTATGATTTATCATAACAGAATAAGAGGGTGTATACATCATTTGAGTAAATCTCTGAATTGGACCTGTGAATGCTCTATTAGATGGGTGAGCAAACTCCCAAGTTTGATCAATTCCGGCATTTAAATATGGTTCATTATTTTGCATTAATGATAATAATTGAATTTTGACAACGTCCTCAGGTTTTAAATCAGGTGTTGGTTTTTTTAAATCAGCAAGAAGAGATGTAGAGATTAAAAAAATAAATGTTATAGTTGATATTATGCGCATTATTATAAAATAGTTTAAATTATGATTTTTACAATATGAGTATATCAGATTTTGTACAAGGTTTTATAATAGGGGCATCTCTTATAATAGCCATAGGTCCTCAAAACTTATATGTAATAAATCAAGGATTAAAGAAAAATTATACTTTTAGTATAGTTTTAATTTGCAGCTTATCTGATAGTTTACTTATCATATGTGGGATTTATCTTTCAAATAGTATTTTAAATTTAAATAGCTCTTTAATTACAACAATAAAGTTAATTGGTGGAATATGGTTAATTTTATATGGAATAAGTAAAATTAAAAATTCAAGAAAGCATAATATTGATAGCAAAGAATATGATCAAACTAGTTTTGCTAAAGTTGTACTTACAACATTAGCTATTACTTATGCTAATCCTCATGTTTATTTAGATACCGTAATATTGCTTGGATCTATTTCTATAAATTTTGATAACAAATTATATTTTGGTTTGGGTGCAATTTTAGCAAGTTTTATATTTTTTTTTAGTCTTGGCTATTTCTCAAATTTTTTATCACGATATATTAAATCAAAAAATGTTTGGTTTTATATAGATAATATAATGGGTTTTTTAATGCTTTTTTATGGTTTGTTTTTTATCTTTATAAATTAAGAAAAAATTATTAATTTCACTACAAACGAAATCTACATTTTTTTTATTAAAAATTATTGGCGGTTTTATCTTTATAACATTATCATAAGGCCCATCAGTACTTAATAAAATACCTTTATGTCTTAGATTATTAATTAATTCATTTGCTAATTTTGAATTAGGAAGAAAAAAATTACCATTTTGAATTAAGTCAACACCAATAAACAAACCTCTTCCACTAATATTACTTATATAATAGGGAAATTTTTGTTTTATCTGGTTTAGTTTCTTTAAAAAATAATCACCGACAATTTTTGCGTTATTTTGTAAATTATCTTTTTCAATTACCTCCAAAACAGCATTTCCTACAGCACAGGAAACTGGATTGCCTCCGAAAGAATTAAAATATTCCATTCCATTATTAAAAGTATTAGCAATTTTCTCAGTAGTAACTACAGCTGCAATAGGATGTCCATTTCCCATTGGTTTTCCAAGAGTAACAATATCAGGTACAACACCATGTTCCTGAAATGCCCAGAAACTATCTCCTAGCCTTCCAAAACCCGTTTGTACTTCATCTGCAATACAAAGTGCTTGTTTCTGTTTTACTAATTTAAAAATATTTTTAAGATAATTTTTAGGTAATACTACTTGACCACCACATCCTAAAATACTTTCAAAGAAAAAACTAGATAATAAATTTTTCTTAGTAAAGTTTTTATTAATTAAATATGCAGCCTCATCAATATATTGATTTACCCAATTACTTTTCTTAGCTGTCCATTTTCCTCTAATACTATCTGGCATTCTTAAAACATGAACATAATCTTTTTTTCCTTCACCTCCTTTACTGTTAAATTTGTAAGGACTTAAATCAATTAGTGAATTTGTATGACCATGATATGCATTATCTATTACCAATACATTTTTAGCATTTGTATATGTTTTTGCAATTCTCAACGCTAAATCATTAGCTTCAGAACCGGTACAAACGAAAAATATTTTATTTAATTTTTTTGGAAATGTTTTTAATAAACGATCACTATATTTATTTATAATATTATAGAGATATCGAGTATTTGTGTTCATTTTAAGATTTTGTTTCATTAATGCACTGTGTACTACTGAATTTGAATGCCCAACATGTGAAATATTATTTACACAATCGAGATATTCTCTACCATGTTCATCATAAAGATATTGATCTTTTGCTTCAAGCATATGAAGTGGTTCTTGATAGGAAATTGAAAAATTTTTACCAATATTTTTAATTCTATTTAATAAAATGTTTTCTTTTTTATATTTATTTAGAAAAAAGGATTCAGGAATTTTCAAAATGATATTTGGATCTGGTGAAATTTGCTCCCATATATTAAGTAAATATTCCTCACCTACTCCGGGAAAATTATTTATTTCATTAAGTAGTGTTGACATAATTTGAAAATGTAAGTGAGGAGCCCAATTTCCATTAACTTTATATCCACCTATATCTCCAATCCAATCACCTTTCTTAATAACTTGACCTATTTTAAGTTTCTTTAAACATTTTTCTGATAAATGACCATAAAGAGTAAAAAATTTTAAATTTTTAATTTTATGTTCTAATATAACTGTTGGACCATAATCATATTTGAAATTATTATTATGTAAAATTACAATTTTACCATTAAGCGGAGCTCTTATTTGAGTATTCTCACTTACAAAAATATCTATTCCTAAATGAACGTCTCTTCTTTCCAATAAATTTAATGACGATATATAATGATTACTTTTATAAACTTTTCTTTTCTCTTTATATAATCCAATACCAACATCATTTTTTATAAATTTTTCAACTAACTGATTGAGTTTTTTGTTTGAAGGATTGGTTTTTAATAACAAGCTTTGCTTATCAAAATTAACTATTCTTTTATTTAATTTATTGATTTCAAAATCAAAGATATTTCCAAAATTCTGAGTATTAAGTGCTTTAAGTATTTGGTTAAAATTATTAACTGCTTCTAAGTTACAAATATCTCTTATCACAGCAATAAAAAAATACGGATCCACGTAATGTAATTTTGAAATTAATGACCATGCATTCTTTTCACTAATACTTAAATATTTATTTTTTGGATATTTTTTTCTTTGTTTAGCCGCCATAACTAATGTAATTACTAAACGAGACTTAATTAAACCAAGCAAAGAATAAATCTCATCAGAACTTATTGGGTACAGATCATTATATGTACCTACAATGTTTTTAAGACTTTTATATAAATTTTTAGTATTCATTAATGCGTATGAAAGAGCAATCGCTAAATCATTTATTGATGGTGCATAAATGGAGTCACCAAAATCAATTAAACCAATTATCTTGTCATTTTTAACAACAGTATTATAATTATTGGGATCGCCATGCGTTACTGAATATTTTAAATTACAAATATTTTTGTATACAAATTTATCGTGCTGATTAATTGCATCATTAATAATATCCTTATTATTGCCATTAAATAGATTTATAAATTTTTTTGTCCATCTAATGTTTGAAGGATCCCATTCAAATTTTCTAATTGCTTGATTGTGAATAAAATTTTGAAGTTGACGAGATTGTAAAGCTAATAACCTACCAAAAGATTTTTCAATTTCATTATTTATCTTTGATTTAGCATACATGCTCCCATCAATATAAGTTAATATTCTAACAGGGCATTTTCTTAGTTTTTTATCACTAAAAAACAAAATATTTTCATGACAGATTTCAGGATAGATTTTTCGTAATTCTTTATTAAGTCTTAAATGTTTAATAAGTAAATCTTGATATTTTAATTGCTCTAAAGATTCTTTAGGATTAGAAATTTTTACAACATATTTTTTATTAGTTATTCCCTTAATTAAGAAATTAATGTCTCTTTCACTATTTAAAGGTATTAATTTAATATTCTTTGATTTAAAATAATTATAATTATTTTTTAACCATATAGATAATTCTTTACGATTAATTAAGGGTGGCTGTTCATCAAAAACTGACATATTACTTATATATATTTATATGAAGCAAATTAAAAATAATTTTATCTTCTTTGGAGCGGTTCATCAAGATTTTGTTTTTGAATTAAAAAATGATTTAATCAAATATAGAACAAACCCAATAAAGCACAGTGAAAGTTATGGGGGAGTTGCTCATAATGTTGCTAAAATAATTGCCAATTTTGAAAAAGTAAGTTTTTTTTCATTATTTACTGATAAAAAAACTATTCGATATTTAAAAAAACAAAAAATAGATTTCTTTGCATTAAATAATAAAATAGAGAAAAGGTATTATGGAATTCTTATTAATAAATATAAAAAATTACAATTAGGAATCGCTAATACAGATGCATATGAAAAATTGAATATAAAATTTAATTTAAAGTTTTTAAAAAAAAACATCGTTTTAGATTTAAATTTTTCAGAAAAATTAATTAAAATGATCATTAATAAAAATTATAAAACAAACCATATTACAATTTGTGGAACATCTTCATTTAAAATTTATAAAATCAAAAGTGTTTTAAAAAAAATTAATTGTTTAATTTTAAATAAAGAAGAATTGTATTCATTAAGTAAAATTAGAAATTTAAATAAATCAATTAAATGGTTAATATCTAAAAATCCTAATATTAATTTAATTGTTTCAAATGCTGGTAAAAAAACATTTGGATATGAACTATCAGAATTAATTTCATGTACTCCACCAAAAATTAAAGTTGTTAACGAAAATGGTGCTGGTGATGTAATGGCAGGTACATATATTTATTATAGATCAAAAGAATTTACTTTTGAAAAAGCTCTATCCTTAAGCATTAGTGCAGGAACATTATATGCTAAGAATATAAACAAAAAAATAAATTTTAATTATAATTCTATAAAAAAAATAACTAGTAAAATTAAAAATAAGAAAGAAAAATAAAATGGATATTAAGAATATAAAAATAAGTACGAGGATTAAAGAAGCATTAGAAAAAAACAGACCAATAATAGCTTTAGAAAGTACTTTAATAAGCCATGGATTACCCTATCCTGAAAATATCAATGTAGCCAATGAGTCTATTAAAGCAGTTGAAAATAATGGAAGTGTAGCTGCTACAATTGGTATTATCAAAGGTGAAATTATAATTGGGTTGAATAATAATGAGATAGAAATATTGGCAACTACCGATAATGTTGAAAAAGTATCATTGCACAATATAGCCCTATCTCTTTTTCATAAGCAGAATGCAGCTACAACTGTTGCAACAACAATAAATATTGCTTCTAAAATTGGTATAAATTTTTTTGCAACAGGTGGAATTGGAGGAGTTCATTTAGACTCAGAAAAAAATAATGATATTTCAGCAGATTTAACAGAACTAAGCCGAAATAGGATGTTTGTAGTATCTAGTGGTGCTAAATCAATTTTAGATTTAGAAAAAACATTTGAGAAACTTGAAACTTATGGAATACCAAGAATATCTTATAATACAGATTATATGCCAGGTTTTTGGTATGATGAAACAAATTACTCCGTTGACAAAAACTTTAATAATATAGAAGATATAGTTAATTATCTAAAATTAGTTGAAGAATTAAAACATAATTCTTCTGTTTTAATTTTTAATAAGGTCCCTAAAAATAAATCTATTGAAAAAAAATTAATTGAAAAATGGATCAAACAGTCAATAAAAAAAGCAAAATTAAATCTTATAAAAGGAAAGGATTTAACACCATTTTTAATTTCAGAAATTAATAGTCTTTCAAATAATAAAACACTGGAAGCAAATAAAGCTTTAATTATAAATAATGCTTTACTAGCTGGTAAAATAGCAAAAAAATTTAATTCAATTTAGCTAACTCTTTTTTTAAAATTTTAAAAAACGTTTCTGAATCAGCTTCAGTTATTACTTTGCAATTTGGAATAAGATTTTTAACCCCTAACCAGTCAACAACAGTCTCCCCTCTTGTCAATTCAGATTCTTCTTCAACTTGCACATTTACTATTTTACCTTCAAATAATTTATCATTGATTAAATAAGCTATTACACAAGGATCATGAAGAGGTGTGTCACCAGTTTCATAAGTATCCTTATGAAATTTTGAATAAAACTGCATTAAATCTGCAAAAAATATTGATGCTTTATTATTGTTAGATTTTATAGACATAATAATCTTATCATTTACATTTACTTTGTGAGTAACATCTAGACCCATCATTGTAATTGAGATACCTGAATTTAAGACAATATTGGCTGCATGTGGATCAACATAAATATTAAATTCCGCAGCAGGAGTAATATTTCCAAGACATAATGCTGCACCACCCATGAAAATTATTTCTTTTATTTTATTTATTATAGAAGGATCCTTTTGAAGACTTAAAGCAATATTCGTTAAAGGACCAGTTGGGCACAAATAAATTGGTTCTTCAGACTCTTTACAAGTTTTGATTATATAATCTACTGCATGTAAATCTTGTATTTTTAGCTTTGGATCAATAATTATAGGTTCTCCATCAGTATCCAAGCCACTTTTGCCATGAACATGTTCGGCAGTTACCAAATCATAAACAAGAGGCTTATCTGATCCAGCGTAAATTGGTACATCGAACCTATTTAATAATGAACAAATTTTAAGGGAATTAAGTTTTGTATTTTCTAACGTTGCATTTCCTCCAACACAAGTTATTCCTAATAAATGAATTTCTTCACTTGCTAAAGCAAGCATTATTGCTACAGCATCATCATGTCCAGGATCACAATCTAAAATAATTTTTTTAGGCATGTGAAAAACCAGTTAGTTTAAGATCTGGTCTTTGAAGCCAATTATAGTCTAAATATTTAGAATTACCTTCTATGACATGAAAAGTATATGCATGTCTAGATTTCTCACTATTATTTTCGCACGAATAATGAGGTAATCTTCCATGAAGAAGAACGAGACTGCCCTTCTTTACTTCAACAAATGTATCAGTTTTAGGAAAAGGTTCGCTTGACAATTCTTCCATTTTCATTTTGTTGTTCTCTCTTTTAAATAATTTACGAAGTGGGCCTTTATGACCTCCGCTTGCTACTTGTAAACATCCATTTTCTTTATTTGCATCTTCAAGAGCGAACCAAAAACCTACAGTACTTTCTGGTTCGGTTATTAAAAAGGTAGAGTCTTGATGACATACAACTTCGCCTCCAATTTTAGGTTGCTTAAAAATATACATCGATTGTAACAAAAGAGGATTCTCAAAACCTATTCCTTTTGCAATTTGATCAAGATCATTATTTTTAGAAAATTTAATAAAAGCTTCATCTAAATCATGAAGAGCATGACCAATTTTATTAACAATATATTGTTTGTTAGATTTTATATTTTCTTTATTAAGATCAGCTTTTTCTTCAAAAAAGAATCTTATTTTATCACCTGACTCTAAAAAATAACTATCATCATTGTGAATTTGGCTAACAGTATCGAAAACAGATTGTTCATTATTAAAATCTTCTTGATCTATTAGTTTTTTTGATCTTTTAATCAGCAAATCACATTCTTCTTGAGTTTTAAAATTTTCAATTATTAGGTAACCATTATCTTTCCAAAAACTTAACATCTCATTATTGAGTGGTAAATTGGATTTATCAAAATACATAATTAAATACCTATAAATTTTGTTAAAAAAGGAAGTCCAATTTTAATCAACTGCATAGCATGGGGAAGAAGATATCTTCCAGAAGTAGCTATTATCAAAATTAAACCCAATACTATAAGAGCTAAAATTATTTTTTTATATGTATTTTGACTAAAATTATTGCTACGAGATCTAATTACTAAAAGAATTACTATTATTAATATTAAAACTATGGCAAATCTTATCATTATTAATAAAGATATAGATATTTAATTTAATTAAGCTAGATTTTAATTATGGTAAGAAAAAGCTTGATTTTAATATCTATCTTCTCTTTAGTTTATGGTATTGTTTTTTAGCATTTCAACATTTCTTTGCAAATCTTACTGAAACTGAAACTACAAATATTGCTTGGCATAGAAATATTGGTGCTTCAATTTCAGGTATATTATTTGTAGGTCTAATTTTTTTTATTAGACCCTTTAATAATTATGGTTTATTTTTATAATTTCAATTACATCAGTTTTGCAAACTTTAGGTTTGAATTTTTTCTTTGTTTTTCAACGAATTTACTGCACATAAAGACTCGATTATAGATTTAACTATATATTCTGCCATTTTTTTAAACTTATATTTGATATATATATTATTAAATTATAAGAAGATTTTTAATAAATAATTATTATTTTTCAATAAGTTATTTTATATATAAATACTTTTTTCCGATTCATTAGAAATAAGTAAATAAATGTTAATTATAATCCTTATTTTTCAGTAAGTTAATTAAAATTAAAATTATATGATTAATCAAAAATTAAAAAAAGATAATGGAATGCCAACTTAAGGAAAGCTTAAGTAACGTGATGAACTAAAAGTTCGAGGAGTTAATTATGGGTATGTTAGATACTGTTAAGAATTGGTTGAGGCAAGTAGCTGAATTAGGTTTGACGTTAATTGCAGCAGCTGTTGTTCTCGAAATTATCTTTGGGACTGGGGTTCCTTTTTTAGGAGTTTCTATCCTAGGAAACATCACGGCACTATCTGCAGAATTAGGAAGTCAAGGGTTAGTTGGTTTAATTTCAATTGCCGTAATAATTTGGCTTTATAATCGTAGTAGATAGAATTTCTTTAAACAAAGGAGTTAAGCAATGATGGATTCAGCAAAAAGTTTTTTACGAGGTGTAATGGATGTTGCTTTAGTGATAATCCCACTAAGTGTAGTTCTAGGCATCATTTTTGGTCCTTCAGTTCCATTTATAGGTACTGCTGTAGTTGGTAATATTTCGGCTCTAGTTTCTTCTCTTGGAGGAAATGGGTTAACAGGTATTATCGTACTAGGCGTCTTATACTGGCTAGCTAGAAGATAGTCCAAAAAAATTATTAATAATAAAGCCCTCTTTATTTAGGAGGGCTTTTTTTATTTATAATTTTGAAAATTATAAATATGATTATTACAAAAAGTATTAATATAAATTCATAAGAAATAATTTGCGATAATGAAAATTCCATTAATTCAATAATATTAGATATATAATTACCAACATAAGAGAAAAATAAAATAGATGGAGAAAAACCTATTAAGGATGTTATCAATATCTTTTTTTTATTTATGTTTAAAAAAGAAATACAAATATTTTGAATAAATAATGGAGGTCCGATAATTAATCTTAGTAAAATTAAATATTCATAAGATGAATCTTTAATATATAGTTTTAATTTTTCAGAATATTTTAAGTAAAGTTTATTAAAAAAATTTTTAAATAAGGTCTCAGAAAAATAAATAAATATTAAACTGCCAAAAGAAATTGAAACTATATTAATAATAAATCCCTGAAAAGTTCCAAAAAGAAAACCTGAAGCTAATAAAATAATTAATCCTCCAGGTAATGCTAGAGAGAAAAAAATTATTAGGGCAATAAAGTATAAGCAAATAGAATATAAATAATAAGTTTCAATATAAGTGTTTAAACAATTAATAAAATTAAAAATAAAATCATTCATTTTATTACTTTATATCCTTTAAAAAAAATGTAGCCAGATATAAAAAAAATAAAAAATATAAATAAAAAAATAATTAAGTTAATAAAATAATCAAATTCTTTTTGGACATAAAATGAATCTCTAAAATAAGTAATAATGTAGTAATATGGATTGTATATTAATATGATTTTTAAATTTTCTGGTAAAGAATTAATTGAAAAAAAAGTTCCAGATAAAAAATTTATTGGACTAATAAAAAAATTAGATACGGTACTTTGTGTGTCCCAATTATATGAAAGAAAACCTACTACTGAACCAATTGATGAAAAAAAAACTATTACTAAAGTTAAATAGTAGAAAAAACTAAAAATAGAAAAATATTCAATTTTAATAAATAAAGAAAGTATAAAAAAATTTAAAGTACCAATAAATATACCTATAAGTAATTGTGACATTACATATGAAATAAAAATTTCAATTCTTGAAATAGGTGCTAATAGAAAATCATCAAATGAACCAATTTGTTTGCTATTTATAATCGAAGCAGAAGGATTATCAAAACTCTCTTGAGCAACTATCATTATAATTAACCCAGGAACAAGAAATTGTAAAAAAGATATATCACTATTAGATAGTGAATAATACCTATCAATTGTTGAAAAAATTATAATAAATAGTAAATTTGTAGTTAATGGAGCCAGAATTGAATAATGATACTCTGCAAAAAATTCACGAATTCTAAATTTTACTATTGTAAACATAGCAAAAAAATTAATCATTTTGAATTTTTTATTTAGAAAAATATTCTTTTACAAGTTCAACCCAGTAGTTAGCTCCTATTGGTAAAAGATTATCATTAAAATCATATTTGGTTGTATGTAGATGAGCGGTATGTTTATCATCTCTCTGACCTATATAAAGGTATGATCCTGGTTTTTGTTCTAATAAATAAGAAAAATCTTCACCTCCCATTGATGGTTCAATATTTGTATTAACATTTTCATCACCAAATATTTTTTTTGCAACATTAGCAGCAAATTCTGTTTCTTTTTTTGAATTTATGGTTGGTGGATATTTGTTAGTTAAATGAAACTCAACTTCAGCCTCAGCTCCATTTGCTTTTGATATTCCAGAAGCTATTTCATGAATTTTTTTTTCAAAAAAAGATCTAGTTTCAGGTTTAAAAGTTCTTATTGTTCCACCTAACTTAACAGTATCATCAATAACATTATACGCAGTACCACCTTTAATTTTTGTAATACTTATAAGAGCTTTGTCAACAGGATCAGTAGATCTACTTATAATTGTCTGAACGGCTAAAACAATTTGTGCAGAAATAACAATAGGATCTATTGCTAGTTGAGGAATAGCTGCATGCCCTCCCTTACCTTTTATAATTATATCGAATTCATCAACTGCAGCCATCATAGGTCCACTATTAACTCCTATTGATCCAATAGGCAATTCTGGCCAATTATGTAAAGCATATACTTCATCTATTTTAAAATCGTCAAACATGCCATCTTGAATCATTTTTTCACCACCTGCAAAACCTTCTTCACCCGGTTGAAAAATGAAATAAACATTTCCATCAAAGTCATTATTATCACTTAAATATTTTGCGGCACCTAATAACATAGAAGTATGACCATCATGACCACATGCGTGCATCATACCTTCATTTTGAGATTTATGATCAAAATTGTTTTTTTCAGGCATGGGTAATGCGTCAAAATCAGCTCTTAAACCAATAGATTTTTCACTATTTCCTTTTGTTCCTCTTATATGAGCAACTATTCCTGTATTTGCATAACCTTCTTTAAATTCAATATTAAATTCAGAAAGTTTTTCTTTTATATACTTAGATGTTTCATATTCCTCTAAGCCAATTTCTGGAATACGGTGTAAATTTTGTCTCCAAGATTTCATTTCTTTGTACATTTGATTTATTTTATTTGATGTAACCATTAGAAAATACCAAAAAAACCTTTCTTGTTTAGTTTCTGCTCACACTCTTTTAATTGTTTGTTATACATTTTTGCATTTCTTTCAACTGTTTTAGCAACTTCAATTAACCATTTCTTTTCTAAGTAAGATTGATTTTTCCAACCTCCTTGACCTTCATGATAAGCTAGATATTGATTATAAAAATCATTTTTAGAAATTCCTACTAAATTTTTACTTTGTGTAGTGTACCATCCAATAAAATCTGTAACATCAGAAAAATTAGCTCTTGAGGCATTATTGTTACCAGTTTTTGTTTTATACCAATCCCATGTAGGATTTGTTACTTGAGCATATCCAAAAGCTGTTGAAGGTCTAGAACTAGGGATTATTCCAAAAATTTTATTTCTTTTTGGTTTAGCAAACTGATTAAAGGAAGACTCTTGATTAATTATTGATAATTGTAAAGAGATGGGGGTATTCCATTTATTGTAAGATTTTTTAGTAGCTTTGTACCAATTTTTCTTCTTGTCAAATATAATACATGAGTCTGCAGTATTAATCTGCTGATTTGAAGTACAGGCAACTATAAATATAAACAAAATTGATACTAGTTTAAGTAAACTATCAAACGACATATAACGGTGTAATAACATACTTTTATTCTTAATAAGATTAATTATGGCAAAAATTTATTGAAACCTATTGAATATTATTTATGAGTGATTAAATTATTTCAAATGACAGAAAAAACAGCAAAAAATCATAGTTTTCAGGCTGAAGTTAGTAAACTTCTAGATTTAGTAGCCAATTCTCTTTATAGCGAGCGAGAAATCTTCATAAGAGAGTTAATCTCAAATTCAGCAGATGCTTGTGAAAAATTAAGATACCAATCATTATCTAAGAAAAATATTTTAGGTAAAGATAAAGATTTGAAGATAAATGTAAGAGTTTCAAAAAAGAAAAAAATTATTGAAATTGAAGATAACGGTATAGGAATGTCTAATCAAGAATTAATAGATAATTTAGGTACTATAGCTAGATCCGGTACAAATAAATTCATGGAAGCTATGAAGGATAAAAAAAACACAGATGTTTCTGCAATAGGACAATTTGGAGTTGGTTTTTACTCTTCTTATATGGTTTCTAATTCAGTTGAAGTTATATCAACAAGTGCAGAAAATGAAAATACCTATTTGTGGAAATCAAATGGAAAAGAAAATTATACAATAGAAAAAATAGATAATGTAAAGAGAGGAACAAAAATAAAACTTTATATTAAGAAAGAAGCTGAAGAATTTCTTGACTCATTTAGATTAAGATCAATTATAACAAAATATTCAAATTATATTCCTTTTCCAATAATCTTAGATGATTTAGATGATTCAAAGGAAAAAGAAGAAAAAATCAATGAAGGTGATCCTCTTTGGTTAAAAGATAAAAAAAATATTAAAGAAGCTGACTATAAACAGTTTTATAATAATATATCTTTTAATTTTGATGAACCTTTAAAAACAATACACTTTAATGCTGAAGGTGTAATAAATTATAAGGCCCTTTTGTATCTTCCCACAAATCAACCGATGGATTTATTTAATTCTGAAAGAAAAAATAAAATAAAATTATATGTTCAAAAAGTTTTTATAACAGATGAGTGTGAAGAAATAATTCCAAATTGGCTTCGTTTTGTTCCAGGTGTGGTAGACTCACAGGATATTTCTCTGAATATAAGTAGAGAAATGCTTCAAAATAATCCTGTTATTGAAAAAATTAGAAAAGGAATAACTAATAAAATTCTAAATGAAATTAGCTCAATATCTAAAAAAGAAAATACAAAATATTTAGATTTTTGGAAGAATTTTGGAGCTGTAATTAAAGAAGGTCTTTATGAATTTAATGATCATCATGAAAAAATTTTAACTTTATTAAGATTTGAAAATTCAAATAATAATGAAATAATTTCTTTAGATAAATATGTTGAACACATGATAAAAGATCAAAAAGAAATTTATTATTTTGCTAATACAGATAAAGAACATATTAAAAACTCTCCTCAATTAGAGGTATTTCTTGATAAAAAAATTCCCGTATTATTTATGACGGATGCTGTCGATGAATTTTGGTTAAAAAATATTGGCAAATATAAAGAATTTGAATTTAAATCTATCACAAAAGGTAAAGTTGATCTTTCAAAAGTTGGAGAAAAACAAAACAAAGATAAAGGTAATAATA
>Ga0163108_10001980_pt1 | contig 14905 bp, 14 predicted proteins | sample Fk1155metaG_FD_109644 | JGI IMG/M metagenome (GOLD analysis project Ga0163108, IMG submission 109644) | Marine microbial communities from the Central Pacific Ocean - Fk160115 155m metaG | ecosystem: Environmental > Aquatic > Marine > Oceanic > Photic zone | place: The Central Pacific Ocean...
ATTTTTGTTGATTGAGTTAAACCAGATTGATTTTTATTTATAAGGTCAACTTGTGAAGGATCACCGTTAACAACAATTTTGGAATTTTCTCCAATTCTTGTTAAAAACATTTTAATTTGTGTTGGTGAAGCATTTTGTGCTTCATCCAAAATTGCAAAAGAATTTTTCAAAGTTCTACCTCTCATAAATGCAAGAGGTGCGATTTCGATTTCTCCTGTTTCAATCTTTCTTTGAACCTTTTCGTATCCGAACAAATCGTATAGAGCATCGTATAAAGGCCTAAGATAAGGATCCACTTTTTCTTTCATATCACCGGGCAAAAAGCCAAGTCTTTCTCCGGCCTCAACTGCAGGACGAGATAGAATTACTTTTTCTACTTTCTTTTCCATTAACATATTCACTGCAACGGAAACGGCCAAATAACTTTTCCCTGTTCCTGCAGGACCTAATGAAATAACAATGTCTTCATTTAATAGTGCTTTTAAATATTCCGACTGTTTTCTGGACCTAGGTATTACTGACCTTCGTGGAGTTTTAATTACCTGATCTATTGATCTTATATTGCTTTTACTCTTCTCCATATTTGCTAAAGCATCTCCTTTTTTTATTGAGTAGGTTATATCATTGTCTTCTATAGAGCTAGTAACAAGAAATTTATTAACTAAAAAAATTAAAGAATTTGACACGGTGAAAATTGATTCTTTGTTGCCTTTTACAGTAATGGAGTTGCCTCTAAAAAAAATCCTCGTATTGGTGAGCTTTTCAATTTTAATTAGGTTTTTATTAAATTCGCCAACTATTTCTGCCAAAATATCGTTATTAAAAATTTTTATATTTGAGGTTTCGTTGTCAATTTTTTTTATAGAAATTTCTTTATTTAAATTTTTTGCCTTTAACATTAAGCTGCCACTTCGCTTTCTACGTTTTCTTTAACCCCAAATAAAGTGTTTCTGTTATAATTTTTAATTCTAACATGAATGATTTTTCCTATATCTTTTTCATTGGCATTGCTTATAACTACAGGAGTTGAATTGTTGATTCTACCAAAATAATTTGATTGATTTTTCATTTTATTTTCGATCAAAGCTTCTTTTAATTTTCCAACTTTCTTTTTATTTTCTTTTGTTTGAATATCTTCTAATAAATTCTGAAGAATTATTAGTCGTTTCTTTTGTGTTTCCTTATCAATTTCTTTAAGATGTGAAGCTGGCGTTCCTGGTCTTGGATTATAAATAAAGGAAAATGAATTAATAAAATTTACTTCTTTTACTAGTGAAATAGTATCATAAAAATCTTTCTCCGTTTCTCCCGGATATCCAACAATAAAATCACTTGAAAAAGTTATGTCAGGTCTAGCTTTTACCAAACTTTCAATTATTGATAAATATTCTTCTCTAGTGTGTTTACGATTCATGCTTTTTAAAATTTTATTTGAACCGCTTTGGACTGGCAAATGAAGAAATGGCATCAATTTTTTTACTTTCTTGTGGCAATCAATTAGGTCATTAGTCATGTCCTTGGGGTGAGAAGTGGTGTACCTAATTCTTTTTAAATCTTTTAAATCTTGCAATTCAGAAATTAAATCTGATAATTTAATTTTTCTTTCAGCGTCACTATAATTATAAGCATTTACATTTTGACCCAATAGTATAATTTCCTTCACGCCATTTGAAACCAAATTTTTTGCCTCATTAATTATTTCTTTTGCTGATCTAGAGTGCTCAGCGCCCCTAGTGTAAGGAACAACACAAAAATTACAGAATTTATCACAACCTTCCTGGATGGTTATAAATGAAGAAATATTTGAGTCTGAGTTTTTAATTGTGTTTAGTTTGTCAAATTTCTGAATAACATCAAAATCAGTTAAATTAATTTTTTTTCTACTGTTTTTTAATTCCGAAAGAATTTCAGGTAGGTTATGGTAAGACTGGGGGCCAACTACTGCATCAATGTATGGTTCCCTTTTTAACATTTCCTCATTTTCAGCTTGAGCAACGCAACCCGTAACTAAAACAATAGGCTTTTTTTTATTTTTATAATTTTTTTTAAGACGTCCAATATCGTGATAAACTTTTTCAGTTGCTTTTTCTCTTATGTGGCAAGTGTTCAAAACATAACAGTCTATATTTTTTACATCTTCTGTACGAACATAATCTTTTTTTTTAACTATATCAGCAATACGATTACTATCGTATTCGTTCATCTGACATCCAAAGGTTTTAATGAAAATTTTTTTAGACAAAATATTAATTTTTTTTTGTTTTTGTTCCGTATAGTTCAAGTTTATGATCTACTAACTTATATCCTAATTTTTGAGCAACTTTTTTTTGCAGTTCTTCAATTTCTTCGTTTACAAATTCTATAATCTCACCACTATTTATATCAATAAGATGATCGTGATGTTCATCGGGGGATTGTTCATATCTTGCTTTTCCACCTTTGAAATCATGCTTCTCTACTATTCCAGATTCCTCAAAAAGTTTCACTGTTCTGTAAACTGTTGCAATGCTTATCTTTTTATCTATTAAATTTACTCTTTTGTGAAGCTCATACACATCAGGGTGGTCCTTCGAGCCATACCTAACCTTTGAGTCCGACATAACTTTAGCTATAACCTTTCTCTGGTCAGTCAGCCTTACACCTTTCTCTTTACACTTCTCTTCGATCTTGCTCATAATTACTTACAAATAACAATCTAGCTCAAATATACAGGTTTAATCAAATTGTTTTCTATTAGGTTTTTTTGAATTAATAATTCAATATTTTTAAGGTTAAATTCAGCTAAGTGGGAATCCCTATATCCATAAATCTTGGTTCCTTTTGCTATTTTAATACCTTTTGCTATAGCAAGTGAAATTCTTATTCCTGAAAAACTGCCTGGACCAATATTCACTATAACGGAAAAATTTTTGTCAATTTTGGCTTTTTTCTCTTTAATAAGGTCAAATATATTATTCACAAGCAGCCCATTATTTCTTATATTAGTTTGAAGTTTTTTAACAAAAAAATTATTATTAACTCTTAAACCAATTGAATCATTTTTGCCTGTGAAATTAATTATTAAAAAATCTCTTATCATTATTTCATTTATAGTTTTTTTGCTCCCTACAAACAATTATTATTCTTATGCAAAAAATATTGAAGATTATGGAATTATTTCCTTAATGTATCATCGTTTTGAGGAAAACAAGTACCCTTCCACAAATATTAAAATTCAAGACTTCAAATCACAAATAGATTTGGTAAAAAACTCCGGTATTAAATTTATTTCTCATAAAGAATTTGAAGAATTTGTTGATGTAGACAACTCTTATAAAAAAATCTTGCTTACAATAGATGATGGTTTTTCTTCTTTTTACAATAAAGCCTGGCCAATTTTAAAAAAAGAAAAAATCCCTTTCATTATTTTTATCAATACAGAAACTGTAGGTTCTAGTGGATATATGAACTGGAGCGAAATAAAAGAAATTGCCGCGTTTGATTTTGTTCATATTGGAAACCATAGTCATTCTCATGATTATCTTGTCGATAAAACAGATGGAGAAATAAAAAAAGATTTAGAAACTGCTAAAAAAATTTTAAAAACAAAACTAAACTATGAAACAAAATTTTTTGCATACCCTTTTGGAGAATATAAAAAATCCTATAAAAAAATAGTTGAGGAGTTGGGTTTTTTATATGCATTCGGACAACATTCTGGGGTTATTGACAAAACAAAAAATAAGTTGGAACTCCCAAGATTTCCTATCAACGAAAAATATGGAAAAATAGAAAGATTTAAAAATTTACTGAAAACAATTCCGTTTCCATATAAAAAAATTATTCCAGAAGAAAAGTATTTGACTGAGAAAAATAATCCTCCAGAAGTAAAAGTTATTTTTTTTGAAAATTCAAAAAATTTAAAAAATATTAGCTGTTATTCTAATGAAGAAGATAAATGGAGAAAATCAAAACTTTATTTTGAGAAAAAAAATGAGTTAAAAATAATTTTAGACGGAAAATTTACAACAGAACGAGGTAGAATAAACTGCTCGCTAAGAGAAAATGATGGAAGTTGGAGATGGTTAGGAATTCAATTCGTCGTTGGTAATTTGTAGATTATAATGTTAAAGACGATGAAGATCTTCCTCTGTTCATTAAAGTTGAATTGTCAAAATCAGTTAATTCATTTTGTTTGATAATTTTCTTTAAAATTTTCACATACTCTGAACCTGTTTGTGCATAATTATATAAATAATTTACAAGGTCTAGTCCTGATATAGTTTTGTTCTTACTTCTTAGTTCTGCTCTTGTCTCTCTAAATTCTTTATAACCTCTGTGTGTATTTAGATTTGACATGTAAGCCTTCACAGATGAACGAAGCATAGGAAATTTTAAAATTTTGTGATCCTGATTTGTTTTTTTCTCTTTTGGCTCAATACCATCTTCTCCCCACGTCCATTGCCCAAACATTGCATTTCCCTCCAGAGCAAATCTTGAAGTTCCCCAACCACTTTCTTTTGCTGCCTGTGCAATTGCCAACGAAGTTGGGATTATATCCATTCTTAACTTTAGTTCTGCTATATCTTCTTTTTTTATCCGGTAATCTTTAAATCTTCTTTTTAACCAAACTTTTTCCCCTCTTGAGTTTGATTGTTTTCCTAGAATTTTGAATAGTTTTTTTCTATCTTCCAGTATTTTACTGTTTTCGTCTAAAATCAAAGGCATTACAATTTTTATAAAAGTATCTTTCTTTTTCTGTGTACTTTTTATTTTTTTTAAATCCTTTGGAAGTTTTGATAGGTAGACGGGTTTAACCGATTGTCCCAACCTTATGCCTTTTAGATCATATTTTAAATTTTCAAATATATTTAGTGTTACCTGTGTGTCTAAACTTATATAATCTTCTCCGGATTTATTTTTGTTTAGCTTGTTTTTTTCAAAATTTTTGTTTTCATCAACTTTTTGAAAGTTTGCCTTATATTCTTTTGCAACATGAGTAAATTTGATTTCACTCGTCACTGTCTTAATAAAGGGCCTGACACTTAATAAGCTTCCTATAAATCCTATCAAGCAAACTGTTATTAAAATATTAGAAATTACTTGTTCTTTAAATTTGATTTCTGCTATTCTTTTTTTATTATAGCTTTGTTCTGGTAACCTTATTTTGTTCTTTAGCAATATTAATTCGATTTGAGAAATAGTTAAATCTTTTTTGGTTTTTGCATATAGCTTTATTTCTTCTATCTTGTAAAGTTTGCTTAACTCAAGAAGCTGATCTCTATATGGTATTTGTGTATTTTTTTTCATCTAGCTAAATTGCTTCAACATCGGTTACATCTTTAACATAATGGCGCAAAAGATTTTGAACTCCATTTTTAAGAGTCATTAGAGAACTTGGACAACCAGAACAGCTTCCCCGAAGCTGTACTTTTACTTTTCCATTCTCAAAAGATACAAATTTAATATCACCTCCATCTTTTGACACTGCGGGTCTAATTTTGCTATCAAGCACCTCATTGATTTTTTTTACTATCAAATCTTCTTTTTTATTTTTTTTTTGTGCAGAGCTTGCTTTTGTTGTTTTAGACAAGATGGGTTTTTTAGTTTTTTCAATATGGTCATTCATTAATGATATTATTGAAGGTTTCAATCTATCCCAATTAACTTTTTCGTTTTTTTTAACACTTATAAAGTTTTCGGAAACTAAAATTAGTTCTATACCATCAAATTCTAACAAATTTTTAATAAAATTATTTTTGATTTTTTTTATATCTTTTTTTTGAAATTCAGTTGCTCCTATTTCTGAAAGTGTTTTCTCAGAAAGAAACTTAACTGCATTAGGATTTGGTGTATTTTCTGTATAAATCATTACGAAACTTTTATCACATAAATAAAATTAAATAAATCCTACAATTTCTTTAATTTTATTTAGATTATGTTCTGAAATCTTTCTAGCTCTGTTAGAACCTTCCTTTAAAATTTTCAATAAACACGATTTATCTTTGTTTAAGTCCTTAATTCTTTTGCCTATAGGGCAAATGGTTGATATTAGTGCGTCAGATAAATTCTCTTTAAATTTTGAAAAATCCTTTCCTTTCATTTCTTTCAAAGTTTTTTCCAACGTAGAATCTGTAATTGAAGAATAAATGGTTAAAAGATTTAGTGCCTCGGGTCTATTTTTTAAATCTTCAATTTTCTCTGGAATTGGTAGTGAATCTGTTTTTGCCTTTTTAATTTTCTTTCTTATCTCGTCCTCACTATCGGCCAAGTTAATCCTAGAATAATCTGATTCTTCCGACTTACTCATCTTTCTTTTACCATCTCTTAAACTCATAACTCTTGAAATTTTTTTTTGTATTAAAGGTTCTGGAATAGGAAAAAAGTTCTCATTTCTAAAATCATTATTAAATTTTTGGGCAATATCTCTAACCAATTCTAGATGTTGTTTTTGATCGTCGCCCACTGGCACATGGGTAGCCTTATATAACAAAATATCCGCGGCCATTAAATTTGGATATACGTATAACCCGACACTTGCATTTTCTTTATTGGAGCCAGCCTTCTCCTTGAACTGTGTCATTCGATTCATCCATCCAACTCTGGATATACAATTAAAAATCCAAGCCAGTTCTGCATGGCCACTAACTGATGATTGATTAAATATTATGCTCCTTTTAAAATCCAATCCGCAGGCTAAAAACCCAGCTGTAGTTTCAAGAATATTTTTATTTAATTCTTGAGGTTCTTGAAAAACTGTTATTGCATGAAGATCAACCACGCAGTAAATACATTCCGCTTTTTTTTGAAGCTCTACAAAATTTTTCATTGCACCCAAATAATTGCCTAGATGCAAATTTCCAGTTGGCTGGACTCCTGAGAAAACTATTTCCTTGAAGTTTTTTTTCATTTCACTTTATAACTTTTAAGATTCAACACGCCTAAAAGATTAGCTCCCAATAAATATATAGCTGTTGACAAGCCTATCACAATTAATAAATAAATTAATTTAAAATTGCGAGCATATTCAAACTTATCCTCAAAATATTCTAAACCAAAATAAAGGAAAAGACACATCGGTATTGTAATTAATAAAATTTTTAAAAGATTTATAAAGTTTTTGTTTTCAAAGCTAATAATTTTTTCTTTTTTAAGTAAGATAAAATAAATTAAAGTGGTAAGCCAAGTTGAGATAGTGGTTGCTATAGGTATAATTATAAATCCGTATTCTCCGAACAGTGAAACACTAATTCCAATGTTAACTAACATGCTAACAAGAGAGATATAAAAAGGTGTTTTTGTATTGTCACGGGCAAAATAAAAATTTGACAATACTTTTGCTAAAGCAAATGCTGGTACCCCAATGGCAAAATATGTTAGTGCTGAAGATGTATAAACAATGTCCACTTTATCAAAAGATCCATATCCAAATAAACAATTTATTATTTCTTTTGACGCTATTAATAAACCAAACATTGCGGGAACAGATAGGGCCAAGGATAATTCAATTGATTTATTTTGTATAATATCTACAGAATTTTGATCATTTGTTTTTATACTTTTTGAAAGACTTGGTAAAATTACTGTGCTGACAGCAATTCCGGCAATGGCAAGATTAATTTGGTAAACTCTGTCAGCATAATACAAATAAGAAACCGCTCCAGATTGAAAAGATGCAATTATGGTTCCTATTAATATGTTAATCTGTGTTATCCCTGAAGCAAAGACACTTGGTAAAAGTTTTTTGAAAAAATCTTTAATATTTTGCTGAAACTTAAAAACTAATTTTAGAGAAGGGAAATAAAACTTTTTTGTAAAAAAAATTAAAATTATAAATTGCATTATTCCGGCCATTGTTACCCCGACCGACAAACTTTTTGCTATATTTAAGTTTAGATAGAAAGAAAATAATAAAGACAATATTAACACAACATTTAATATTATTGGTGCGGCGGCAGCTACAGCAAATTTATTGTTTGTGTTTAATATGCCTGACAACAAAGAAGATAGACTAACAAAAATAAGAAAGGGGAAAGTAATTCTAGTAAATTCGGTAGCTAGATTAAATTTTTCAAAATCTTCATAAAAGCCTGGAGCAATAAGATAAACCACAAAAGGTGTAAATATTTCAACAACAAGTATTAAAAAAATTAAAAAAATTAAAAGCAAACTGAAAATATTATCTGCAAAATCTTTTCCTGAATTTTCTCCTTTTAGCTTCTCTTCTGCATAACTTGGAATAAAAGCAGCATTAAACGTTCCCTCTGCAAATAATCTTCTAAAGGTATTGGGCAGCCTAAAGGCAACAAAAAAAGCATCGGCATAGACACTTGTTCCGAGGAACATGGCTATTAAAATATCCCTCAGATACCCCAAAATCCTGCTTAATAAAGTATAAAAACTAAAAACTGATGCTGAAGACAATAAATTCATAATTAAGACAAATTATTAGTGATTTAATACCATTTATATTACATAATTAAATTTTAATGACAAAAAAATCAAAAATCGATCATTATACTGATAAAGAAGCATTAGATTTTCATAATAAGGGAAAGTCTGGCAAAATTGAGATTATTTCTTCAAAATCTTTAACAACTAAAAGAGACCTTTCTCTGGCTTATTCTCCTGGAGTTGCAATTCCAGTTAAAGAAATTTCAAAAAACCCAGATGCTGCTTACGATTATACAAGCAAAGGAAACTTGGTAGCTGTAATAAGCAACGGATCGGCAATTTTAGGATTAGGAAATTTGGGCGCACTGGCATCAAAACCGGTCATGGAAGGTAAGGCTGTTTTGTTTAAAAGATTTGCAGATATAGATGCTATCGATATTGAGATAGACAATAAAAATTCAGATGAGATAATTAAATGCATACAGAATATTGGAAACAGTTTTGGTGGAATAAATTTAGAGGATATTGCTGCGCCGGATTGTTTTATTATAGAAAGAAAATTAAGAGATACTTTAGATATACCTGTTTTTCATGATGATCAACATGGTACAGCAATTATTACATCTGCAGCATTAATTAATGCTCTGGATATTTCTAATAAAAAACCTGGTGAGGTAAAAGTTGTTGTTAATGGTGCGGGAGCATCTGCATTAGCATGTGCAAATCTTTTTAAAAGCATTGGCATCAAAACTAAAAATATAATTATGCTTGATAGAAAAGGTGTGATTTATAAAGGTAGAGATAATGTAGATCAGTTTAAATCAGTATATGCTGCTGAAACAAAGCTTAGAACTCTTAAAGATGCAACAAAGGGAGCTGATGTTTTTTTAGGTTTGTCAGTAAAAAATGTGTTAACTCAAGAGATGGTGAAGTCCATGGCTAAAAATCCAATCATATTTGCCTGTGCCAATCCTGATCCTGAGATAAAGCCTGAATTGGTAGATGAAGTAAGATCAGATGCAATAGTTGCTACAGGAAGATCGGATTATCCTAATCAAGTTAATAATTTAATTGGATTTCCATATATATTTAGAGGAGCTCTTGATGTTAGAGCAAAAGAAATTAATGAAGAAATGAAAATAGCTGCAGCAAAAGCTATAGCAACACTAGCCAGAGAAGAAGTGCCTGACGAGGTGGTGAATGCTTATGGTGGAGAAAGACCTCGTTATGGAAAAGAGTATATTATTCCGTCAACTTTTGATCCTAGATTAATTAGTAGAATACCTGCTGCAGTTGCTGAAGCCGCAATGAAAAGTGGGGTAGCAAGAAAAAAAATTTCAGACATTGAATCCTATAAAGATCAGTTAACTAACAGACTCGATCCTTCTATGAGTATAATGCAAGGGATTAATGCTCAAATTAAAAAAAATCCAAAGACAGTTGTTTTTGCTGAAGGTGAAGATGAAAACATGTTAAAAGCGGCAATTGCCTACAAGAATAGTCGTCTAGGAACACCAATCGTAATTGGAAATGAAAAAAGAGTAAAGGAACAGTTAAAAGAAATTGGATTAGATGAAGATTATAAAATTAAAATTGTCAACTCAACTGATAAGAAAAAAAGAGAACTGTATACGAAAAAATTATACAGCAAATTACAGAGGCAAGGTCTTTTAGAAAGAGATGTCGATAGATTAATACGAAATGATAGAATTATTTGGGGTTCTTCGATGGTTGAGTGTGGTGATGCAGATGCAATGGTAACAGGAAATATTAGACATTATGCTGCATCCATTGAAAGTCTTAAAAAAGCGGTAGATGCTAGACCTGGTGAAATTTTATTTGGTCTGAATATGCTCATTACGCCTAAAAAAACTATTTTCATTGCTGATACACAAGTAAACGATTTTCCATCTGCAGAAAAATTAACAAAAATCGCAATATCTAGCGTTAGGGTTGCTAAATTATTTGGTTTTGAACCGAAAGTAGCTTTTTTATCTCATTCTACATTTGGAAAGCCAAAATCCAGAAATACAAAACATGTTAGGGAAGCTATTGAGATTTTAAAAAATAAAAAGGTAGATTTCGATTTTGATGGCGAAATGCAACCGGATGTAGCTTTAAACCCCAAATACAAAGAAACATATCCATTTTCCAAAATAGTAGGTAATGCCAACATTTTAATAATGCCCGCTCTTCATAGTGCGGCCATATCAACTAAACTAATGAAAACTATTGGTGGAGCAAAAACAATTGGTCCACTTTTAATTGGATTAGGTTTGCCGATTGAAATTGCTCCTCTTAGATCGTCTCCGAATGATATACTGAATCTTGCATCTGTTGCGGCTTACTCAGCAAATGTCATTGACTACAAAAATAAGAAAAGTAATTAATTTTTGCTTCTACTTAGCTCTTCAACCAAAATAATGCTCGGAATTACTTTTTTAACACCATAAACTTCTTGGGCTTCTTTTATTACTTCTTTTTTTTCATCGCTCGTAATAGCAATACCAAATATATAAGTTTTACTGTTTATTGTATCAATATTATAGTTTGTAGCTTTAATAAGTTTATTAAAAATTAATGCAGTTCTTAATTGCGATGTAATTAAAACATCCTTGGCGGTACCTTTAAAATTTGTTTGTCCTTTAATTGCAATGGCACTCTTTACAGATCTTACTCCTTTTGTTTCCCATGCCATTTTAATAATTTTTAATTTTTCTTCTGGTTCATTAACTTTTCCAGATAAAAATATATTTCCATCCAAAACCTTAACACTAATTGATAAAAAATATTTTTTTTCTGTCAAAGTTAATCTGCTCATTAAATTTTTCTGCATTATTGAGTCATCAATTTGCATACCAACTGTTCTTGGATCGAAAGCCACACTAACACCAGAACCAAACACACCAACGGATGAGGTGCCAACGCATGAGTGTAAAAGAAAAGATGTTAAAATTAATTTTGCAAATAATCTAATTATTTTTTGATTTTTAAACATAAATCATAAACTTTCTTTTTTGGTAATTTATTTTTTACAGAAACTAAATTCACAACATCTTTCAGCGAATATCTTTTTAAATACTTTCTAATTTCAGTTCTTAATTTACTAGATGCATTAAAATTATCTTCGTCGAAATTCTCTTCTTCTAAATTATACTTTTCTTCCCTTTTTGACAATACAACTGTTAGTTCTCCTTTAACATCGGTTCCTAGGCCTTTGAAATCTTCTAAATTTTCCCTATAAAAAGTTTCATATATTTTGGTCATTTCTCTAGCTATGAAAATTTTTCTATCTAAAAAGTATTTTTTAAAAAATTTTGTATAGAAATTAATTTTTAAAGCAGGTATAAAAAATACAATATTAAAATTATAATTTTTTAAATCTCCGGCTAATTTCTCTAATTCCTTTATTTTTTTTGGCAAAAAACCATAAAAAAAATACTTCTCGTCAAAACTGGAAACGCTCATAGCTGTTGTGACAGCTGAAACTCCAGGAATTGGAAAAATTCTAATTTTTTTTTTAATACATTCTTTTAAAAGAATCAGCCCGGGATCTGATATGATAGGCGTCCCAGCATCTGAGATGAGGGAAATTCTTTCTCCTTTTTTAATCAACTCAATAATATAAGGCGTTAATTTTTTTTCATTGAATTTGTGATAGGAAATAAGTTGTTTTTTAATATTATAATAATTTAACAACTTTAAAGATCTTCTAGTATCTTCGCATAGAATTTTATCTGAATTTTTTAATACATTTAATGCTCTTAATGTAATATCTTCCAAATTACCTATTGGTGTTGAAACAATGTATAAACCTGGTAAGAAATTATTCATATAATATGAAAAAAATTTTCAAGATAATTTTATCTTATTTGTTAATCACTTTTAACACTTTTGTTTTCGCAGTTGAAAACAAGGGTGAGAATATTCTTAAGATTGGAGCCTTGTTGCCTCTTACTGGTGAATTAAAAGGTCTGGGAGAAGATATGCTGTATGCCATAAATCTAGCTTTACATGATATTGATAACCCTAAAATAAAAATATATCCAAAAGATTCGGGATCCAAGAAAGAAAAGATAATTGAAGCATGCAAAGAATTTAGCAAGGAAGATATAAAAATTATTATTGGTCCCACAGATTCAGAATTTTTTAAAGAATTACACAATTTTGAAGATCTAATTTTTATATCTTTGTCTAATATAAACTCTGATCCGAAAAAAAATATTATAATGATGGGAATTAATTTAGAATCTCAACTACTGGCAATTAAAAAATTTATTCAAAAAGAAAAAAAGGAAAAAACAGTGATTTTGTATCCTAAGAATGAATATACAAAACATGTGGAAAAGAATATTAGATCAGTAAATTTTACAAACACAAAACTCTTTAGTTACAGCAAAGACCCAAAAATTTTAACTAAACAAATCGAAAAGCTAACAAGTTACAAACAAAGAAAAATAAATTTAAATTCAAGAATTAAAAAATTAAAAGGTTCAGAAGAGCCTAAAGATATAAGAGAGTTAAACCAACTTAAACAAAGATATACTCTTGGAAAAGTAAATTTTGATTCTGTTGTAATAATTGACTTTGGTAATGGTTTAAAAAGTGTACTTACATCTCTAGCCTACACCGATATATCGGAAAAGGATATTTTAATAATAACTGGGAACCAATGGTTTGACGATAGCATACTAAAAGAAACATCAATTAAAAATTTTTATTTTCCTTCTATAGATTTAAAAAATTTTAAAAAATTTAATGAAAAATTTTATGAAATTTATAATTATAAACCTAATGAAATTACAATCTTGGCTTATGATATTGTTGGCCTGATATATTATGTTTGGAAGAATGAAAAAAATATAAATTCAGCTAATAATTTTAACCTCAAAACAGATATCAAGGGGAAAGTTGGAAAATTCAAAATATTTGACAATAAGGTCATTCAAAAACTTAATATCTATAAATTGGAAGAGGGAAAATTTATTAAAAATAAACTTTAATTTTTTTCTCTAGTTTCTTATAAGCAATATGCCTGTGATCTATTAAAAGTTTTTCTTTATAATTCATTTCAGCAAATGTTTTGGAATGACCATTGGGAATAAAGATGGGATCATAACCAAAACCGTTATTGCCTTTTTTTGAAGATATATTTCCCTTTATTGTTCCAATTTCTGAAATTTTTTTTCCATCTGGCCACCGTATGGTTAGGCTGCAAATAAATTGAGCTGTTGTACCTTTGTTTAACAATTTCATTTTTTTAAGAATCTCTGTCATTGCATTATTAAAACTTCCAAACTGCTCTGCCCACCTTGAAGAAAAAATACCAGGCTGCCCATTTAAACAATCAATCTCGAGACCCGAATCATCAGATAGGGTAACTAATTTTGACTTGTTACAAAAAAAATTAGCTTTTAGTTCTGAATTTTGAAGAAAGTTTTTTCCATCTTCTTTTGGACTTTCTATACCAAGCTCGTTGGGTGAAATTTTTTCCACTTTCTCTGGTAATAAGTCGCTTATTTCTTTAAATTTTCCCTTGTTATGGGTTCCTATTAATATCTTATCAATTTTATACATAAAGACCTGGAAATTAAATATTTCATAACTATATAGAAAATATGACTAATTTAAACGACGAAGATAAAAACAAAAAAGATAGTAAAATTCCAAAAAAGGAAGAAAAAAAAGAACTGAGTATCGAAGAAAAGCTCAAAGATGCTGAGGATAAGCTTCTAAGGTCTCTTGCAGAGCTAGAAAACCAAAGAAAGAGGTTTGAAAAAGATATCAAGGAAGCAATTGAATTTGGGGGCTTTAATTTTGCAAAAGAAAATTTAGTTATATTAGACAATCTACAAAGAGCATATATTTCAATTAAAAATGATCCGGTTTTAAAAGACAATAAAGATTTAGATAAGTTTTTGAAAAATATTGAGATTATTGAAAAAGATCTGATTTCAATTTTTAAAAAAAATAAAATAGAAAAAATTGATACAGCTAAGAAAAAATTTGATCCAAATTTTCATCAAGCTATGATAGAGATAGAAAATGACCAGGTAGAAACCGGAACTATTGTACAAGAAATACAAGCTGGCTATATGTTGGGTGAAAGATTGCTTAGACCGTCTTTGGTTGCCGTTTCCAAAAAAAGCGCAAAAAATCAGGAAAAATATGAGAAAAAAAAGTAATTCCCATCTTGTAGAAACACAAATAACACCCATATATCAATCATTATGAGTAGAGTAATCGGAATAGACTTAGGAACAACAAATTCATGCGTAGCAATAATGGAAGGCAAACAAGCCAAAGTTATTGAAAACGCCGAAGGACAAAGAACAACCCCTTCGGTAGTTGCTTTTCTTGATAAGGATGAAAGGTTGGTAGGCCAACCTGCAAAAAGACAGGCTGTTACAAATCCTAATGATACAATTTTTGCTGCTAAAAGATTAATAGGAAGAACTTTTGATGACCAATCTGTAAAAAAAGATGTCGAAAAAGTTCCATTTAAAATAGTTAAGTCAGATAAAAACGATGC
>Ga0163108_10001984_pt1 | contig 14892 bp, 14 predicted proteins | sample Fk1155metaG_FD_109644 | JGI IMG/M metagenome (GOLD analysis project Ga0163108, IMG submission 109644) | Marine microbial communities from the Central Pacific Ocean - Fk160115 155m metaG | ecosystem: Environmental > Aquatic > Marine > Oceanic > Photic zone | place: The Central Pacific Ocean...
ACTAAAGTTTAACGTACCTATCTTGGAGTATTCGTTGGAGCAGATTAAATGCTCTCCATCAAATCTCATAGACGAGCAGAGATTTGCTAGCGGGACTTTACCATCGAGATTAAGAAGAAACAGGAGGCGTTCCCAGAGCAGCTCCTTTCGGAGACCCACAATTTTAACCTCGGTAATGTTTGTGAGTTCTGTGAAGTTTTTCCTAGTAAGTTTAACGCACCCTAAATCTATGTTAGGTGCGAGAAAGCCAAACCGAAAAGGTCTCCGAGGCTCTGAGAAGAAGATGGGTAGATTATTATTAAAGGCGAATAATACCGCCTTTAAATCACTACCAACAACGATGTCTTCATACTCAAGTATCAATCGTCCTTCACTTCTTCAAGCAACTTGACGATATCTAAACCGGCGCAATCGATTTTGCCCTTGCTGACGTGATAGTGACTGATAAACCCAGAGAAGTTACCATACTTTACGCCCTGCTCATACTTGGTAGACGTGGAGCCGAACTGGTTTGTGGGGGCATCATAGGGGATCTCGGCTGCTTTGTGAATTGCCTTCCAAAGCGCCTTGAGAGCTTCGATCTGAACAGGATAGAAATCTGTATGCTCTCTTAGCTTGTTTCCATGAACCCAGGCGTCGGTAACCAACGGACGCAAGCCGAAGCCATTCCTTTCATACCAATCCTGGTACTTGATATAATATGCGTTTGAAATCTCGACGCCAACTGACGCGCGGTTCACCCGCTCGGAGCCTGCGTGCCATGCGCCATGCTGCATATCTAATGTCTGATAGATAGTGCCGTCATTGTCTATCAAAAAGTGCACTGATGCTCCGCGCCTATCTAACACACGTTGACAGGATGTAGAGGACAAACACACATCCCAGTGATTAACAAAGAGACGAATGTTGCGCTTGGGGCGCCCAGAATAATTATAGTAATGGCCGGAAGGCGTTTCTAGGCCACCCTCTTCGGACCACAAAACAACTTTGTCCCAGTCAATAGCTGTAAAGTTTCCCTGATAAACAATAAAATTTGAGTAGCGACAAGTTTTAGGCTGATGATCGTCTATGTTTTCCTGCCTCTCCGTCCACAAACGACGAAAGGTAGCTGGACCACAGAGACCGTCTGCCGCCAGATCGTTTTCTTTCTGCCATTTCTTGACGGCGCGCGTTAGCTTGTCATCAAAATACTTCTCACCAAACCAAGTCGGATCCCATCCAAGCTTAGCTGCTGACGATTCATTATAAAAGTTCTTGTCTATTGGCATCGCACGTTATTCCCATTTAGTTAATAATCCCCACTATATAATTATCAAGAACAACGTTTATTTTACTATTATTTATAGTAATTTCTTCAATCATTGACTTATCAACGATCACAGAGACCCCATACGCGATCTGTTCTTTAAACCGAACATCCGACGCATAGCTCACCACTTCTGCTGTAATGTGGCGCGCCTCTGTCGGTTTGTAATCGTCAGGCAACGCGATGGCGCTTGCTGTTTGCGGCTTAGGTTTTGGCAACTTTATCTGAATATATCTGTTAACTGGTTTAAACATTTCCCACCTCTTGTTCTAAAATCTTTTGTTGTCTCTGGTATAAAGTCTCGCTTAGAAAAACCTCTTCGCGACTTTTGCACTTTTTACAATACATACTCACATTAACGTGGCCACCCACCATCGCACGAATATTGCCTGTGGGTGCCCAATAGCATTCACCGCCGTCTTTTCGACACCGGCGCTGGAGAGTTTTGTTCTCCATTAAATGATTAAAATTCACTTCTCACCTCAAATTGTACAGCTATCATTTGTGCAGAACTTAGTCCCACTTCCGCCCTCAGCGCTATCAAATCTCTGGATAGGGGTTATCTTTTTGATTAGTTCTTCGTACGTTTTCTTCGTGATAGGCTCATATGGAGCCTGTACATAGCCAGTCTCCTCATATTTCAAAAACGAAACCGCCTTCAATCTTGTCTCATACATTTCTAATGCATCCTTAAGCTGACTGGCCTCTTCCGGCTTAAACGTCACTGTAATAGACACCGAGTTGTCTGCCCAGTAGTGCTGGTATTGTGCTGCCATCTCCAGTTGTTCCCACATCGAGACTGATCTCTTTCCTTTTTGGAAATAAGGTTCGTGGACAGGAAACTCAACACACACGGTATTAGGCGAGTATTTATCATCCTCCATATTATACCCTGCTTCGGATAAAGTTTTAAGTAAATCTGAATCTTTTGAGAACCTTATCCGTCTAATATAATATTCATCTTCTGGGAAGTGTATGCCGGGAGTGGAGCCGTTGAGAAGCGACACCGTGCCGCTTGGCTTGATACTCGTCATGCGGATAGATTTGGGAATACAAAGCCAATTGGAATATTCCTGATCTAACTCTTGCACATGCTCATACGCCTTGTCACACCAGTTAAGCATTTCACGCTTGCCGTGCTTGTTGAACGCCTGCACAACGCCAGACTGAGACAATCCGATGCGTCGATTCTTGAGCATCTTGGCGTTAGTCTCTGGCCAGTGTGTGTTAGAGAGCGTGATTGTCTTACCATATAGATACGCAATCTTTAGTGTTCTTACATAATCTTCATAGTCATCGTGCTTTGCTGGGAATGTCTCCACAAGGCAGCACAACTCCGCATCTTCTAATTGCTGTTCGACGCAGGGGTTAAAGCCGGCCACGTTAATATCGTCGTAGCGGGGGCCGTCTTTAAAGCGGCCGCGGGTGCGAGCGTTGTCAAGCCAAATGTATCCTGGCTCTCCATTCTTCTGCGACTGCTCTGCGTGCCACGTATAATCCATTCCCACCACGGCGTTAAAGGAGTTATTCGAACCCCAACGATGATGATAAAGCTTCTCCTGATCATTCTTCATCTCAAGATACTGGCGATCATCGTAAGCGCCCATAGCTAGCGCGGCAGAACGTCGGACGTTGCCGGCCACCACACAGCGGCCGATCAAATTCTCTGTATCTACAATATCTACAGATGTGATGGGTTCGCCAACTTTAGCTGTATATAGCTCTGCGAGGTTTTCATGAAGTTCTTTAAGGGGGCCGTGGCCGCTTGACGTTCCACCAAATCCGCGGATTGGGGCCCCTTCGGGCCGGATTGCGGAGTAGTCAAACTTGGGTACCTTGTTTCCAAAAAAGAAACCATCGAGCAATGTATGAACCGAATCGACCCATCCCTCTCGCGAATCATCTATAACTAAGGTGTCGTTAGTGAACTGCGGCTCTTTGATAGTAACCGAATTATCTCCCTCGGTATCAAAGCCCACGCCAATACCAACCATCAACGCATCCATCATCCATGCGAAAAGATAACCGCCCTTGGTGGCAAGGTCACGTGTTGAGCGAAAAGCGCAATTGAATAGCCCTGCGGCGGTGCGCTCCTCTACGAACTTGGTTCCCATCATCCACAGCCCTCTACCGGGGGGCGTCCACTTGAGGGTAAATAAGCGATCATACGCCTCCTTAGCGGTGCGCTGAGCCTTGTTGTCATTCCATTCCAAGCCAAGCATGAACACATGCTGCTTCTGCATGTTGAACATTCCTTCGATGACGCGTCGGCACGTCTGCCACCATTCCTCGGAGCCTGTAGCTTCTGGGTCAAACTCATTCAATCGTCTAGCATATGTACGTTTAAAGGTCACATACCCCAACGGACCCCATGGTACTTCTTGCTGCTTATAAGGCTCAATAAAGGTATCTGATAGTCTAAATCTGCGGATGTTCTCCAATGTTCTCATTTGCGTTTTCCTCTTAGTTTTGTATATTTCGCTGATAATAACTGCTTCTGTGCCGCCGGATCCAATGCCACAGGCGCGGTAGCCACCTGATTTTGTGTTTGCCCGGGCGGCGCCGAGGGCTTTGGTAAAATCTTGATGTTGACACTTGACGTATCCATAAAGATAGGATAAATCATTCCATCAGGGCCATTTCTATTCTTGGCAATAAAGATTTTACCTTGGTTGTTTTGTTTGTCCTCGATCGTGCGAGAGACAGAGAAGATAAAGTCAGCCACGAAGCACTTGTTGAAGGCCTCGGAGATCTGCTCCATCGTGATTACTTCTGCGCTCAGTCCTGAGCGATTTGTCTGTGATGCTGTCCAAATAGGACATTGAAACTCTGTGGATAGTGCGCGCAGCTCTTCATAAATAGATTCCAGTTCGTTTCGCTTCTCTTTTCTGACGAGCACAGGCTTAAGAAGATCGGCATAGTCTACTATGATCATTCCTGGCTTTATTCCTCGCTTCACAAGACGCGATAAGTGTGCGCGGATTGTGTTGGTAGACGCTGATTTCGTGGGATACTCCTTGATAATCAGATTGCCTTCAAAGTCTTTAATCTCTTCGTATATCTCTTGTTTAAAATTCTTGATGTCCGAGAGGGGATAGCCGGTAATACAGCTGTCGTAACGATTTGCGATCACTGTGTCCTGTAGCTCTAGAGTATACTGAACCACAGTCTTGCCCTCTCGCAGTGCGGCTGCTCCTAGGTGGACCAGCACCATGCTCTTACCTGCGCCAGTCGGAGCAATCACAACTCCCAACTCGCTCTTGCCTAGACCACCGCCCACAATTGCGTCGATGTCTTTCCAGCCAGTTGTAATTGGATTTCTGTGTTTGGGCATGAACCGCTCTTCAAAGTCGGCCAGATAATCATAGCCGAAGTTGTTCTCGGATCCAAGTTTAAGCGAGTCGTTGATGACCTTAGAAATCTCATCGAACGAGCACGTCTGAAGTAGCCCAACAGACTTCATCATCGCCTCTTTAAGGTTCTGCTTACGACAGAAGTCTAACGATGTTTCCTTGATATAGTCATTGTCTTGAAGCTCGCGAGTGTGGATGCGCGCGAAATACTCTCGTACCTGCCTTTGTGTTACTTCATCTTCGCTCTCAAGTTCAGTTCGCACAATCGTCATCATCGCATCCAAAGATGGGTGCGTGCTGTACTTTGCTCTGTATGTTACAATCTTTCGTAGAAAAACTTGAAGATACTCAAGTTCTAAAAAATTGATGTCCAGTACCTCTGTGATCTGATCCGCGAACGGTCGATCCTCAAAGATTAGCTGAACAAGCCCTTCTTGGAAGGTTTTCCCATACCTCCCGAAGTTTGCTTTTTCTGCGATCATTAATGCCCTCTGCCTGTCTTATAATTATAGCCGATCCTACCCGAATGTCAAGGTAAGATCAAATTTTATTCACTTGCGTTGTCAACGCACTCATAGTTGATCTTGTTTAACTGTGACTTAAGATCTTCCCAATTTAACTCACCAAATCCGTCTTCACGCATCATGCGAATTAGCTCTGTCCTGTTGAAATCACACTCGAAATTCTCCACCGCTTCTTGTGTAAACTGCTTTGCCTGAACAGACATTTGGGGCGCGTAAAGCTGCATCATTTTATAGTTATGTTCCACTAGCTTTTTATTCTCAATTACTGTATCGTAAAACTTTACGCGCGATCCTTTTGTGCTCTTGACGCAGTAGTCTATAACCTCTGGAATGGTACAATCTTTATCCTCCCCCAAGAAGGGGAGGCGCTTCTGAATAGTCTTCAATCCGGCGCCCTTGATACCCGGCAGATTGTCCGATGCATCGCCGGCCATCGCGCGAGCGAGTGCCATGTTGCGCGGGTGAACCCCGATCGTCTCCACGATACGATTGGCGTTGAGCATTTCGTTTACAGTGGGGCGCCACAAAATAGTCTCATCATCGCACAACTGCATGAAATCCTTATCGTTTGACACGATAATCTTCTGCCAGCCATCATAATGCTTCATCTGTGTAACGTATGAAATGATATCATCTGCTTCAATCTGCTCAATCAGCACTTGGATGATCGGCATCTCGTTCATATACTCGATAATGCGCTTCTGCTGCCACATCTTGTTGGCTAGCTCCTCGTCTTCCGTCAGGTTGCGGATGGCACGGTTAAGGCGAATGGGCTTTCTGCCTGCCTTGTAGTTCTTGTCCATAGTCTTGCGCTTGCGGGAGCCATCGGGGCCATCCCACGCAATAATAATGTTGTCTGGCTTCGTCTCTCGGACAAGCTTCTGTAGGATCTTGATGAACCCCTTCAGTCCACCAATCGGCTGTCCGTTAGTGGATAGCGACGGGTCCACAATATAGGCCCGCAGATATGCATTCAATGCATCAATAATTAATACTCTTTTCATAATTTGTAACTCCCTGCAAATTTGTTGTTGATTGTAAATACGACACGCTTAACGCCTACGTATCTCATTGCGGCCATACACATTCCGCACGGCTGTGACGGTCTGTACGTGTCCTGTTTTCCTATTCTTGCCACATATATGGTGGCGCCGAGTGTAAGTTTCTTATCTATCCCAAGAATGGCGCCAAGTTCTGCGTGAACGGTTGCTAGGCCGTGCTCTTTCTTGCGAAAACGCATTCCAAACGAACAATAGCTGTTCTTGTTGATACTGGTGTTTATTACTGAGCCGCCCTTAACTAATACGGCGCCATGGCGATAGTCCTCGCCAGACTGTGTTGCGACTTTCTTAGCGTGCTCTAAGTAGCGGCCGACTCGACCGGTGTATTCATGCAACTTATCTGGACTGATTTCATAATCCGACAAAATAAAGCCCCCTCAAGTCATAATACATTATAACTTATTGAGGGGGCTAGGTCAAGTGTTTTTTTAGAATCTAATGACGACGGTCCAACGACCAACATTCGCATTCCATCGCCAGATAAAGGCCGGATTACGATGAGTGCGCACCCAATAGCCATTGTGCCACTGGACATGGTGGGCTCCACGAGCGCGCGGGGGCGGTGCTGGTTGCCTTGGACGCACGACAACAACATTTCTAGGGGCTGCGCGCGGTGCGGGCCGAACGGCGGGCTTATTCGGGCGCGCGTTCTGATGAGCGCGTGGCCGGCGTTTGTTGTGATGTGCTGCGGGTTTTGCATCTGCAACGCTAAGTTGAGTTGCCAGCATTAGTGCTGTGATTAGTGAAGTCATAATTTCTCCTATTGTTTGTGTGGGACTGTCAAATCTTCAGGCTCTGCATAATAAGCTTCTGCATTTCCTTCCCTTTTGACGAACTTCTGGATGATTTCTTCATCCATAATTTGTAATACTTTGTCTCTGAATTCTTTGTCTGTAGTAATTAGGCTGGTCCATTTAGAAGGTTGGAACTTTTTTTCGTAACCATCTGATGTTCTTAGTGTATACCATGCGCCGGCACTTGTCAAGCAATCAGATGATTTAATTGCATCAAACCAGCTTTCCTCGTCTCGGATGCCAACTTCGTTACCCCAAAGAATACGGAAAGCACACGATCTACCTTGTGTGCCAAAGCGAGACTTTTCAAGCCTAACTTTAACTTCAGAGCCAATGCGGAAACCCTTATCATCCAAAACAAACGAAGACTTAGCCTTGCGTCCTGTAAGCCAGATGCGCAAAGAATACGCATAATGCATGGCCTTTCCGCCTGGAGTAATATAGGGTGTTGTCATTGCAATAATTCGCGCTGTCGGCCCCTGTGGAATGTTTGTCTTCAACTGGTTAAGCACAATAAAGGTCGCCTGCTTGTCTGCGATAGGGATCGTCAGCTTTGACATTCCCTTCGCAAGAATACGAGCCTTCATCGCCATCGAAGATTGCGGGTTAAAATCGCCTTCAACGTCCGAGACTGCGGGCGTAAATGCAAGCGAATCCCAGATAAAAACGAGCTTCTCATCGGTAGCTCCGAGCAACTCTTCAATCATCTCTAATACAAACTCAACAGAGGCTGCTTGAACATACATTAGGCGCTCTAGATCGCAGTCTGCTGCTTCCAAAAAAGTAGGATCGATTGCTGATTCGGAATCAAAATATACAACCAATTTTCCTTGTTTTTGGGCGTTTGCTGCGATTTGCGCAGCCATGTAAGATTTGCCTGTTGCCTCCAGGCCGGCGATCTCTGTGACTTTACCAACCGGTATGCCGGCGACTCGACCCTTGCTAATAATGGAATCGAGCCAGCGTGAGCCGGTAGGGATCCACTCCTTTACCTGCGTGGGGTTGTCGCCCGTCAGGTCATGCGCGACATTTCTGCCGGCCTTTTTATTCACCAGTTTCATTAGATCGTGCAAGGCAACGCGGCCCGGTTTCATCTTTTTTTCATTTTGTTTGTTTTTCGGCATTTAGCTTTCCTAAGTAATCCTTTTATTCTAGATTTTGAATCTTTTTTAAATTTATAATAATATTCACTTATAAGGGGCGCCCACAGGCCCATAATTTTAGCAGCATTTTTTTTTACTCTTTCTGGATCGTCAACCTCGATCCTAAACTTGTCATCCATCTTATATACACTAACGAACTTATTGCAGGCGTCAACTATCGAATCTTTGTATTCAAGATCGGTGTATCCTAATTTCTCCTGCATGGATCCTTCTCCTAAAAACAGGCGGTTCTTGCTCAGCCGACATATGGTGGGGCGATCTTCGTAGATGGCGCATGTATTATCTTCTTTCAAATGAAGGCACGAGCCGTCCGATTCCTTTGTAGGCAGCGGGGGCTGCGGCTGTTGTAATTGTTCGCTAAGAATATGCCTAATAAAATCATTATAATTCGATACATATAATTTGCGACAGCAACCACCACATTTAGTACACGGAAAATTGTCAAGTTCGTTGGTCATAATATAAAAAATGTGGCAGAGTATTTAACCCCGCTCTGCCATCGGTACTAGACTCACCTAGTTACTATTAGCCTGTCATCAATTCATCAAACGCACGGTCTACATCACTCTTACCATTGGTGGCGCCGTACTTGGCTGTCTCAGACGAGCGACTTTCTGCGGAAGAACTTCCCGAAAGCTGCTCATCGAGGATTGCGTCGACCTGGGCGGGACTGAGACGATCGAATAGACCATCAAAATCAGGCATGCGATCGAGGAGGGCGGGGATCGCTTCGCTGTCTGCCAGGAGGGTGGACGTGTTTCGACGCATCTTTAGGTTCGTCTGGGGGTACGCTCCAGGCTTAGTGGGCTTGGTATAAGTAAGGGTAATGTCCGTCCCTTCCTTGACATCGGTGATGTCACCGTACTCGGGATCCAAGATGTATCCCAAGAGTAGCTCGTAAGCCTGCTTTCCGTAGCCGTAGACCTTGATGCCCTCGTCTTCGCGACCACGAATAACAACGGGCGAGAAATAGCGAGTGCGCACAAAGAGTGACTTCGCAAGCTTCTTGCTCTCCTCATCGTTGTTATCAACTCCCTCGCGCCAAAGCGAAGAAGCAAATTCACACACGGGGCAGTGCTCGCCAAAGTTGCGCTTTGGACAGAGGATACCTCCGCGATGCTCGCCCACGTTATAGTGGAAGAACATTTCCTTCAACGGATCGCCATCATTTGTCGGCACGATCCGAATATCTGTATCACCCTCGTCTGGCCTAAACCAAACCGAGTTTGCGTCCTTGTTTCCTTCGCCGCGAAGGGATGCGAGCTTCTGCCGCATCAGTTCCATATTGATTCCCATTTTATTTCTCCTTGTTGTTGGGTAAAGTAAATCAAGCTTTCCTTGATTTCTATTGTATAACACTCAACTTAGCTTGTCAAGTGTATTCTTGTATTGCGTTAGTGTGGGCAACGCAGAGCCCAAAGTCTTGATGTTCTGTTTCATAAATTGCATAAGAAACCCGCCTAAATGCATTTCTAGGTTTTTTCTTGAGTATGTCAACGATTTTCCTATGCAAGCCTCCTTCATTTTCTAATCTCTCTTTATTTATACATAAATAGTAACACGTATCTCGTTCCATGTCAAGCTCATAAAGCCATTTTTCTTCTAAATTTGTTGTATTTAATAAACCGTAAGTTCTAATACGGTTAATGGCGAGCGGCTTAGCTGTCATTCCAATTTCCGGCTCTGCATGATTAAAATAATTTATATAATGCACTGTTGAAAAGATAGAGTCGTTGATTTTATCATAGTATGCTTTAATAGGAAGGCTCCCGATAGATCTCTCGACCATAGTATTAGAAATTGGCGTGAACGAGTTCAACAAGCCAGAACGAGCATACTCTTGCAGAACACTAAAAACAATCTTATCTAAAACCTTTGGGATCCCCGTCATCAATTCAGTATCCGGCTGTATGTAAAACACATCAATCTTCTTACCTTGCAATTGCTGCAACACTCCAAGAGAATAGTTGGAACTAAAAGATGATCCAACGATGAAAACCTGGGCATGACTATCTATTGCGGAAAAGAACTTTTCCACATCAGGGATATTCTTTTCATACTCTTCCGGCGTCTTATAAGACTTTAGTTTAAATCTATACTTTGTTTTTCTCTCTACCTTATCGTTCAATATATACACATTGTAGTTCTTAGTGCTCTTAAATTTTTCAGCAATCTTGGAGGCAGCGGTGCCTAGGCCGACGATCGAAATCATAACTTTATCTCATTCAAATTATAATAATCTTTACCACCGCGCAAATTAGCCAGATATCCGTCTTCAAAAATGTCACGGATGCCGATCACCATATCGCGATCTTCATCTGAATAGTCAATTACAATCTCGTCATGGACAACGTGAGAGATAAACGATTGTTTACCTTCCAACATTTTATCAATCAGGACGGCCTTCTCTAAAACGCGATCAGCTGTTGTGCTTTGGATCAAATAATTCAATGCCTTTCTCTGTTCCACTTTGATTTTACGTCCGTATGGTGTATGAATATAGCCGTCTTTATAATATTTGTCAAGAACTTTTTCACGATCATAATATTCTGACTCGATATCGTTCGATTCGGGGTTATATAGCCACGCAAAAAAGTAAAGCTTTGCTTCTTCTCGTGTCATTTCTAGATCGTTGATAATATTCTGAATATTCCATTCATGAATATCATACTCTGGCTGCTGCTGGTCACTCAGATCTAACAACGTGCGAATTTCGGCGCCGTTATAATCAAGGCTCATCATCAAATCATTGTGAGGCTTGATTATACGGCGCAAATCTTTCTTTAAGGTTAAAATGGGAAAGGATTCGGGATGAGTGGTCAATCTGCCGGTCACCGTTCCAAACAGATTATAATCAATGCGTCGAAAATTCTTCATTAGTTCTTGAATCTTTTGTCGGTTCATAGAAGAATAAAACAGGTGTTTACAGTCATCGCCATTAAGATTAAGTCGCTGATAGCGGATCTTATGAAGGAGTCTGTAAACTGCGTCCAAATGCTCATAGTTCTGCGGCTTCTCGTAAGTCTCAAAAACATACTCGGTGATTTTATTTTTAATCTCGCAGAACTGCACAAGAAAATCGTGAGGAATCAGATCAAACACACAATGATCGGCCATACTAACCTTGGCAATCTTAAAAGACTTTAAATAAGCCTTCATTTTTCTTTGGGCAGCTTGGAGTTCATTACATAAATCTTCTGGGCAGCAATCGGCAATATTGCGCCCTCCAGCGCGTATCCAGGCATACTCCACCGCCGGATTTGTAATGGATGCGCTGAAGCGCCAAGTTTTTGTTAGGTTTTCTGGGAAATCCTCAAACGACAACTTGCCATTTGCGTAAATTCCAATACATTCTGACTTGTCGTCAAGTGCCTGGAATATCAATAGCCACCTCCGCCGCCGGCCAATGTTCCCGCAGAAACCCCATTTCTTGCGCCGAATGAGCCAAATGCAGTACTCACAGAATCCGCATCTGTAAGCGACTCAGCTTGGCCGCCGTCAGCTTCCACATAAACTGGGGCTCCAGAGGGGCCAATATATGCTCTCTGCGAGGCCTCCGAGACTTTTTCGAATTCACGAAGAGGCTTTTCGGCGTTGGCGCTTTCTATATATCTTCTCATCTGTTCTCTATAATACACTATTGAGCCCATGCTGTCAACTGTTGATGAAACAATTGCCTCAAAAATATAAAGCGGCATTACGGCGCCGCCCTCATCGTATAGTCGAAGAGCGTCCCTGATCAAAACATCTTTCTCGACGTCGAGCATTTCCGGCTTCGTTTCGGCTATTCTAAGGGTCATATAAAACTTTATCGCGTCTCTAAAAGTTAATTCACGCATCAGGTCGCGGGGTTGGGAGTATTTTATAGCCTCCTTGCGGCGCTTCACTACGCCTCCGGAGCACTCCTCCTCTATATAAACAAAGCGCCGATAGCACAGGTTATAAAGCTCCAGCATGTCGAATAAAAACATTTTCATATATGTTTTGGAGGCTGTTTCGTAATTAATATATAACATATTCCTTCCATAAAAAACATTTCTTGCCTTTGCCACGCGCTTCATGGCACTAGACTCCAGATCGGCAACTATGCGCCATGGATAATGCTGATCCACCGCAAATCCATATTTATTACACAAATTTAAGTAAAAATGCCAGTTGGGGCTACGGATAAAATGTTTCACCTTGTCTTCGTCATTAGAATACTTTAAATCTGCAATCTCGATCGCAAGACCCGTAGACATAACGTCACAAAATCTACTTTTTATAAAACTGGGGTAGGTAAAAGGCACTTCACGAACACGAGGAGGCAAGTATTCTTCCAAAAGTGCCAAGAACTCTCGGATGTTAGTAAATTGAAGGCCGCGTTTTTGAAAGTTCTTCGCAATCTGAGCAAAAAATGCCTGTTTATACGAATCATACTGAAGAAGGGGATTTGTGAAGCCCTTTTGTGCTGACATCTGAGATATATATCTATCGTTCGGGAGAGCGCCACATAGGCGGCGCTTTGTGACCTCCATCCTCATTCGTTCAAACTGCAGCGCAACAAAGTCGAATGCAAGAACTTGTTCGCCACTGCGGGCTGACGATCCTTTAACCGGCGCAAGAAGCGTTTGGTCGACCAATGACACCGGAATACCATACAAAGGTGTCATCCTGCCATAAAACATCTTCTCTCCCATCTGAAAATTTATGAAATGCGTATGATTTTTAGAACGCTTTCTAGAGTATGCATTATACTTAAATCTCTTTCTGAAAAGCTCATTTGAGCGATATTTATTATTTTGTAGAAAAGTCTCTTTAAGGCTAGCCATTTTTGTTTTCCTTTAGATCAGTCATCAAGTAACAGTCCCCAAACGCCGCCAACTTCGGCGGTCTCGGCTTCGGCGGGCTCTTCAGGCTCTTCGATCCCTGCTTGGTCTTGGTATCGCTCTACCTCTGCGCTGCAATCGCGCTTCCGGTCTTCGGCACCAGCAGCGTCTCTACTCATGCGTTCTGCATCATCATCAAGAGCATTCACCCACTTCGCTTCGATAGAAGAATTGGCAATTCCGGGGGCAAATTTGTGCGTAGATCTAATAATCATGTAGTATCCCCCAAGACCATATTTGGTCAAGTTAAACTCATCTCCATACGCCGTGGTGGCCGATGGTGACCACCCAAAGGGGTCAATATAAATATACGTTCCAGGAAAAGTATTCGCATTAGAATAAGATTCAATTGTGGCGTCATAAGTGACACGAAGCTGCTCTAGTCCGTCGTATCCTTGCTGTTCAAATCTTACCTCTGCGAGGCCGGGGGTGGACGTCTTTTTTAGCTTTATATCTTTTACAAGGCCCCGATCGCGGCCGATCTGATAATGGTAAATTCCTCTTTCTTCATCAAACTCTCTTCTGTTGACACTATCGGGCGGCTCCGAGGGGCGCGTCTGTCCTACAAAATAAATCATATAATTAACTTCATCTATTCCTTCAATTTTTGCTATACCATTCAAGCCCGTATCCCTCAAAAGAGGATAGGCATCTGTACCATCTGGTTGGGCCCATATGTCTCTATTTTCAATCGCGCCGCGGCGAATGTGGTTAGCGGCATATGCGACTGTAATGGGGTCGTGCACCATGCCTGCAGCATCCTCTTCGCCTCTGTATGTAATTTCCTGGGGCCCCGTAAAGGGTATCTGCTGCAGCCTTACTCTTTGTTTGATGTTGTATTCAAAACAGCGGCTATCATTGAGGAAATGCCTCACCAAATTATTAACAAACTGATTCATAAAAGAACTTAAAGAAAAGTACGAATCCTGCTTCTTCACCATCGTACTCGTAAGCCATTCGAAAAAGTACTTCACAGATATTGGGATGTCGCCAAGATTAACGAAGGCGCTTTCTTGCTCCTCATTAGGATTAACAAATTCCACTGGACCTAAAAGATATCTAAGCTTCTTAAATATCTTTCCATAGTCTTCATATTCCGCCACAAGATCATCGATATCCTCTCTTGAATAGGCTGCGGAAGAGCCCAGAGCCGATATGCCGCTAGGAATGCTTTCCATTTCGAGATCTACATTTCTTAGTATCGTGTCGACCAAATCTGAAAAATAAAAATAAGACACTATTTGATCTTCAGGATCCATTGAGTAAAGCGCAGTCGATATCGCTCTTTCTTCTTCGTTGCCCAGCTCTCTATCATTTTCTTCCATGACAACATCGCGATATACCTGGAGTGATTCTTCGATTGCTTCTGCTGTCGCGGCGTCATAGTTATCGCTATCGGATATCTCAGGCGGGTTGTCAGTAGCGGCCGGCGAAAATGGGCCCTCGCTAACAAAGTCTTTAATTTCTTCATGGTTCAGGCGAATATAATAAATTCGATCTAGATCCATCATCTTGGAAATCAACTCAGACAAACTATCGGTTACTTCTTCGGAGGCCATAACAGTGAACGCTTTCTTAATATCACGCACGTCCTCCGATTCGCAGACCTCTCTATAGTGCTCTAATCTTAAATTTCTCTTAATCCTCGCAGTCGCATTGCCTGCGTTAGAGAACACGTTAAACTTAGCTTGATCTAGCGCATCCTCAACGAAAGCCAAATACTTAATATTAAAATTTACTCTTCCCAAACTATCAATCTCGAAATCATGAACAGTGGGAGTAAGATTTAAAGTTATAATAGAATCATAAAGAGCAGTCCGAAG
>Ga0163108_10001985_pt1 | contig 14888 bp, 12 predicted proteins | sample Fk1155metaG_FD_109644 | JGI IMG/M metagenome (GOLD analysis project Ga0163108, IMG submission 109644) | Marine microbial communities from the Central Pacific Ocean - Fk160115 155m metaG | ecosystem: Environmental > Aquatic > Marine > Oceanic > Photic zone | place: The Central Pacific Ocean...
AATAGTCAAAAAATGATTCGATATACAAAAATTAAAGAAAACAAGATAAAAAGAGAAGTTTTCGGGAATTTTAGATTTGTGCCTCTACTCAAGAATAAGGCCTAAACATCTATTTTTTTTTAATCTGATCCAGTTTTCTCTTAATATCTCTATTTTTTATAGCCTCTCTTTTATCGTGTATTTTTTTACCTTTTGCTAGAGCAATTTGAATTTTTGCAAATCCTTTTTCATTAATAAACAATTTAACAGGGATAATTGTTAAACCTGAATTTTTAACTTCTTTAGATAATTTTATTAATTCTCTCTTGTTAAGAAGTAATTTTCGATTTGATCTTGGAGCGTGAGTATAATTTTTAGCAAAAGAATATTCTCCAATATACATTCCAACAACAAAAAGTTCATTTTTTTCATTGAATTGACAAAAGGCTTCTTTGATTGAAGCTTTTCCATCCCTGATAGATTTTATTTCGGTTCCAGAAAGAACTATTCCAGCATTATATTTAGAAAGTAATAGATATTCAAATTGAGCCTTTTTATTTTGAATATTGATTTTTTTCTGCACACTATAAATTTAACTATTTAGTTTTTTTTATGTATAATAAAAAACAAAAGTTATTCCAATTATCTAATAATGTCTTTTATTTTCAAAAAAGATATCAAAAAGTCTTTTTAATATAATTTCTTTATGGCTATTGATAAATACTCTTGAATATCTGCTGAGGTAATTGCCTCTTGACTTAATTTTTTTGATCCTATATCAGCTGCTGAGCCATGAAGATAAACTGCTAGTCTTGCACAAAGATCAGTAGGGTAGCCCTGAGCTAACAACCCCCCTAAAAGACCAGTCAACACATCGCCACTTCCTGCTTTCGCCATACCTGGATTACCAGTTGAATTAAACCAAATAATATTTGATGGAAGAGAAATACAAGTGTGAGCCCCTTTTAAAATGATTATAATTTTATATTTTAAAGACAATTTTTTAAGTTTAAATAACTTCTCTTCATCATTTTTCCAAATTCCAACTAATCTTTCAAATTCCTTTGGATGTGGAGTTAGGATACTATTTTCCGGTAGTTTATCCAGTAGATTTTTGTTTTCACTTATAATATTAATAGCATCAGCATCAACAATCAAGGGAGATAAAGCATTTTTAAAAACTGATTCAACATATGATATTGTAGATTTTGAAGTGCCAATTCCAGGTCCAATTGCGATTGTTTTTATTTTAGAGTTAAACTTCCCAGACAAAAAGTCTCTGCCGTTATTTTCTTCCAGCATTGCTTCTGGTAGTGAGGTTTGAATGATTTCAATCCCACATTTTGGAGTGCAAATTGTTAGTTTTCCTAATCCTGAAAAAAAAGAAACTTTTCCGGCTAAAATAGATGCTCCAATTTTACCTTTACTGCCAGCTATTAGGAGAAGATGCCCTCTGTTTCCCTTGTGATCAAATTTTTTATATTTTTTAAAAAAAGATTTTAAACTTTTTTTTGTGTTGTAAAAAAAACTAGACGGTAATTTTTTTATATAATTTTTATCTAAACCGATATCCAGAACTTTGAACTTACCAACGAAGTTTCCTGCCTCTGGAAGCATAAAAGATAATTTTGGAAATTGAAAGGTAAGGGTGTAGCATGCATTAATTATATGTTTATTCTCATTGTTATATTCTGTAAACATTCCAGAAGGGATATCAATTGAAACAATTTTCTTAGCATTTTTGTTAATCCAACTAATAATTTCTTTTAAGTCTTCATCTAAAGGTCTATTTAAACCAGACCCTATTATTGAATCAATAATTATATGCTTTTTGTCAAGAGTTAATTCTTTTATTGAACTAAGGTTTAATGTTTTTGTTTTTAATTGAAGTTTTTTTTTATTGACCAAAAAATCCTTACTTGATTTTTTTTTTACTAAATATTCAAAGCATAAAGATGAATATCCATCTTTTGACAAATTTCTTGCAATAGCCAGCCCATCACCTCCATTATTTCCGTTACCGCATAAAAAAATAAATTTATGTTTCAGCGAATATTTATTTTTTATCCATTGTGAGCATGCTTTAGCAGCATTTTCCATAAGTTCAACTGAACTTATTTTTTTGTTTTTTATGGTATAGCTATCTGCCTTATTTATTTGATCTGAGGTGAGTATTTTCATGGCGATATAAAATAACTAATAAAATGTTAATTTCTTGTGTAAAACATTGACATTAATAGACCAAAAATAGAGCCTATAACCTTATTAAATTTTTATTTTTGTTTTGTTTTAATTTTTTATGTTAGATAGCTCTAGAACAGTTTTTGACTTAATTCAAAAAGAGGAAGATAGACAACTTAATGGAATTGAGTTAATTGCTTCCGAAAATTTTACTAGTCCAGAAGTTATGAAAGCTACAGGATCTGTTCTGACAAATAAATATGCTGAAGGATATCCTGGCAAAAGATATTATGGAGGATGTGAAATTGTTGATGATATAGAGGATATAGCTATCAATAGAGCCAAGAAACTTTTTGGTGCTGAATATGCAAATGTCCAACCTCATTCTGGTTCACAGGCAAATACAGCTGTTTTTTCTGCTTTTCTAAAACCTAATGATTCAATTCTTGGTTTTGATCTATCTCATGGTGGCCATTTAACTCATGGCTCTCCAGTAAATTTTTCTGGACAATTATACAAAGCTCATTTTTATGGTGTTGAAAAAGATACTGGGAGACTTGACTACGATAAAATAGATATGATAGCCTCAAAAGTTAAGCCAAAAATCATTATTGCTGGTGCTTCATCATACTCAAGAGATATGAATTTTAAAAAATTTAGAACTATTGCTGATAAAGTCGGAGCTTTTTTAATGGCAGATATTGCACACCCTGCAGGCCTCATTGCATGTGGTCTATTGAGTGATCCGTTACCTCATTGTCATGTAGTAACTACAACAACCCATAAGACGCTTAGAGGGCCACGAGGAGGTTTGATTCTTATGGGTAAAGATTTTGAGAATCCTTTTGGTATTAAGTTAAAAAATGGATCTTTACGCAAAATGTCTCATTTAATTAATATGTCAGTTTTTCCTGGTAATCAAGGCGGGCCATTAGAACATGTAATTGCCGCTAAAGCGATTGCCTTCGGCGAAGCTTTAGAGCCAAAGTTTAAAGACTACATGAAGAGAGTCAGACTAAATGCATCATTCATGGCAGATTTGTTCATACAAAGAGGATATGATATAGTCTCGGGGGGAACAGACAATCATATGATTCTCATCGATCTCAGAAATAAAAATATTACTGGTAAGGAAGCCGAAGAAATTCTTGCCAGAGCAGATATTACTGTTAACAAAAACATGGTTCCATTTGATGACAAGTCTCCATTTGTAACATCAGGTATTCGAATTGGAACTGCTGCAATTACAACAAGGGGATTAAATGAAAATAATATTGAAAAAGTTGTTCATTTCATTGACTCTGTGCTGACAAATCATTTGGATAAATCTGTTGTAGAAAGAATTTCATCAGAGGTAAATGAGATGATGAGTCCATTCCCTTTGTATGTATGAGTTAATTTTTCTTATATATATTAAGCTCAAATAACTTATTCCAATTTTTTCCAGTTATAAAAAATGTTTTACTTTTTTTATTGTATGCTATTCCATTCAACACATCCAATTTAGGGTGTTGATTCACTTTGTTTTTTAAACCTGAAAAATCAATCACGCCCTCAACCATTCCATTTTTTGGATCAATTATAACTGCGACATCCTTATCAAATTGGTATGTATTAGCAAATATTTTACCATTGACATATTCTAATTCATTTATTTTATTTAAACTTGATTTGTTAGTCATTACCTGAATGTGCTCGATTTCTTTTTGTGTTTTTGAATCTAAGATCCATAGAAGATTTGTGCCATCGGATTTATAAATTTTTTTTCCATCGTTGCATAAACCCCATCCTTCTTTGCTTTTGTCATAAGAAAATGATCTTTCTATCTCTAATGTAATTGGATCATATTGAAAACCAATTCCCTCCTTCCAGGTTAATTGAATCAGTTTGTCATTAATAAATGTTAATCCTTCACCGAAATAAACCGCATCCAAGGGTTGAATTGAGTATATCTCACCAGTTTTATAATTTAGTTTTCTTATTGTTGATTTACCTTTTAAACCAGTACTTTCATACAGTGTATCATTATAAAATTCAAGCCCTTGAGTATACGCTTCTTGATCATGAGGATATTCGTTAAGAATTTCATAGGTATAGAGAATAGGAGGGGAGTCAGCAAAAATCTTGATATTAGTTTGTTTAATTATATTTTCTCCATTAGAAAAAATAGAAGCCTTAATCAATTGACTCCCAAGCTTTAGATTTTTCAAAGAGTGAACTTGATTAATTTTTTCTTCATTTAAAAAAAAATGCACAGAGTCTATAAGATGATTTTTATTATTATTTACAGACAGATTAATTGAATCGTCATTTGTTAGTTTCTTTGAATTTGAATCAATTTTAATTGAAAAATCCTCACTGGTATTGGAACTACATTTTAGAAAAAAAATTAAAAACATTATGATTGAAGTAAGCTTCATTTTAAATTAAATTTCATCTAAGTTATTTAATTAAAATGAAATAATTGTTGAATCGCATAAACCTCTTATATTTGTCCGGGCAAGTCCTGCACAACCAGCTCCTGCCTAATCCCCCAGGGTGGGAACACAGCAAGGGTAGGTGGTTGTAGCGGTGTGATGTAGATCGCTTGCCCTTTTTATTCTTCTAAAATGTCAAAAATTGTTTTAATCACAGGCGCCTCCTCAGGTTTTGGAAAGATTATTGCTGAAAAATTATCTGATGATGGATTTATTGTTTATGGCACCAGTAGAAACCCAAATAAATATCCTTCACCAAAAAAATATAAACTTTTAAAGTTTGATATTACTTCATTTAAAGACTCTTCTAAATTAGTTGAAATAATTTTGAGCGAGAACAAAAAAATTGACATTCTAATAAACAATGCTGGAGTAGGATTTTCTGGTCCAATAGAAGAAATTTCAATTGAGGATATAAAAAAAGTTTTTGACACAAATTTTTTTGGTCAGATTGATCTGATTCAAAAAGTTCTTCCTGTTATGAGAAAAAATAATTCTGGACTTATCATAAATATAACATCTATTGCAGGCTTTCACGGAGTTCCTTTTGTAAGTACCTACTGTGCATCGAAAGCATCTATGGAATTTTTAGGTGAAGCCCTAAATATGGAGATAAAAAGATTTGGCATTCGAGTTGTAAATATAGCTCCAGGGGATTATAATACAGAAATTAAAGTTAATCGTCAAGACACATTGCTAAGTAAAAAATCCCCCTATTATGAAGTTTATAAGAGCTTAATTAATCAATGGAGTCTAAATATGAACAATTCTAGAAATCCAGTTGAAATAGCGAACCTTATAAGTAAAATTGTCAAAAAGAAAAACCCAAGAATTCATTATGTATTAGGTCCTTTTCTTCAAAAAATAAGTATTACTTTAAAAAAGATTTTACCAGAAAAAATATACGAAAGACTTTTGATGAACCATTATAAACTTTAATTTTACAAATAATGAAATTTTTCATAGATACAGCCAATCTAGATCAAATTAAGGAAGCTCAGTCCCTTGGAATTCTTGACGGAGTAACGACTAACCCTTCTTTGATGGCTAAAGAAGGTATAAGAGGTAAGACTAATATAGCTAAACATTATGTAGATATATGCAGCATAGTAGATGGTGATGTTTCTGCAGAAGTAATATCAACAGATCTTGAAGGTATGATTAAAGAAGGAGAGGAGTTAGCTAAACTTCATAGCAATATTGTTGTAAAGATTCCAATGATTAAGGAGGGAATACAAGCTTTAAAATATTTTTCATTAAATAAGATAAGAACTAATTGCACTTTAATTTTTTCACCTGGGCAGGCCCTTTTAGCAGCTAAAGCAGGAGCAAACTATATTTCTCCTTTTATTGGCCGTCTTGATGACATCTCTAATGACGGGTTGTCTCTAATTCAAGAAATAAGAGAAATTTATAATAATTATCAATTTGAAACTAAAATTTTAGCTGCTTCCATTCGTCATACGATGCATATTATTGATTGCGCAAAGATAGGAGCAGATGTCATGACAGGACCCTTGAATTCAATATTAGGTTTACTAAAACATCCTCTAACTGATTCTGGTTTAAAAAAGTTTCTAGAAGATCATAAAAAAAACAGTTAGTTTTTATCTAAGTTTTTTTGAAAAGTTGGAAGAGGAAAAATTTGCAAATCCATCAATTATGACGCCATTTTTATTTACAATTATCGCTTTATTCAATAGTCTTAACACCCATTTTTTACTAGCCTTTTCAAAGTTTAAAAACGCATATTGTTTGCTTTGATCAATTTGCATCATTCGATGGACCTGAGAAACAATTTCATTGTACGGTTGAATAGATATTCCAATAAAATCATAATTGGGGAATTCTAGCTCTAATTTTTTAACTTTTTGTATTGTGCTTCTAAAATGATTCATTTGGGTTTGAGACCAAAAATAAATTACAGTTGGACTTTTAAATATATTATTACTAATTATCGTATCTAACTTATGATTTTGTAGACTTACTCTGGGGAGTATTTTATTTTGACTCATTTGACGGATCCCTTGATGAAGTGTTAGCACTTCATTTAAATGAGATTTAGATGAGTTTACAGTAAAATAATATTGCAAAAATCTATCATGTTCTTTGTGATTTTCATAATTTAATATTTCTTCATAGGCAACAGCTCTGGCTAGATTATTTTTTAATACACTACCTGTTATCTCATTTTCAATTATTTCTAATCGTTTAATATTAAATTTTGTTCTCCCTTTATTTAGAAAAAAACTTTCTGAAACGTCAAGTGCTCTTTCATTAATATAATTCATCAAATACATTATATAGGGATCAAAAAAAGCTAAGTCATTTTCCCCATAATTTAAGTATTTTCTATATTGGAAGAAGACACTATCTTCCTTTTTATTCCAGTTAGTTCCTCTTAATAAGGCATATCTTTCCCTTTTTGTAGCATATGGATATATATATGCAGCCTGAGTTATTTTTTGAGCAATTGGAGAAAGCTCTATCAGTGAATCCATTAATATCCACTTACTCTTTTTTTCTATTAGAAGAGAATCTATTATAGAATTAAAACTTTTACTGTCATTTGAGTATTTTGATGATAAAAATTTATTCTCATTTTCAAAGAATAATTGAAGGGCCATCATAAAGTTATTTTTAGAGGCTCCTTTTCCAGAATAAAAAATTGATTCATCAAATGCTGAAGCATTTATTCTTACCCATAAACTATCTCCTTTTTCAAGAAAAACTAAGTTATATTCAGGAATATGTTCGATTTTGTAGACACCTAAATCTAAAGAATCATATTTTTTATAAAACTTGAATGATCCATCTAATTTAAGAGAATCAATTCTTTGGTTATCCTTATATAATGTAACATAACTGGATGAAGGATTTATAATTTGACCTCCAAAAAAAATATAATCTGGCTTCTTATTTTTTTGACAGGAAATCAAAAAAAATAAGAAGAAAAAACTCAATATTTTATTCATAGTTATAAAATAAAGTTATCATTTTTATTATAAAATAATCTAAATATTAGATTAAAACTGTTTTTATTTTTAGTTAGAATATTAATTTAGCAGATTAAATTTTTATTTATGCTTTCAGTATCTAATCTTTCGCTTCAATTTGGTAAAAGAATTTTATTTGATCAGGTAAACATTGTTTTCTCTCCAGGAAATTGTTATGGAATTATAGGTGCAAATGGCGCAGGTAAATCAACATTCTTAAACATTTTGTCCGGTAAGCTCAGCGCAAATTCAGGGGTTATTAATTTAGAACCTGGCAAGAGATTATCTTTCTTAGAGCAAGACCATAATTCTTATGACAATTTCAGTGTTATGGAAACTGTGATGAGGGGCAATGATTTATTATTTAACATCAAGCAAGAGATGGAGAAAATATATTCCAAAGAAAATTTCTCTGATGATGATGGACAGCGGCTAGGAGAATTGCAAATTAAATTTGAAGAAATGGATGGATGGAATGCTGAAACTGATGCTGCTACTTTATTATCGAATCTTGGGATAAACGAATCTTTTCACAATACAATCATGTCGAGCATGACAGGTAAACAGAAGGTTAAGGTTCTTTTGGCTCAGTCATTGTTTGGTAATCCAGATGTCCTTATTATGGATGAGCCTACAAATGATCTAGATTACGATTCTATTGTTTGGCTTGAAAATTTTTTAGCTGAATACGAAAATATTGTTATAATTGTTTCTCATGACCGTTATTTTTTAGATAATGTATGCACTCATATTTCTGATATTGATTTTGGAAAGATTACTCATTTTTCAGGGAATTATTCATTTTGGTCGGAGTCAAGTAAATTAGCGGCAAAACAGAAAATTCAACAAAATAAAAAAGCTGAAGAAAAAAAGAAGGAACTTGAAGAATTTATTTCTAGATTTTCTGCTAATGTAGCTAAGTCAAAACAAGCCACTTCTCGTAAAAAAATGATTGACAAACTAAACATCGAGGATATTAAGCCCTCTAGCAGAAGATATCCAGCGATAATTTTCGAACAGGAAAGAGAAGCAGGTAATCAAATTCTAAACATCGACAATTTATCTTATATCCAAGATTCAGAGACCCTTTTTACCAATGTTAGTTTCAATTTAATTAGAGGAGATAAAGTAGTTCTTTTTTCAAAAAATTCGAGAGCAACCTCTGCGCTTTATGAAATTCTTTCGGGAAATCTTATACCCAATGCCGGAATTTTTAATTGGGGAGTTACAACTTCTTTTGGTTACTTACCTATGGATAATAGTACTTTTTTTAAAAAGGATTTAGACCTAATTCAGTGGCTTAGGCAGTGGGTTGATGAAAACGAGGAAATTGATGACCTTTATTTAAGAGGTTTTTTAGGAAAAATGTTGTTTAGTGGCGATGAGGCGTTAAAAAAGGCTACTGTTCTTTCTGGAGGTGAAAAAGTAAGATGCATGCTTTCAAAAATAATGATGAATAAATCTAATGTTTTGATGCTTGATGAACCAACTAACCATCTTGATCTAGAATCAATAACATCATTTAATAATGCCTTAAAAAACTATAAAGGGACAGTTTTGCTTTCAACTAAAGACAGAGAGTTTTCTCAGACAGTTGCTAACCGGATTATTGAGATAGGTCCAAATGGTATGATTGACAAATACCTAACCTTGAATGATTATATGAGTGATGATAATATCAAAAATTTAAGAATTAATATTTACAATGAAGCTAAATAGTTTAAAGTTTTAAACTGAGAGGTTAAGAGAATTGATAACTTCTAATGCTTTTTTCGCTTCATTTTTATTTACAAAAACCCTTTGATCATAGAAGTTTATTCCAAAACCTGCTAGTCTTGCAGATTCAGCTTCATTTTTTACTATTGGGAAAATATTTTCATCTGACAGAGCTCCGCAAACAAGTGGAATAACCATTGGGGATCCAGTAAAAACTAGAACAGATTTTTTAGACATGTGACAACTAAAACCTATCAAATTTATTATTCCAAATATTAATATTAAAGTTTTTACCATATGCGAATGCATAGAATATGGCTATAGATATTAATCCTTTTAAGATAAAAAGATGAATGATCCAAAAAGATTTAAAATCCATTGATTGAGAAAATAATCCTTCAGGAACTAATTTTGTCATTAAAAGACTTATAAAAAAAAATGTTAACAGCAATGTGTTTAAATTTTTAAATGGCCATACAAAAACCTTTCTTAAACCAGAAAAATCATTTCCCCATTTATGTATTAGGTAATAATAATTTTTACTTATTTGAACAAACAATAAAGGATCGTCTTTTTTTTCTAATTGAAAGATACTTGACGGCCCCATTATTTTAAAATTATTCAGTCTTGTTTGATGTTCCTTTTGTAAAACATCTATTTTATTCAGAGCAATATTAGGAACTTTTCCTTTGTAAAAAGATGAATCCAAAAATCTCAACCTATAATCAATACAAACTTTCTTTATATCTTGTATATGAAAGATTTTTTTTGGATCTAATTTTTTATAAACAATTTTATTCTCACTAAAAAATCTATGTATAGATATTTCTTTATTTATTAGTTCAGCAAATTTAACAGACTTTTTTCTTGATTTTTTTTTAATACTTTTTCTATATTAGTTCCGTAGTTTATTGCCATTTATTTTGAGTTAACGAATTTCTGCACCTATTTCATTTGACAGTTTAATTCTTATTTTTTCCATTATTTTATCTACATAATGATCAGTTAATGTTTTGTTTTTGTCTTGAAAATAAAAACTTACTCCATAAGATTTTTTATCATCAGGCAGCTTTTTCCCAATATATACGTCAAAGAGTTTAACTTCTTTCAAAATATTTTTTTCAGTTGATCGAGCTAATGATTCAATGTCTTTGAAAATTACATTTTGATTTAGTAATAAAGAAAAATCTCTTTTTACAATTGGGAACTTTGGAATATTTTCATGGTATATCTCATCAATTAAATATTTAGAAACTATATCTAGATACAGTTGACCATAAATTAGATTTTGTTTGATAGCGTAGAAATCTAATAAACGTTTGTTTAAGTATCCAAATTCAAAAATTTTTTCATCATTAATTCTGTATTCTAAACCCTCTTGGAAAGTTTCATTTTTGATAAATTTTTCTTCCCACTCTTTTATTTTGTTTGCAAGGATTATTTCAACAACTCCTTTATAGTAAAAAAAGATATCAGGCTGTTCTTTGATATTCCAATTTTCTTCATAAACATTATCAGTTAATGCAATTGATAATAATTTTGATTCTTTAAAATTGGTTTTATTTGACTCATAAATCTTTCCAAATTCAAAGATTTTTATGTTTTTTGATTGTCTGTTATAATTATATTTTACTAATTCCAAACAGCCAGGAATTAAAGAGTTTCTTAACTGAGATAATTCAATACCCATTGGATTGATTATTTGAACAGGTTTTAGTTTATCTGTTAAGGCGTTATTTTTTGGCGAACTAATTGAGTTATTAATAGTTTCATTAAAACCTTGATTTACAAGAACTTGAGAAATATTTTCATTGAAATTATATATTTTTTTGGATTCATAATCATATGAATTATTAATAAATTTTTCTGGTATTTTAATGTTATTATAACCATAAAGTCTTAAAATTTCTTCAACTAAATCGGCTGGACGATATACATCTATTCTATATCTTGGTATAATGACCTTTAGACTATTATTACCATTTTTACTTACAATCATATCTAGAGAAGATAAAATTTTAATTATTTTATTTTTCTCAATCTTTTGGCCTATTAATTTATCTATATAATCAAATTTTAAAATTATCTCTTTCTTTTTCTTCTCCTTCTGAAAAGAATATATTTGACCTATAGTTCCACCAGCTAATTCTTGAATAAGAATAGCAGCTCTCTTGATAGCATAAATTCCTATTTCAGGATCTACTCCTCTTTCAAATCGAAAAGAAGCATCAGTATTTAAGCCAAATTTTTTGGCTGATTTTCTAACAGAAATAGAGTTAAAGCAAGCACTTTCTAGAAAAACATCTTTTGTTTTATCTCCAACAGCAGATTGCTCACCTCCAATAATGCCAGCTATGCATAAAGGCTTTTTATGGTCACAAATCATTAAATCATTTTCATCTAATTTTCTTTCAATCCCGTCTAAGGTTTGAAACTTCTTATGACCTTTAAATTTTTTTACTATTATTCCTTTATTTATTCGGTTTGCGTCAAATGCATGTAAAGGTTGTCCAAGTTCATGTAATATGTAGTTTGTAATATCAACTACATTATTTTTGGGAGTTATATTAATTGATTTCAATCTATTTTGTAACCAAGAAGGGGATTTTTTAATAGAAACATTCGTTATACTAACGCCATGATATGCATCAACTAATTTAGGTTCTTGGATATCTACAGGCATTGATTTATTACTTTTATCAAATTTGAATTTTGTTATTTCAGGACAAGTCCATTCAAAACTAATTTTATTGAAACTTAATAATGCTTTTAAATCTCTTGCTACTCCCATGTGACTCATTGCATCAGCTCTATTTGGGGTTAGACCTATATTAAAAATATAGTCCTCCTCAACATTAAATACTTTATTGCAAGGAGTCCCAGGCTTAATTTTTTTATCTAATACAATTATACCTTCATGTGAATCTCCAATTCCAAGTTCATCTTCAGCACAAATCATCCCATTACTTTCTTCACCTCTTATTACAGTTTTTTTAATTTTAAATTCATTTCCTTTTTGATCATATAATGTTGACCCAACAGTTGCTACAGCTACTTTTTGATTTTTAGACACATTAGGAGCTCCACAAACAATTTGAGCTATTTCATCACCAAGATTAACTTGAGTAACCTTTAACCTGTCAGCATTTGGATGATTTTTACATAATATAACTTCTCCCACAACAACATCTTTAAGACCCCCTTTAACTGATGAAAATTTTTCAACACCTTCAACTTCTAAACCTATTGAGGTAAGCATTTCAGAAACTTTTAAATAAGGAATGTTTGTTTTTAAAAATTGATTAATCCAGTTGTATGATATTTTCATATATAAGGGAAAATTGCTATTTGCAAATATAATAATCTTAAGTCTAGGAGTTTTATTTTTAACTTATGTAATTCCACATATTTTTATATGCCTTCATTGTAAAAAGAGTTTTTTTTATAATTTTATTTTCAACTAACAAAAGATCTGAGTCTTTCGTTAGAATTTTAATAGCTTCATTTCTTGCATTTTTTAGCTTTAGATTATCAGTAATTAAATCAGCTATTTTTAATTTAAGGGCACCGCTTTGTTCTGTTCCCATTATATTTCCAGGTCCCCGGATAGTAAGGTCGGTTTCAGCTATTTTGAAACCATTATTAGTTTGTGTCATAGTCTTTAATCTCTTTCTTGCATCTTGACTTAACTTCTTATCACTCATTAAGATACAATAGCTTTGTTTGTTTCCTCTTCCAACTCTCCCTCTAAGTTGATGTAATTGCGAAAGTCCAAATCTTTCTGAGCTTTCAATAATCATTACAGAAGCATTGGTCACATTAACACCAACTTCAATAACTGTTGTGGCAACCATTATATTAGTTTGTCTTTTAATAAATCGGTTCATTTCGTATTCTTTGTCAGAACTTTTCATTTTTCCATGTACAACACTAATTTGAAACTCAGGGGGAGGAAAATACCTACTTATACTTTCATATCCATCCATCAAATCTTTGTAGTCCATTTTTTCAGATTCTTGAATAAGAGGATATACAATATATACCTGAGCACCACTTTTAATCTCTTCTCTTATGAACTTATAAACTTTTAATCTATTTGAATCAAATTGGTGATAAGTTTTAACTTCTTTTCTTCCAGGAGGTAATTCATTAATAACTGAAACATCAAGATCTCCATATAGTGTCATTGCCAGAGTTCTTGGTATAGGGGTAGCAGTCATAACCAAAACATGTGGAGGAGTAATGTTTTTTTTCCAAAGTCTAGCACGTTGAGCAACTCCAAATCTATGTTGTTCATCAATTATTGCCAGACCTAGATTTAAGAAATTCACCTTTTCCTCAATTATTGAATGCGTTCCAATTAGTAGATTTAATTTTCCATTTTTCAGATTCTTGTTAATTAAATCTCTATGAGATTTTTTTGTATTACCAGTTAAAAGTTCTACAGTTATATCAAGATTTGATAAAAATTTTGATATTGATTGAAAATGTTGTTGGGCTAAGATTTCAGTTGGAGCCATTATACAAGATTGATAACCATTATCAAAAGCAATTAGCATTGACATTAATCCAACTATAGTTTTCCCAGAGCCAACATCACCTTGTAATAATCTATTCATTTGTCTGCCACTACCAAGGTCTTTTCTTATTTCCTTTATTACTGTTTTTTGGGCATTTGTTAGCTCAAAGCTTAAATTGTTTTTAAAAAACGAATTAAAACTATCCCCAACCTTTTTAAAGACTAAACCTTTTATTTTCTTCTTTCTTCTATTATTCTTTAATATTAATTGGAGTTGAATGTAAAATAATTCCTCAAATTTTAATCTTTCTTGCGCCATTGAAAGAGTCTTTTGATTCTCCGGAAAATGAATATTTCTAATTGCCTCATGTTTCCCTATAAAATTGTATTTTTTTATTAAAGAATCTGGCAAGCTTTCACCTAAGTCAGTTTTGAATTCATTAAATAGATTAATTAATAAATTGAGAATTATCCTTTGGGACATACCTTTTGATAAGAGATTTTCAGTGCTTGGATAAATTGGTTTTAGCTTTTGAGAAGGCCTTTTGATAAATTCTGATTCAAGATCCATTTCTGGATGTGGTATATTTGGTTTGCCTTTGAACCAATTTATTCTTCCAAATATTATGTATGGAACATTTTTTTTTAGACTTTCTTTAATCCATTTATATCCTCTGAACCACAAAAGCTCTATTGTGTTTTCACCATCTGAAAAAATTGCCACAAGTCTTTTACTTGATTTTTGAGGAATTATTTCAACGTTAGTTATTTGACCTTTTAATTGCACTTCAGAATTGTTTTTAGGCAAGTCAGAAATTTTATAAAATCTGCTTCTATCAATGTATCTATTTGGAAAAAAATAAAGTAGATCTTGGAAAGTAAATATTTTGAGTTCTATATTTAATAAATCAGCTCTATTAGGACCTACACCTTTAAGATATTCAATTGAAGTTTGTAATGGATCCATATTTATCTAATAATGTTAATTAATTATTTAAATTCAATTTGAATTCTTAAAAA
>Ga0163108_10001988_pt1 | contig 14874 bp, 8 predicted proteins | sample Fk1155metaG_FD_109644 | JGI IMG/M metagenome (GOLD analysis project Ga0163108, IMG submission 109644) | Marine microbial communities from the Central Pacific Ocean - Fk160115 155m metaG | ecosystem: Environmental > Aquatic > Marine > Oceanic > Photic zone | place: The Central Pacific Ocean...
AATGAGGCCTTTGCTGCCCAATCCTTGGGCGTCATTCGAACGCTTGGTTTGGATGAGTCCAAGGTCAATGTTCATGGCGGGGCGATTGCCTTGGGGCATCCTTTGGGTTGTTCCGGTGCCCGGATACTGACGACGTTATTGCATGCCATGCAAGCGCGTGGTGCTCGCCGTGGTCTCGCCACACTGTGTGTTGGTGTGGGGCAAGGGGTCAGCACGCTGGTGGAGATGATCGATGCCTGAAACGACCTTTGAGAATGTTGCGGTGATTGGTGCGGGAACCATGGGGCATGGGATTGCTCAGGTTTGTGCCATGGTCGGTATGGAAGTGCGGCTGTTTGATGTAGCGGATGCAGCGCTACAGACGGGCTTGGACCGGGTACATGCAAACCTAGACAAGGGTGTTGATCGGGGAAAGGTCGCGCCGGAAGCCCGGGACGCTACCTTGCACCGTTTGGCGGGCACGACAGATCTCGAAGTGGCTGTGGATGGTGCCGATTTGGTGATCGAAGCGGTTCCTGAAGTACTGGAACTCAAGCAGTCTCTGTTTTCATCGATCGAGGCGCATGTAGACGAAGAAACCGTCTTGGGAACCAACACATCCTCATTGAGTGTAGCGAAGATCGGCTCCGTATTGGCCCACCCGAATCGCCTTGTGGGTCTCCACTTTTTCAACCCTGTTCACATCATGAAGCTTCTCGAAGTCATCACCCATCCGGGTACGTCCGAGGAAGTCATTCAGAAGATTCAGCGATTTGGTTCTGAGATCGGGAAAGAGTGCATTTATGTGCAGGACTTTCCCGGTTTTGCGACGTCGCGTCTCGGCGTATGTTTGGGGATGGAAGCCATTCGCATGTTGGAGCAGGGGGTTGCCTCTGCAGAAGACATTGATGCGGCCATGGTGTTGGGGTACCGGCACCCTGTGGGCCCATTGAAACTCACCGATATGGTTGGCCTGGATGTTCGTCTCCACATTGGCGAGTACTTGGCAAGCGAACTGGGCAACCCTGCATTCGAACCACCAAAATTGATGCGTGACATGGTGGAAGCAGGCAAGTTGGGCAAAAAGTCGGGCCAGGGTTTTTACGACTGGACTTAGCGTCCAGCGGGCATCAACAGAATGTGAACCTGGCCGGCACCGGGCGTGCTGAGCGTGTTTCCGGGCGCTGCAATGGCGAGGTCTGATCGCCCGTCATCGTTCATGTCAAAATCAGACCGAATGACGGCACCAAAATTGTCTCCAGTGGTACGGCCATAAAAGTGGGCGCCCGCATCGGATGCGTACAACAGGGAATCGACGATTTCTGCCCCGAAGAACAAATAGGCATGTCCAGGTGTATCCGCTGTTCCCAAGCCAGGACTGTCTTCATCCGGCGCACCGATAATCACATCGTCGAAGCCATCGCTGTCCAGATCAGAGACAGCGAGTCCTGCGCCGAAGTTGTCCGATTCCGTTGTGCCAAAGACACTCACGTCGGCCGAACTGGCGTTGTGTGAACCGCCGCCCAAGTCTGCCGACGAATAGAAGATGTGTACAGACTCTGTTCCTGGAGAGGAGACGATCAAGTCTGAGGCACCATCGCCATTCACGTCGCCGACTTCTCCGGGTGTCTTGCTGCCCACTTCGGCATTCATTTCGCTGCCAAAAATGTGGATGTCTTTGTCGAACTGCGCGGTTCGAATCGTAGGCGGAGCATCTGGTCCACCATGGAAGATGAAGATGGAACCTGTTTTCGAGTCGGGGTGGTCGTCGCCGTTGGCCCCAATCATCAGGTCATCGTAGCCATCGTTGTTGAGGTCGCCTCCGCCAACTTGTGACCCCACGTAGTCGTACGCATGTCTTCCATCGATGCGCCAATCGAGGTCGCCGGTCAAGCTAAAGTCTCCCTCTACAACGCTACTTCCGTTGAAGGTGTACACCATCCCGGTCGAACCGATTCCCTCCCAAGCGTCTGCATAGATGACTTCAGGTAGGCCGTCGCCATCGATATCCAAGTGGTTGATAATCCGTACAAAAGCACCGTTGGCTCCAGTCCATCGTGCTGCACCATCACTGCAATTGACGGCCCCATCGAGCTGGTCACCGTCGATCAAGCACATGGCATATCCACCGAGCTCATCGGTGCCAGCAACCAGAAGATCGGCCCGGGCAGAGCCGATGTGGTCCTCTTGATGTGCGCCGAGGGTGCCCATGTAGTTTTCGGCAGCAGCGCCCGAGAACTGTGCTGTACTCGCCGCGTAGGGGGCGCCCACCAGAGTCCATGGCTCTGCACCGTTGATGACCCATGCGCGTCCTTCGGCATCGTAACCACCGTTGTCCGCGGCGATGACCAAGTCGGTCACATCATCCCCATCCATATCGCCGGACGATATTCCTGAAGAAGCACCAAGGTTGATTTCTTCGGTGGCAGTGATCACCAAGCTTGAAAAGCCCATGACCATGAAGTCATCCATGCCACCCAGGCAGTTGTCATCGGTGGCATTCCAATATTCAGGGGTGGCAGGGTTGATGCCAGGCTCATGGTCGGCGCAGTCGAGTCCGCCGTAGAGGTCGGAAGCATAGCCATCCAAGTCGGCGTCATAGTCATCTTCGCCGCCACAGTCCGAATCGATGCCGTCGTACCAATCATCGATGATCAATGGATTGATGGTTGCATCTTCGTCGTCGCAGTCTTCGCCACCGTATGCGGTGCTGTCATAGTCATCGAAATCACTGTCGAAATCTGACCAACCATCGCAGTCCGAATCGATGCCGTCGTACCACACCTCCTCGATGCTGGGGTTGATGTCGGACCGCAAATCATCGCAGTCAGAGTTGTCCGAAACAAAGTTGTCGGGTGGCGCGCAACTGAAGACAGAACTGGAGAGGTGACCATAGGTGTCATCATCGGCGTCGGCGTACCAATACTGGGCCCCCACCGCACCACCTTCGTCAATATACCCATCACAATCGTTGTCGATTTCATCGCAGGCTTCCTCCACCCCTGGACTTGCCAAGGTGGAGAAGTCATCACAGTCTCCCATTAGTTCGGTATATGAATCCCCATCCCAGTCTATTTCCAGGCACGGATCGTTTGCCTCACCCGGCGTACCATGATCGCCACTGGAAAATGTGGAGATAGAAGGGCACCAAACTTGACTCATGTCCGTGTAATCGGGGTCTGCGAAGTCAATGTCGAGACTCAGGGCGCGCCCCGCAACCAGGCCCCACGAAGGCGTGTAGTCGACTGAACCGATGGTTGTTCCTTCCAGGGTTAGAAGAATGCGGTCTGCTGAATAATGGAGGCTGAATTCCGTTTCTGTGTACACGTGGTCGACATCGATACCACCGTTTTCGTCGGGGTTCCCGTTGATGCCGAACACCAGGTATCCATCGGGCTCAATGATCAACGATGAGTCGATCGTAAAGGAGTCTCCATCAGCGTCGGTGATGATCCAGCCCAACAAGTCGATTGGATTGATCGTGGTGTTTTGAATTTCGAAGTATTCGCCGTTCCAGTCGGCCGTTTCAAAAGGGGTCGCCATGACTTCGGACACCAAAACATCACCGGGGTGAATCAAGTCTTCGTCGACAAAACCATCACAGTCTTGGTCTGTCAGGTCCATGGTGTCTGTGGCTGTTGGAGAGGTCAGCGGATCGTCATCATTGCAGTCGTCGCCACCATGGTCCAAGTGAAGATGTCCGTCGCCATCGGCATCAAAGTCGCTCAAACCATCGCAGTTTGAATCGATGCCATCGTAGTAGACCTCGACTGCATCTGGATGAATCGTGGGATCGGTGTCATCGCAATCTCCGCCACCCCAAGATGAGTGATTGTGTCCATCTCCATCGGCATCGAAGTCACTCAAGCCATCGCAGTTGCTGTCCCATGTGTCGTACCATTCATCTTCGGCACCTGGATAAATTTCGTCGTCGCGATCATTGCAATCGCCTCCGACAGACACCGTGTACTCTCCTTCTGCCGTACACCGGCAGATGGGTTCGATGTCAACATCTCCGGTTCCATCCCCATCAAAATCGATGTACCAATCGATGCAGTCAACGGCCACGGGACCATCCACTGTCCCATCGCAATCATTGTCGAGGCCATCCCCGCAGACTTCAGCGCCTTCAGGGTTTACGGATGGTTCCGCATCATCGCAGTCACCTTCCTCTTCTGTGTACCCGTCGCCATCATCATCTGAGGTTGTGGTTCCATCATCCGCTATTCCGCTGCAGTCTTGGTCGATGCCATCGTCTGCGACCTCAGGCGCACTGGGAGACATGGTCGCATCTGTGTCGTCGCAATCATCGCCTCCCCAGTCCAAGTGGGCGTGCCCATCTTTGTCCGCGTCATAGTCGCTGAGCCCGTCACAGTCTGTATCGATGCCGTCGTACCAAATTTCAGTGGCATCCGGAGAAAATGTGACATCGAAGTCATTGCAGTCCAGTCCTTCGTATGCCGCACTTGCATAGCCATCGCCATCTTGGTCGTAGTCGTCATTGCCTGCGCAGTCTGTGTCGATGCCGTCGTACCAGATATCTTCCGTTCCAGGGTGGACGTCTGGATCCGAGTCGTCGCAATCATCCCCGCCCTCTGTTTCGGTGGACAGGAAACCATCGAGGTCAGCATCGAAATCACTCATCTCATCACAGTTGGAGTCAATGCCGTCGTACCAAGTTTCCTCTGCACCTGGGTAGATACTTGCATCGGTGTCGTTGCAGTCTTCTCCCCCGACCAAGGTGGTCAGAAAGCCATCGCCATCCTGATCTGCAGGTGGCCTACCAACGATACCGATGGAGGAGTTTGGCCTGTCTGGGTCATCGGAAACGATGATAGCGAAGGCTGTTCGCGTTTCATTGTCGACGGGCTGGAATGTGAGTTCGATGGTTGTCGACATTCCAGAATCCAATGTGTACGGCGGTGCCGCTGATACACTGAATGCGCCGGTTTCATCCGCAAGAATGACGTTGTTGATGGTCAGCGGTTCGCCTTCTTCCAAGCAATCGTTGGTCAGGGTCACCAGTTGGTTGACAAGGGTGCCATCGGTGGAGTCCAACAGAACGCTCGGTGGAGAAACGGTCAGGTTGCGACATGGCAAGACTTCAACGCCGGTATCGTCGGCGGGTGTGCCATCCGCATCTTCGTCTGCATCGGAGTCACCATCATCATCGGATGAGACATCGGCATCCGTACCGCCCCCATTCGCGGAACCGGTATCTTGTGGTTCAACACTTTTGTCTCCACACCCGAACAACAAAACGAGTGGAAGAATGCAATTTTTAGTAGCAATACGGAGCATCAAAAAAATCAGACGGAAAATATGGTTGACCCTAGCCTTCGGATTTTCCCCCGATCCGAAGCCACAAAAAGCGAATTATCCAGGTTGATCCCTGTTCGCCACTGCGGCCAGGTATCGTGTCTGACCTCGCCAAAACGAAATCATAACGACATGGTCATTCTCTACTGTCGAGAGCAGATCGTCTACCCCTCTCAAAGTTGTTTTTTTCACTTGCAACAACACATCGCCGGGCAAAAGTCCTGCAAGGTCAGCAGGACTGTGCGGTTCCACGGCGGTCACAAGCACCCCAGTACTGGTGTTTTTTGGTAATGCAATGCCTCGCTGTGTGAGGTTCTTGGGGTGCGCATCGACGATTTGCATGCCGCGCCATGTGCGTGCGCCAAGCACTGGTTTTTGTGATGATGAACCGATGGAAGAAGCATCCACAGTCTTGACCTGGATCATGCGATTTTTTGCGCCGCGCTTGTGTTTGATGCTGAGTTTGGCACCCACGGCTTGTGCAAGAATCAAAGATTCGAAGGCGCGACTGTTGGGTGTCGGTTCGCCATCGACAGATATGATGACATCCCCCCGTCGCAGTCCGGCGACTTCTGCTGGGCTGCCGGCCTGGATTTGGGTGATCTTGGCCCCAGGTCTTGGATCCGAACTGGTTGCGGCCTCATCTTGTGTGGACACCCCGATACCGGCATAGGCAACGGCGCCCGTTTCGACCAAGTCCTGTGCAATTCGCAGTGCCATCCGACTTGGAATGGCGAAAGAAATGCCGGCATTGGCCAGGTTTTCTTTGTCCGGGCTGAAAATGGCTGTGTTGATACCGACCACAAGCCCATCCGTGCTGAACAGGGGACCTCCTGATGACCCCGGATTCACGGCCACATCCGTCTGGATGTAATCTTGTATTTCATTTTTTCCGAGACTTCGGCGCCCCAGGGCGCTGACGATGCCTGCGGTCACCGTAAAGGGGAAGTCGAAAGGGTGGCCGACTGCGATGACCCACTGCCCAACACGAAGCCCAGCCGAGTCGCCGATCGGTGCGGCTTTGAATGGCCCTTTCCCTTTTATTCTCAACACGGCCACGTCGGTCCGCGGGTCGGAGCCCAGCAGTTCCGCTTCAAAGTTGGTTTGGTCGTATAAGGTCAACCGTATTTCTTGGGCCCCGTTGATCACGTGGTGGTTTGTCAGCACCAAGCCCCGTTCGTCAAAAATTACGCCACTTCCGGTGGATTGCCGGTGGGTCTGGCTGCCATTTTTCGGCACGGGGAGCGCATAATCCCTTGCCATTTGTTGAATACCCGCTGAAATCAAAGGCCCGCGCTCGACGCGGATATGCACCGTCGTTGGAAGAACGGCTTCGCTGACCGAAGTGAAATCGGGTCCGATGGGTTCAGCGGCGGCGGGCGGAAAATAGGCCAGCATGAAGGCCAAGCATGCACACCAAAGCGGGAAGCGAATCAGCATGAGCATTAGCTTACCCATAAACAGGACAAATGGGCGTGATAGACTCCACATTCGTCGAGGAGGTCAGCGTGGGTGACGATTTTGACATTGCAAATCTCATTGCGGAAGAGGTTGGGGGCCCTGTGCCAGAAGCGCCTACATCGGGACACCCATTGGGTGCTCAGTTGGCGCAACTTCGTGCCAGACTCGATGCGTCCGAGAACTCTTTCGATATTCTTGGTTTGACGGCCGAATCGGCAACAGACGAACTTCGCGCCGCATACATGCAGTTGGCCAACCAACTTCATCCAGACAAATTTGCAGATGCCGATCCGGAAATACAGGAGCAGGCGACAGAGGCATTCGACAAGGTTCGTGCGGCTTGGGAAACGGTGGAGACGGAAGAAAAGCGTCAGAAGTACATCGACCACGTCATTCTTGGAAAACCGACAGAGGAAGAAGAAGCCATGGCGCAGGTTACGGCGCTCTTGGACGCCGAAGCGGATTTCAAAAAAGGTCTGGCTGCGTTCAATGCTGGGCGACTGTCTGCGGCGCACAAGTTGTTTGAGTCTGCGGTGGCAAGTGCGCCCGATGAATTGGAGTTCTGTGCGTACCGGTCCTACACGACCTTTGCCCTGACCCGCCAGTCGGACACGGAAGCCGCCAACAATGCCATCAACGATCTAAAAGACATCTTGGATGCGAATCAAAGCCAACAACGCCGCTTGGATGGTGGCTGGGTGCTTCTCGGTCGGGCATACCGAGAAATGGGCGACAAGGATGCAGCCAAACGGTGTTTGGTTCAGGCACTACGGTACAACCCTGCCAATCCAGATGCACCGCGTGAATTGCGTCGATTGGAAGGAAAGTCGGCACCTCAAAAGGGTGATAGCGGAAAGAAGACCGGTTTCTTCGGGAAGCTGTTTGGCAAGAAAAAGAAGAAGTAAGAGTCCATCAACCGTCTCGACAGAACCGTTCGTGAAGCTGCCGGATATGTTGGGGACCTGTCCCGCAGCATGAGCCGATGAGCGACGCGCCCATTTGGATCCATCGTTCAGCATGATCGGCATAGCGTTTGGCCCCCTCTGGGTTCGATGACCAGCCCATGCCCTCATCGGGATGTCCGGCATTCGCATAGGCGCCAAATGGGACTCCCAAATCCGAAATCGCGTCCAGAAAAACATGCGTCTGGCTGGCTGGAATACAGTTGACCAGAATGGCTGCAGCGCCCATATCAACGGCTTGTTTCGCACCCACTCGAATATCGTCAGGGCGAAGCAGGGTGCCGTCTGGTCCTGCGGTAAAGCTCACCCAGGTTTCTGTACTTGTGTCGATAGCGGCTTGTACGGCAGCCAACGCTTCAGGAATGTGTGGGAACGTCTCACACAGCAAGATGTCGACACCCTTGTGTGCCAACACCTCCGCCAATTGTGCATGTTGTGGCCCAGGGTTTCTTGGACTTAGGTCGGGCCGGTAACAATCTTCAAGTGGTGCGATGGAGCCCGCGACACGCATGGTGGGGGTGGTGACTTTGCGCGCCAAGTCCACAGCACGTTCCGCCATTTCAGCCCACCGCTCTCCTGCGGTATTGGCGCGGGTGCGGAAGGTATTGGTGGTGAGCACCTTGGCACCTGCTTGCGCGTATGCTCGATGGACTTTTTCTACGGCCTCGGGAGCCTCTAAAAGCGGCATAGCGCTCCATGCGGGTTCCGGGCATGGGTGGCCTTGTGCAATCAGCTCGGTACCCATGGGCCCATCGAGTAGTGTGATTTTCATGGGTTGATTCTCTCATGAAGAGCGGCCATTTTGCGTGTACCAAGGTATGGGTTCTCTTTGGAGGCCTCATGATTCGTTCTGTCGCTAAACTGCCTTTTCGTGCACTCATACGCGTATTCAGCCTGATGGATGGGGAGCGCAATGCCCCCTCGCCGGCTCCACCCATGCCAGCGGTTCAGTCGGCCACAGGTGCGGAGCCAGCCCAGCCCAGCCCAGCCGAAGGCAAAGCCAAGAAAGTTGCGCCCAAGAAGAAGGCTGCGCCAAAAAAGAAAGCTGCATCAAAGAAGAAAGCTGCGCCAAAGAAAAAGAGTTCGATCGTCGTGGACCCCCAGGACACACCCAATCCGAATGCCATGAAATTCACCTTGAGCATCCCCGTCACAGAGACGGGATCTTTTTCCTTCACCAAACATGATGCGGTGATCGAACACCCGATCGCTGCTGCGGTCGTTGCATTGGATGGTGTTGTGAACGTCTTTGGTGTGAATGATTTTTTGACGGTGTCGAAGGAACCGGATGTTTCCTGGAATGATCTGATTCCACAGGTAGTGGACGCAATCAAGAACGCTGCGTAGAATGGTTCGCGATAGTTCCCGAAAAAACTGACCAATCGGAGTGTTTTCGTGCCGAGTCTCGTCATTTTCAGTCAAATCGATGGATACCGCGTGTTTGATATCACGCAAGAAAGCGTGATTATTGGTCGTGGCGAGGACACAAATTTGCTGTTGCCCAACATTTCCGTCAGCCGGCATCATGCCAAGTTGTCGTTCAAGGATGGCAAGGCAACCATTCAAGATTTGGATAGCAGCAATGGCACCTTGGTGAATGGAAAGGCGATTACACGCGCGGACCTTAAGAGTGGCGATCAGATCAGCCTCGGAAAGTTTCGTTTGGCCTATATGGGTGATGGGACGGATGATCGGTTTTTTCAGGGCCGCTATCTGGAGTACATGCTGAAATACGATGCTGCTCCAATCCGGGGTATGGACGATTCAACTTTTTCCATGTCTCCGGAACAACTTCGCCGAAAGCAGGCCGAAAGCCATCGGATGCGGAGCGCGAAATTGGTGCTGAACAAGAACACATCTCAGTTTTGGTTTCCTGAAAACCGTGGACTCACCCTGGGTGGTGCTGGGATGATTGATGTGGATGGCCTGTTTACCGGTGGTGTGGTGGCAGAGATTACCTGGAACGGAAAGAGTCACGTTTTGCACAAGCAGGCCCGACTGCTGAAGGTGCATGTGAATGAAAAACCGGTATCAGAGCATGTGTTGCAGAATGGCGATCGGGTGCGCGTGGGCGACAGCCATTTCCGCTATGAAGTACCACCCATGGACTGATCTATCGACGGATGTTTCCGTTGTGAATCACCATGTGGATGCGCGTCGTATTTTGGATGTTTTCTCTTGGATCGGCGTCCAGGACAATCATGTCGGCCAACTTTCCGGGGCTGATGCTTCCAAGTACGGACTCCATGCCGAGATATTTTGCACCATCAATTGTCGCAGCACGCAGTGCGTTCATGGGCGTCATGGCACCCGGGCCGCCCAAGGCCCACAGTTCAAAATGAACCCCAAGCCCTTGTAGCTGACCATGGGCGCCCATGGTGACCAGAAGGCCTTTGTCTTGCATTGCGGCAGCATCTCGTGCCGCTTGCTGGTGGTTCCAGTCATCATCGTGGGTCCATTGACCGCCCCGATAGGTCCGTGCGTCGAGATCTCTTCGCTCCCAGTGCTGCAGCAGGCGCGGGTCATCAAAAGGATCATGATGTTTATAGAAGAAAAGTTCGCCTGAAAGTCCACCATAGGCGACCAGCAGGGTGGGTGTGTAAGCCACGCCGTTGGATTCTTCGGTACGACTCGCGGCCATAAACTGTTGAACATCGTCATACAGGGGTGCGTTGGGCAGCGCGTGTTCGATCGCTTGGAATCCATCGGCGACCATGGTGAGGTCGAGCCACAAGTCTCCACCACCCTCGGCCACGCACAAGATTTCATGCGTATTGCAGGCATCGACATACCACTGCCGCTGTTTTCGTTGGCTTTGTTGGTAGACCTTCACGCTGTTTGCGCCCACAGCTTTTAGCCGTTCCACATGATGGTGCGCGGCTTCTTTATCCGGCGTTTTCGCATTTTCATTTCCGAGTGCACCGTAGAGTACAAAGCCCGTTGAGAAAACACGGGGGCCATCGCTGAGTCCAGCTGCAACCCGTTCTGCTTGGGTAAACACCAAATCGGTTGAAGCGCTTGGATCTTGGACGGTGGTGACACCGAAATCCAGGTTCACGTCGTACTGCCAAGGTTGTTCAGGAAGAATGTCTCCCGATCCGTAGTGGAGGTGTGCGTGGACATCGATCAATCCAGGGATGACCGTTTTTCCGGAAAGATCAAGCTCTTTTGCTCCAACAGGAACTGAACCGTTCTGGACAACGCTTTGGATTTGGTTCCCATCGATAATGATGGTCGCGTCTTCCATGGGCTCTTTTCCATCCATCGGAAGTACAGTCGCATGGGTCAGTGCGGTCAAACCACGGGGTCTATCGAGTTCTTTTTCAAAGCGTATCTCCAGGCTCGTCGCCGTCTCTTCTCGGTTTTCGGTTGATTCTGTCTCTTCGTCGTCCTGTGGAATCCCTTCCCCGTCGATTCGGTGAGTATAGAATTCCGGTCCTTGGGCCCACGTGATGCCTTGCGCGTCGGGCGTCCAATCAATCCAGTCACCCACCACGTCTGTCAGTTGGTACCGCGGCAATTTGTTTACGTGTACTTTCTTGCCCGGTTGCGGCATTGCAGTCACCCAAGCCTGGTGTCCCAGTTTGTACGCAATGCGGCGAAAATCAGGTGATGGTGTGGCTTCTACAGCTCCATCGAAAACCAGGTGGTCTCGTTGATCCGTGCCGTTTAGGTCGACGCTGACCAGTTTGCTTTTGCTGGGTTTTCTGGGTTCGGACTCACCGGTGGACAGCCACCAGATTCGACCGTCATGAATCCTTGGCCTCGGTGCGCGAAACCCAACACCGGTACCGACGGTTGTATCGAGAATACTGCTGCTCCATTTTCCAGCTCGTTTGCGCAGCAAGACCAATTCGTACCAAGGAATGGAGCCCAGGTTCTGGCGGTTGTCTGTATTGGGGTCGCGTAGGACGATCAGTGTGTTGCCATCAGGGCCAAAGCGGGGGTTGAGCAGTTGCCCTTGGATGGGCAGTGTTTCTGTGCGGCCATGGCCACGACCGTGTGTGATGTGCAATGCCCCGGTCTTGGCTTCATCGGACCAAGATGTCCATGCCAAGCGGGCACCATCACCACTCCATGCTGGTGCGAACCCGCCGCCCAATTCTTTGGTTTTTCCACTGACGTTTTGGATGGCCACCCGTCCCATCGCAGAAAAGGCCACGTCTCCAAAACGATTGACTGTGGGCCATCGTATGACGCGGGCTTTCACCGTTTCTGTGGGCTCTGTGTTCCACCGTGGAACGTCGTGGAACTGCCATGAGCCGGATACATTGAACGGTATTTCAGTTTTTGAACCGTTGAGGGATACCCGCCAGAGTTTTCCTTTGGCCCACAAAATCACATCGCCATCGTTTGTCCAATCCATGGATGGATAGACGCCATGAAGCGCAAAGCCTTCCATTTGATCATGGTCGAGCCAATCGGCCACCACAGAGCGCTTGCGGCTCTTGAAGTCGAGATGTCCCAAGATGGTTTTGCTGCGGTCTCTGCTGACAAAAAGCAAGCCCGATTCATCGGGGAGCAACAAGGGTCGAATGGCGCTTCCGTTGCCGTTGATCTCCGTTCGCAGCTGTCCCGTTTTTCGATCCAGGCGCATCACCCGCCAAAGGCCCCTCAGTGGGTTGCTGTCGTAGGTGAACCGACCGTTTCGGGATGAAAACCAAATTTGCCTTCCGTTGGTGGTCGACTCACCGGCATGTGGGTGGTCATCCTTGGAGGTCAATCCAAATCCTTCCCCTCCATCGAGGTGGTATTGCCACAGTTCGGTCACACCGATGCTTCGGGTGTCCACTGTTCTCCGTCGACCGATCAACCACGGACCATCTGGGTCCCAAACCGGATCGGTCACCCGTGCATTCTCTTCCTTTGTGAATGCCTTGGCTTCGCTTCCATCTGCATTCATCAACCACAATTGCTCATTTCCACCACCATCGGACACAAACGCAATCTTTGTCCCATCGGGTGAAAATCGAGGTTCGGAATCCCAGGCAGGCCCTTCAGTGAGTTGGGTTGCATCACCACCTGCGAGGGGAATCGACCAGATATCGCCCAGCATGTCGAACAGAATGAGGTCATCGTGAACATCGACACTCATCCACGTTCCTTCGGACGTAGAAATCTCTTTGCTGTGTGTGGGGCCATGGGCTTCGCGAATGTCCCACTCTTCTTCGGACTCCTCAGACTCTTCTTCGGGCACATCCGGTGCGTCTTCGGCCAGTGAAAAGGGGGTCGCAAAAAGAAAGATAATGGAAGTAAGCATGGACTCGGCCTATCCCGTGGAGGAGACACAGTCTTGGGGGGCAGGCCCAATTCGATGGATATGGGCTGCGCCCTCGGCGTGTAGCAGTTTCATCCGCGAATGGGCCATCTTTAGGCGTTCAAGTTACCTTTGCAGCACCTCCCCCCACACCACGGATTGCTTGATGTTTTCTACAGGCTCCCAACCCATCGGGTCCACCCCGTTGGGTGCAGCAACACGTTCGCTTTCATCTCACCCTTACACAGTCAAAACCATCACGGATCCGAGTCAAGATGAACTTCGCTCTTTGGCTTTGCAGCACACGCCATGTGTGCTCTCCACGGCCCAAGGAAACGTGCTTAAGGTCGCAAAAAACAAGGCAAGGAAGGCCAAGTGGACCTACGTGATCGCGGATGAAGAACAGGCCAACACGTATAGTTGCGGCATCATCGATCGGGCCCGTGCCGATGCTTTGATTCGCCGACAAAAGACGTACATAGAAGAGCAAGGAACCCTTATCGAGGTCCGCGGTTTTTTGGGCTTGGGTCCCCGTGCTGTGGCGACCCAGTGGTTGTACACCCTAGAAGGCGCCAACATTGCGGGCATGCAATCGGTTCTTTCCTTTCCGGTTGACGATGTCTTGGGGCCAAACGATGACTTTGAGCCAACCTTTAGGGTGGTGTACACGCCGGGCTGCCCGGCGACCGGACTGCCTGGCGGACAGGCGATTCTTGTCGATCTCGATTCCTATACGACCTACATCTTGGGTGCCGATTACTTTGGTGAGTCCAAGAAGGGCGCACTGCGCATGCTCAATCACCTCGTATACGAGCAAGGTGGATTGGTTTTGCATGCGGGAGCGAAGTCTGTTGAGATCGATGGAAAGAAAGTCTCCATGACCATCATGGGGCTCAGTGGTACAGGAAAAACCACCACCACCTTTTCGAAACAGGGCGATGTCACCCAGCCCATTCAAGACGACATGGTGAGTCTTTGGCCGGAAGGAGAATTGTCCATCACGGAAAACGGTTGTTTTGCGAAGACTTTTGGACTGACCGAAGACGCGGAGCCGGTCATTTACCGTGGAACGATGTCATCGGATGCTTGGGTGGAAAATGTCTATACAGATTCCACGGGCCGCTTCGACTTCTTTAAGGGCATATTGACCCCAGAAGAGGTGGAATTAAAGCGAGACATTTTGATCCAAACGGGTGCCGATGAGGACAAGGTCGATGCGTTCATCGCCGGCACGGTTGTTCTGGATGAAGTGATGGCCTCGGATGGTGTGATCCAAGATGGCTGGGATTTCGTGAAATGGACGGAAAATGGTCGTTCCATCATTCCAATGTCTTCGGTGGAAGATGCAGCTGATCTTCATCGGATATCGGCGGTGGCGACCATGGGTATCTTGAACCGTGATGAAGGGTTGGATGCCGCCACACCCGGCATCGTCCAATTTGCTTCCCCGGAGCAAGCTGCGGGGTACTTTATGCTGGGGGAAACCACCAAGACCTCGGCCGCGGGCAAGGAGACTGGAAAAACACGCAGTCCGTTCACGCAGCCCTTTTTCCCGCTGGCGCATGGTCTTCAGGCCAAGCGTTTTTCTGAGTTGGCCGCCACCATGCCCAATGTTGGCTTGTGGATGATGAACACAGGCTTTGTCGCAGGGGATGGCAGCAGCGTGAAAAACGGAATCGGCTACAAAGTCAAGATTCGCCATTCTTCAGCGATGCTCGAAGCGATGCTGAAGGATGAAATTGTGTGGACCACCGACCCAGATTTTGGCTATCGAATTGTTGATGTGGATGCGCCAGCAAATGCTGCTCTGGTGGAAGCGGTAGGAATTCCCATTCTGAACCCACGTAGACACTTTGATTCGGCCGGTAATTTGGTTGCATACAATTCCTGGGTCCA
>Ga0163108_10001989_pt1 | contig 14874 bp, 16 predicted proteins | sample Fk1155metaG_FD_109644 | JGI IMG/M metagenome (GOLD analysis project Ga0163108, IMG submission 109644) | Marine microbial communities from the Central Pacific Ocean - Fk160115 155m metaG | ecosystem: Environmental > Aquatic > Marine > Oceanic > Photic zone | place: The Central Pacific Ocean...
CAGTCTTCTTTGCTGACTTCCGTTGCAGTTAATGGCCATGCTCCTTATCGCGCTGTACTTACTCATGGCTTTGCTTTAGATGAAAATGGGAGAAAAATGAGTAAATCGCTTGGAAATATTGTCGATCCATCTGTGATTATTAATGGTGGTGCGAATAAAAAGGAAGAGCCTGCTTTTGGAGCAGATGTTTTGAGGCTTTGGGTTAGTTCGGTCGATTATTCAGTAGATGTCCCAATTGGATCCAATATTTTGAGGCAGCTTTCAGATGTATATCGCAAGGTCCGTAATACTGCTCGATACCTTTTGGGAAATCTCCATGATTTTGATCCGTCTACAGATCAAATTGCGATCCAAGAGTTGCCACTCTTGGATCGCTGGATGCTTCAGCGCACTGCTGAGGTAATAGATGAGATCACCGTGGCTTTTGAAAATTACGAATTTCCTCGATTCTTTCAGCTCCTTCAGAGTTTTTGTGTTATTGACCTCTCAAATTTCTATTTGGATATTGCCAAGGACCGACTTTATGTGAGTGCACCATCGGACAAGCGTAGGAGAGCCTGTCAGACTGTTTTGGCTTGTGTTGTTGAGCATTTGGCTGGAGTTATTTCCCCAGTTTTATGCCATATGGCTGAGGATATTTGGCAAAATATACCTTATTCAATTTCTGAAGAATCAGTTTTTCAAAGAGGCTGGCCTCAGGTCCCTGAAAGCTGGAGGGATCAATCTTTGAGTGAGCCGATTAATTCTCTAAGAGACTTAAGAAGCGCTGTTAATCGCGTTTTACAGGATTGTCGAAGTAGTCAGAGCCTAGGTGCAGGACTTGAGGCGGCTGTTCGTTATGAACCGACTTTAAGTGCAATGGAAAAAGCTCTAGATTGGTTGAATACAAAAGGTGACCCCGAAGTTGACTGTTTACGCGATTGGTTGCTTGTTTCTCAATTGCAATTAGGAGGAGAACCTTGGGCTGAGGTTTTAGTTAGTCAAGAGACAGAGATAGGTTTAATCGAAGTCGCTAAGGCCCGCGGCCTTAAGTGTGAACGGTGCTGGCACTTTGTTGTAGATGTAGGCCGTAATACCGAACATAAGCACATCTGTGGACGCTGTATAGATGTCCTTGGCCGCTTATAAGTCTTATAGATAGGTATAAGGCATATAAGTCTTGAATGCATCAGATTGAACATTGCAAGTTTGAGTTACACTGAATAGTTATTGTTTATGAAAAGTGAATTTCTGGAAATATATTTGTTCTAACTTTCTATGGAGTTTTGACAGAAGAATGATTATTTGTTTATAGAAAATCCTCTAGAATCCACCTGCTATTCTTCCATGTCTTGGCATGTGTATTAGTAGCCATTGTAATGATCCTATGATATAAATAACCAAAGCTAAATATCCGAGAAAAGCAGCTAAAGGTTCGCTCCAATTTCCACCAAAGAGAAATTCAAATATTTTTTCAGTAGTTTTATGCAAAATAAGAGGTGCCTCAATCCAAGCACTACAGTTTGTGCTTTCAAGCATTTTCATGCAGGGAAGACTTAAAAAAGTAAGGGCTGCAAATATTAATCCAAAGCCACTTAATGCCCATCTCCAAAGCCTTACGGTAAATGGTAAAGGACGCCATGGGGGTAGATCAGCAAGTTCTTCATTAAGGTCTACCCAGAACCAGACTGACGCAACCATTAGGAATGGGGCGATGAAGAAAGTTATATAGCCAATAGGACGTTGATTAGTTAGCAGAAGAACGCTTATCCCCATTAAGCTTGCGATTTTCCAGTAAATCGATAGCAATCTCACCATGGATGCCTCCCTGCGGAATGAAGCCCAAATCAGAATTATTAAAGGGAGTCCAATGGCAAAGGTTGCAGCCAGGCGGTAGGAAAGCCAAACAAGAATGCGGTAAGACGGCTCGAACACGGATTGCCTTCGTCAGAGGTCATTATCAATCTTCTGCTTGTTTTTACAAGTCTTGTTAGATTTTAGTTAGACATACCTTCTTTTCGCTCATTACCGAATACTTCCCAAGTGCGTCAACATGTAAATCCATTGAGCCGGTTTTTTCAGGCTCCTTTAGAGCTGCCAGGACCAGAAGAATTGTTTGACAATCCAGAATTGCCGCTTCATCTAGATATTGGCTCTGCTCGAGGGAAGTTCTTGCTGAACATGGCAGCCTTTCAGCAGAATTGGAACTATCTTGGCGTGGAGATCCGGGAACCTTTAGTTCTTGCGGCAGAGAGAGATAGAGACCAATTAGGATTGAAAAATCTTAAGTTCGTTTTTTGCAATGCGAATGTAAGTCTAGAAACTTGGTTGCCTTCTTTAGTAAATAATCACCTTGAAAGGGTGTCTATACAATTCCCTGACCCATGGTTTAAAAGGCGTCATCAAAAAAGAAGAGTTTTACAGCCAGAGTTGTTGCTTTCAATTGCAAATGCATTAATGCCAGGCTTTGAATTGTTTATTCAAAGTGACATTTTAGATGTAATAGAGTCAATGATATCAATTATTGATCTCAGCAATTGTTTTGTTCGTTCAGAAGGTATAAATAGTATATGGTTAGAAGAAAATCCGTTTTGCATCCCAACTGAGAGAGAGAGTTATGCCATCTCTAATTCTTTGCCAATTTATAGGGCTTTGTACATTCGAAATAACAATCTAACTCCTAAATTATCAAGTCTTAATTTTTAAGTAATAATTTATTCAATGAAGCAGTGAGTTTAGGATAAGTCAAATGCGATTAATGAAAGTATCATTTAATAATTGCTCTGGTTAAGTGGCCTTGAAATTTTGTTCAACGACGTGGGCCAGATGTGTAGTCCATGAATCTACTTCTTCTTGACTTTTTGCCTCAACCATTACTCGAAATAATGGTTCTGTGCCACTAGCTCTTAAGAGGACTCTTCCATCTTCACCCATAGCAGCCTCAGCTTTGCTAACAGCATTTATTATTGGCTCACAATCTTTCCAGTTTTTCTGCTGAGCCGCTTTAGTTAAAGATATGTTTACCAATTTCTGAGGAAAAGCGTGGAAGCTTTCATCACGCCATTCTGAAAGTGTGAGCTTCTTGCCATTGCAAATGGTCGCCACTTGCAATGCAGTCATTATTCCATCTCCACAAAGACCATGCTTTGCAGAGAGAATATGGCCAGATTGTTCTCCACCTAAGGTTGCGCCTGTGGAAACCATGGTGGAATGAACATGTTGATCTCCTACAGGAGTCCGTTCTAATATTCCACCGCGTTTTGCCCAATCTCTTTCAAATCCAAGATTAGACATAACCGTTGCAACTAATCTGTTCTCAGGCAGCTCCCCACGATCTTGCAAAGTTGATCCCCAGAGGTAGAGGACATGGTCACCATCAATGATTCGGCCTTTCTCATCAACAGCAAGCACCCTATCTGCATCACCATCGAAGGCGAACCCCATCCCTGCGCCCTTTTTTATTACAGTGGCTCGGAGTCGGTCAAGTTTTGTAGAGCCGCAATTAACATTAATTCGGCTCCCATCTGGCTTGCCATGGAGCACTGTTAGATCAGCTCCTAGTGATTTGAAAAGTTCTGCTCCGCACGCTGTCGCAGAACCCCAGCAAAGGTCTAGGACTATTGAGACTCCTTCTAGACTTTTTTCTTTGACAGAAGAGAGGATCCCTGTTTGATAGCTTTTTAATAAATCGTTTCGTTGATATGCTTTCCCAAAGTCGCTAAAAGAAGGGGTTGATTTCTTCTTTGATAATTCATCTGTGAGGTTTTTTTCAATAAGAAGTTGCGTACCTGAATCAATTTTTATTCCATTGCTATCAAATATTTTTATTCCATTATCTTCAGGTGGATTGTGACTTGCAGAAACCATTAACCCTCCTGCGGCCCCTAATGTTTTTATTAGGTAAGGGATTGTTGGAGTAGGACATAAGCCGATTTTCCATACTTCTTTTCCCGCAGCTGTTAATCCAGCAGTTAAAGCTGCGGCCAGCATATCTCCGCTTTTGCGAGAGTCTTGGCCAATTAGAATTGGCCCTTCACTTTGGAGAACTTGACTTGTGCAGTAGCCCAACTCAAGCACTAGTGAGGGCGTTAAGACTGTGCCTGCATGACCTCTGACTCCATCAGTTCCAAAGGTTGCGTTGTTTGTGGTGCCTATTGGTCTGCCAACAGGATTCATTCCATTGTTGGCCATTTGATCAAAGAGTGAATTAAGTGTTGAATTTGGAGAGACCTTAGCTTAAGGAAAGCTCTTTCCAGAAAATTCCAGATACCCAGTTAAGGAAAAAGCTTTTATACATATAAATGATCGCTGATAGTTCTTATTTATAAACTGACAGATTATTCCTCGGTCTAAGTATTTTGTATTCTAATCACTTACAAATTATTTAGTTTCTGGAATTAATTAGGTGGGTTGTATAATTCATAGAAAGATTTCCAAAGTGGATTAAATGTCACTTTAATTATGAATGCTAGTCCTCAAAAACCAACACTTGCTTTGGTTCAAAGAATTATCTTGTTCGTGTCAGCAATAGCTTTAACAACATTGCTTTTCATTTATCGAGGTGGGATAAATTCTCAGGGGCCGCTTGACACACTCGCACGCCAATCTCTTGCCCCAGAAGAGGCCCTTGCTAATGGGAGACCTACTGTCTTTGAATTTTATGCTGATTGGTGTGAGGCTTGTCGTCAAATGGCACCCTCAATGTTAGCCATTGAAAGACAAATTGAAAATAAGGTTGACATTGTCTTATTGAATGTAGATAACAATAGCTGGCAGGATCTGATTGATGAATATGAAGTAAGTGGGATACCACAGCTGAATTTTTTTAATGCCCAAGGAAAGCTTGCTGGGAAAGCTATAGGGGTGCAAAGTGAGGAAAAATTAAATAAATTTGTGACCTCTCTTTTAAGTCATGAGCCAATACCATCCCTATTGGAGGTTGGAAAAGTGAGTAACTTCAACGCAACTCCTTTATTGAGCGATAATAATAGATTGAATAATGAATTGACTCAGCCTAGAAGTCATAGTTGAGCTGCTTACCAAGAAAGTGAAGTTGCAACCGCAGGAAACTGTTTACGGAAAATATCTTTACACTCATTAGCAATTTCCATGTGCTCTTTTTGAGTGCCATGAGCAGAACGAAGATTGATATAATGAATCCATGATCGACATGATCCAGTCATATAGATTCGGGTTGGGGTCGCAAGTGGTAATACAAAACGTGCGCATTCCTTTGCGATACCTGACTGAATCATTTCTTCGTATAGCTTGATAGATTGTTCAAATTGTATTTTTATCTTTGATTTAAATTTATTTGAGATTTGATCCGATAAGTCAGAGAATGAATTTTGCCTATTTTTGTTGTCTTGTCGACGTAATTCAGGTATTGGAATATTTCCAAGTTGTGTGCTATCAGCATATCTTTGCGAGAACTCTTGGAAGGTAAAAGATCTGTGACGTAAAATTTGTGCTGCAATGCCTCTATTAGTTTCTATCTGCAATGTCATATATGCCTGCTCAAATACACTCCAATGCTCATTCTTTATACAGTATCGAATTAACTTTGAAAAGTCTTGATTGTCTTGATTCTTAGGATTACTTACTCTCGCAACGTATGCCATGGTCTTTTCAGCATCTGGCGTGATTGCTACTAGCTCAACAAGACTCATGATTAAATTTTTGCAAGAGTGACACGTTCAGGTTGATGCTGGTATTTACCCTTGCGATCGCTGTAAGTTGTCTCACAAGGATCTCCTTCGAAAAAGAGTAATTGACATATGCCTTCGTTGGCATAAATCCTGCAATCTGCACCTGAGCTATTGCTAAATTCGAGTGTTAGATGTCCTTCCCAACTGGCTTCTGCTGGTGTTGTATTTACTATTATTCCAAGACGAGCATATGTGCTTTTCCCCAGGCAAATTACTGTGATATTGGGAGGAACTTTCATTCTTTCAAGGGCTACACCTAAGCCATATGAATGAGCGGGGAGTATGAAATATTGACCATCCTCGTCCTTATGAAGAGTTGTTGACTCTAGATTTGCCGGATTGAATTTCTTTGGGTTCATGATTGTGCCTGGCACATGTCTGAAAATCAGAAATTCTTGAGAAGAAAGCCTAAGATCATATCCATAAGATGAACATCCGAAGCTAAGGACAGGATGCGTATTGGAGTCAGGCTGAAGATGACGTACTAATCCTGACTGAAAAGGCTCTAGCATGCCTTTGGTTGCTTGTTCTCTTATCCAGCGATCGTTTTTAAGCATTAGTGACCAGAACGTAATTCTGTGATTTGATCAGCCATGGTTATGACTCTTGATGGAATAACAGGGCCAGTCAGGATTACATCCATTGCTCCTGGCCGTTGTTCAAGGGTATTGATGAAATCATCTTCTTTGAGATAACCAAGAGAAATAGCTAAGCCGATTTCGTCTAAAACTAGTTGGTCGATCCTGCCTTTAAGGATGCTGTTTTTACAAACTTCCCAGATCTCTTGAACAGCCTTGATTGCTTTTGGCTCATTTATTTGAATGGATTTCGCTGTGGCTTCTTCTGTGAGACAAGAAGAGATAGAGGGTCTTAGCCATTCCAGTCGACCACAAAGACGAACAATCCCATTCGGGCCTTGGGCAACTCCGCCCTTTAAGAATTGGGCGATCATTACACGTCTTCCTAATCCAGCGGCTCTTAAAGCTTCACTAAGAACCCCAGAAAAACTTCCTCTGTATGCTGCTGTGTGTACTTGAAGTTGACCTTCTGGAGAAACTAAATGTAGGGATGGTCTACCACCAGAAGTGGGGACAGGGTGCAAGGTGGAACAGCGATCAACCTCACATGGTTTATTTAGGAGTCCAGGGCTTGGGCTTGGAAGCATGAAAAGCTTGGGAACTCCAGAACTCTATGATTCAAATCTAGCGGTGAGAAGTCGTTATACAAGTTTTATGACACTATCCATGGTGTATCGACAAGAATTGCTCGAGTCTTAAGAGAATTTGTGATGTGGATTGCTGACTAATGAACTCGTTGCCTAAGCCAAGAGCCGGTGGCCGCTCTGTCGATGAATTAAGACCTTGTCAAATCACATTGGACCCGATGGGATTTGCCCTTAGCTCTTTGATTATTCGAACTGGCCGAACAAGTGTTTTATGTAGTGTTTGTCTTATTGAAGGTGTTCCCTCTTGGCGAAAAGGAAAAAATAAAGGTTGGTTGAGTGCGGAATATCGCTTATTACCAGCGTCTACTCCGAATCGACAAGAAAGGGAGTTGCTGAAACTTTCAGGGCGAACACAGGAGATCCAGAGACTTATTTCTAGAAGCCTTAGGGCAGTAGTTGATATGGAGATTCTGGGAGAAAAAACTTTTTTGATTGATTGTGACGTTATACAGGCTGATGCAGGCACTCGAACAGCTGCTATCACTGGCTCTTGGATCGCACTTAAATTGGCCTCTAAGAGATTGTTAAAGCAAGGTGTGTTAATTCATGATCCAATTAAAGATCAAGTAGCTGCTGTCTCTGTCGGTTTAAAAGATGGAAATGCTTTGCTCGATCTTGATTACAGCGAAGATTCAATTGCAGATGTTGATCTAAACGTTGTTATGGACTCTGATGGACGTTTGTTTGAGGTTCAGGGAACCGCTGAGGGCAAGCCTTTTACACAATTGCAACTTAATAAATTGCTTGAGATTGCTGAGCCAGGTATTAAGCAGCTTCTTGCTGCTCAACTTTCAGTTTTGTAAAGCAAGGTCAAAAAGCGTCACTATTGCTACAAGTGATTTAAGAGACTCTCCTTAGCGTCATTCAATCTGCTTCGCCGAAATGACCGGCGCCCAAAGCGGCTTTAGTCGCTACGCACCACAACCGGGCTCTCAAAAGAAAATAAATTTGGTTAATGGGCAAGTGCCTATTAACACCTCTCTGCTTGATGTCATCAGAGGTCTTGATGGTGCAAATACTGAACAGGTTGAGAGGTCGAAAACCATTTTTTTCCCTGGGGACCGGGCAGAAAGGGTTTATTTAATTAGAAGAGGCGCTGTTCGATTGTCGAGAGTTTATGAATCTGGAGAGGAAATAACAGTAGCTTTGCTTAGGGAGAACAGTCTATTTGGAGTTCTTTCATTGATTACAGGCCAACGCTCAGATCGTTTTTATCATGCTGTTGCTTTTACAAGAGTAGAAATTGTAACTGCCCCCGCAGATTCAGTCCTTCATGCCATTGAAGACGATGCAAGTGTTGGGCTTCTGCTTCTTCAAGGCTTATCTAGTCGAATTTTACAAACCGAAACCATGATTGAGACACTCACACATCGTGATATGTCATCCAGGTTAGTCAGCTTCCTTCTTGTTCTTTGTAGAGATTTTGGTGTTCCAGATCAGAAGGGGATCACTATTGATTTAAAGCTTTCACATCAGGCTATTGCTGAAGCTATAGGGTCTACACGAGTAACAATTACGAGGTTGTTGGGCGACTTGCGGAATTCAGGCCTTCTAAACATTGAACGAAAAAAAATAACAGTTCTTGATCCGATCGCACTTGCCAAACGCTTTAGTTGAGCCCCGCGTTGTTTCAGGATGGTATTGAAAAGCTCTATTAGTAAATTCTTACCTTTCTTGTGTCTGGTTGGTTGCTGATCATTTCTTTACTGCTCCTGGGTGGCATCCTTGCCACTTTGGGTGATTTGCTTGGCAGTCGTATTGGGAAAGCTAGGTTGAGTTTTTTTAATCTCAGGCCACGCAGAACTGCAGTGCTGATAACAGTTTTGACTGGGAGCCTTATTAGCGCTATCTCTCTTGGGTTGATGTTGTTGGTCAGTAGGCAGTTACGCGTTGGTTTATTTGAGCTAGAGGCTATACAAGCAAAAATCAAATCAGGAGAAAAGGACTTAAAACAGCTAGGGAAGAATTTATATGCTTTACGTAGGGGTGATGTTGTGATTAGCAGTGGCCAATCGTTGGCCACTGCCACAATTAAATTGGATGGCCCAATACATGCAAAAAAAGAAGTTGATAGTTTGCTCCAAAGAGCAAATTATGAAGCTTACCGCCGCGTTCTTCCTGAAGAAAAACCTACAAAAAGAATAGTTCTTGCACTTAGAGGTGACATTAAAAGGTTGGAAGAGATTATTGGCAAAAAAGGCTCATGGGCCGTAAATATTCGTTCTGCAGGGAATGTTTTGCGAGGTGAAAAGGCAGTATATGTTTTCCCTGAAGTTAGGCCAAATATCAATATTGTAAAAAAAGGCGAAGTAATAGCCAGTACATATATAGAACTGAACAAAATAGATAATAACACCTTAAGTAAACAGATCCAGCTTTTATTTGAATCTACTTCTGCTGAAATAAAGAGAAGAGGTTCTCTGAGCTCAGTTTTGCAATTCAATTCAAACTCAATTAATGCTTTAGCTAAAGAGCTTCTAACAAGAAAAGAAGGTGGAGTTGATTTAGAGTCAGTTTCATTGCGAACTAGTGATACTGCTGATCCTATTGCAGTGTCTTTGCAGGTAAGGGAAAGCAGCAACAATAAGCTTTCGAAAATTAAGCCATGAGTAGATTTCTTGCGATTGATCCTGGGAATAAAAAATGTGGACTATTGCTAGCTGATCTAGACTTAGATCTTGTTTTAGATGGAAGAGTAGCTAATCATTTAGAGGTGATTGATTTAATAATTAATTGGAGTTCAGAAGGCCCTTTAAATGGAATTATCTTAGGGAATGGTACTAGCAGTAAATATTGGCAAAGGCAGCTTCAAAGGTTTGGCTCTATTGAAATTGTTGAAGAAAGAGGCACCACACTTCGTGCTCGAAATCGCTATTGGGAGATTTGGCCACCAGGTATTTGGTTGCGTTGGCTGCCAAGAGGGTTGATCCTCCCTTCGCAGCCTTTAGACGCAGTAGCTGCTTTGGTTTTATTGGAGGATCATGTGAACAAGAAGCTCACGTGGTCAGGTCCACCGAACTTTAAAATTTGGACCGAACAGTAAACATGTAGTCTCCACCAGCTTCTAGTTTGTAATCTGTTTGAACTAGAAAGCGTATAAGCGCATCTTGAATAAGAGCCCGCCCTAATGAAGGCTCCAGAATCAGCTCTCCTTTACTAAAAGCCCAAGTAAATTGCCACTCAAACCCTCCTGCTGAAATTTCTCCATCCAGGCATTGCTCTGCAAAGCTTTGACGATAGATTCGAAGGTGGGCATTGGTAGTAGGTAGTCGACTCACTTGTTGTTTATACCTCCTTTGGTTTATAGGAATTCAGATGATTGGCAGCTTGTTCAACTCCAAGAGTTTGAATCAAATCCAACCCATCAATTACTTCTTGAAGTACTTCATTAATTATTGGAACTTCTTTTGATGTGAATGTTCCTAAGACATGAGGAATGGTCTTTGCTTTGCGTTCTTCTGCAAGATGAGCTGGTGCACCAATCCCGATCCTTATTCTGCAAAACTCTTGAGTGCCCAAGTGTTGAATAATGCTTCGAAGACCATTGTGACCTCCAGAACTCCCTTTACTCCTAAGCCTGATACGACCTAATGGCAGATCCATATCGTCTACCAGCACTAAAAGGTTATTCACGTCTAGGTCAAACCAATCCAATGCTGCACGAATAGATCTTCCACTTTCATTCATATAGGTATTAGGCATAAGAATGCGCGTGAATTGATTGCCAAATCTGATCTCAGCTATATGCCCATGCAGCTTTTTTGTTATACGGAATTTCACCTGCTGATTCGCGGCAAGCTTCTCTAAAGCTAAGAATCCAATGTTATGTCTTGTACCGGCGTACTTTGATCCTGGGTTGCCTAGACCTACTAACAACCGGAAATCTCCGGGACTCATTCAGCTCACCCTTTAAGAGAATTGGTCACCTCATCATTGTGACTTTTGTTTTTGGTTGATTTGTTTTGCTTTGAAAGCTTTTCGTTTGGCATCCCTTCATCAAGAGAATCACTGTCGGACATGGCTTTTTGTATCTCTTTTTCGAACTCCGTAGATGCGCTCTGGAGACCTTTGAGAGTTTTGCCAAGTGACCTTCCGAATTCCGGAAGACGCTTTGGCCCAAAAATTATCAGTGCTAAGGCAGTGATAACCGCTATCTCAGGCAGCCCTACGCCAAAGATATTCATATGCGGTCCTCAGTGCCTATATCAATGATGATTTTCTTTAGACCCCATTCCAATCAACTGAGAAGCCTTGTAGAAGAACTGACTGGTTGTAGATATTGAGCATTATGACCAGAAAGACAATCAGCATGGCTCCAACAAACGCCATGACTGGTGTAGCTCCCCAGCCTGGAACTACCTTTCCCTGGCCACTATTCCCAATTCTTTTGAGCAGGCTTCCAAGCGCGGTTTTTTGTCCCATGACTTTGCTCGAGTCTAAATCGATGAAATAGTGACAACATTGTATGGGTATGCCCCTTCAATGCTGCCTCGTTTGGGGATATTTGATGCAAATTTCCTTGTACGGTTGTTTGTGTCAAACGATAGAAATCAAAAAAACTGCTTGAAAAATTTCAATTTTTGGACCTAACCCTGCAAATTCATGGATTTGTGACGGTCAATTCAGGGTGCTATGAAACCCAGATTTGTTGAAAATTAAGTAGGAGCTACTTCGAAACATTTCAATCCAAGCCAATCGAAGGGGCTAGAGACACTTTTTTAGTGTGATTTCACCTCTAAGGCACATAAGATGAGTCCGCTTACTTAGTCGTGGACGCGTTTCATGCTTGCCCTCAAGATTTCCGTTTACACGGTCGTCTTCTTTTTTGTCGGAACCTTTCTCTTTGGCTTCTTGGCTAGCGATCCAAGTAGGACCCCTGCAAGAAAGGATCTCGAAAGCCCACAAGACTGAAAGAAAACTTTTTGAGACTCTCAAGTCACGCCACATACTGGACCCCTTCTATCCAGTGTGTGGTGTAGCTATGGGAGGATCACGCCTTTGGCGGAAGCTATAGGTGGCGAAAGGCCCGCACATTTTGATTGCAGGCTTGATCACCTCAGGAGGGTTGAGCTTTCTTAGCTCTGCTCAGATAGCTAACGCAGAAAAAAGTCAACAAGAGGCCTTTTCTTCTCAAAAAGACCAGCCTCTTATCGAAGCCCCAACTGTTTCTCAAGAGAAGTCATTAATTCGAAAAAATAAGAACAGTGGTACGCCTAGCAATGAGGTAGTCCCTCCAATTGAATTGCAACTTAAAGCTGATCGTCAAAGTTATGATGTGCGTCAGAAACGTTTTATAGCTGAAGGCAGTGTTAGTGCATGGGTTAATGGAGCTGTATTAAAAGCTGATCGAATTGAATTTGATAGGAATTTCAAAACTCTTTTTGCAAGTGGGAGAGTGCGATTTAAGAAAGGTTTTCAGTATTTTCAAGCCACCTCTTTTCGTTACAGCTTTATTCAAAAGCTAGGAGAGCTAAAAGACGTCTATGGGGTTCTTGACCTTGAAAATCTAGATCAAGATCTAAACATCATTTCTAAGAGACGTCAAAAGAAGCCTTTTTTTGAGGAAGAACCATATATCAAGTCTTTTAAGCACCAGAAGCGTAATTCTGAGTCAACTAAAACTTCTATAACTAAATCTGATCAGAGCCAGTCGCCAGTCTCTATTGAGCAAAAAAAATCATCGATGTCTTGGGCTCAATCCCTTCCCCCCTTGAGTTCTTGGTCACGTCCGAAGAAGCCTTTTTCATCACCAGTACCAATTAACGAGGAAACAGGAGATATTGCTTGCCCACCGGTTTTACCTCTTCTCCCTAATTGGAATGAACATTCTTGGGCTCTAACTGCTTGGGGTGGTGGAATGACAGATTCTGATTTTGGGGAGTCATTTCTGTTCTCTGGTGATGCTAGAGACGAACTTGTCTTTGGAATTGGTTTAAATAAGAGGATTTATCGCTCTGGCCCCTTTGCGTTCGAGTTAGAAGGAAATATTTTCAGGCATAGTGCAACTGAGCAGGCAGGAGGGCGTTATCAGCCTGGCCCTTTTGCAAAATACTCTGCTCAAAGTTTTGGTGAGGGTGTTTTAGGAATGGGTGTGAGACTTTGGCTGCGCCCTTGGCTGAATCTCGGCTTGATAGAGGGGGTTAGTTACAACACTGCTGCGAGTAATTACGAACGAACAAGTAGGGATAAGAACTCGCAATTCCTAAATTATCTAGGTGCTGAAATAGAAGCCGTTATTACGAAAAAACTTTCATTAGTGGGCCGTATTCATCATCGATCAGGTGCTTTCGGAACTTTTGGAGGGGTTAAGGGGGGAAGTAATGCTTATTTATTTGGCTTCCGATATCGTTGGGGTATCGATCATCCCAAATACACACCAGGGTTGTCTCCCCCTATTGGATGTGCTGAATCAGAAAATGAACGTGATCGTTACCCTCAGGCAATAGATGACACTTTAGAAGTGATTTCACTTCCAGACATAGATCCTTTCTCTAAAGTTGAATCAAGCAATACAAATGTGAAAACCAATACATTTATAAGCGATTCTGGTTTATCTAAGACTAGTTCTTCTAAACTTTCTTTCTCCCAGCAAGATAAGTTGAGGGAGAAATCAATAGCTTTAATAGATCAAAGAGTTAGTAACATAGAACTTAAAAAAGGATTTAGTGTTCAGGGTAAACTTGGAATACAGAGCCTTTCTGAAGGAACAGAGGAGAAGAATCAACCTGCCAGTGTCCAGATCTCTCAGTTAAGTCCAAAAGTCAGCTCGAGACTTATTACTGGCTCTATATCACGTTGGAGAGTTCAATCTGCAATTATTAGACTTAATCCAGAGGGTTGGACAGCCGATAGGATGAGTTTTAGTAATGATCCCTTTACTCCAACTCAGACGCGGATTGAGGCTCAAGATGTTGCAGTGAAAAAAGAGGAGAATGGTGATATTTTAATAACATCTAGGCGAAGTAGATTGATATTAGAAGAGAGGATGAGGATCCCAATTGTAAACTCTACAAAAATAAAGAGAAGGGAGACAGTTCAAAATAGATGGGTGTTAGGAATAGATGAAGGAGATAGAGATGGATTGTTTGTTGGCCGTGTATTGGGACCTATCAAGTTGAATGATAACTATAAGCTTTCACTTCAGCCTCAGTTCCTTATTCAACGTGCAATAAAGAATGAAACTAATAGCTATATTGCAAACGATTCTTCGATTACTAGTGATAAAGTGACTGCACCAATTACCAGTGCTGATTTATTTGGTATGAGAGCAAAAGTTAGGGGGGAATCGTTAGGGTTTAAGACTAATCTTGATGCAAATATAAGTACATTCAATAGTGATAGAATTGCTAACGGGAGTAGATATTGGGCAAGCTTAAAGAGATCGATCAGTGTGCCTCTCTTCGGCGAAATAGATACCACTTTGTTTGGTGCTTACCGCTATAGAGTATGGAACGGATCGATTGGGGAGGCTGGTATTTATACAGTTTATGCAGGATTTTCGGAAAAGTCTTATGCTTGGGATTGGGGCGATTTAAGTAATACTTATATTCTTAGACTTGGTTTGGGAAATTATCAGGCAGAGGCTTCGCAGGGAGGAGGTTTGTCTGAGCTTTGGCGAGCCAACTTGTATTCTTCTTTGGGAAGCGTATATACCATCTGGAGAGGTGAAACGGCCGACCTTTCTTCAGAGCTTGCTTATCGGTATTCCCCAGTGCCTATTACTCCTGGATTAACACTTGATACTTATTTAAGTACAGCATACTTTGCTTATGAGGGTGGGACTGATCAAAGGATAATTAGTTTTACTAGTGGCCCTACATTAACTTTGGGAACTTTTAGTAAGCCGTTTTTAGATTATACGAAATTCTCAATTTATTCTGGAGGAGCACTTAAGCAAGGTGGTAGTCCATTCTCTTTTGATGAGGTTGTTGATTTGTCAACATTGGGTATGGGCTTGACTCA
>Ga0163108_10001991_pt1 | contig 14869 bp, 11 predicted proteins | sample Fk1155metaG_FD_109644 | JGI IMG/M metagenome (GOLD analysis project Ga0163108, IMG submission 109644) | Marine microbial communities from the Central Pacific Ocean - Fk160115 155m metaG | ecosystem: Environmental > Aquatic > Marine > Oceanic > Photic zone | place: The Central Pacific Ocean...
CTATTGGACTTGGAAGGTAATCAACAACTGCATCTAGCAAAGGTTGCACACCTTTATTTTTAAATGCTGATCCAGTTAAAACAGGTACAAAATCAAATTTTATACATCCTTTTCGAACACATGCTATTAAATCAGTTTCTGAGATTTCTTTTCCATTTAAGTATGCTTCCATCAATTTCTCATCTTGCTCAACAGCAGTTTCTAGCAATTCTTTCCTATACTTATTTGCAGTTTCCTTTAAATCTTCTGGTATATCTGTATATTCAAATTCAGCACCAAGTTTTTCATCTTTCCATATAATTGCTTTCATTTTAACTAAATCTACAACACCTTTTAAAGAAGCTTCTATTCCAACTGGTATTTGCATAACCAAAGGTTTTGCCCCGAGCCTTTCTTTAATCATGTCTACACACATAAAAAAGTCTGCTCCAGTTCTATCCAGTTTATTAACAAAACAAATTCGAGGAACTTTATATTTGTCAGCTTGTCTCCAAACTGTTTCAGATTGTGGTTCAACACCCGCTACTCCATCAAAAACACAAACTGCTCCGTCCAAAACTTTTAAAGATCTTTCAACTTCGATGGTAAAATCTACGTGTCCAGGTGTATCGATAATATTAATTCTATGTTCTCTCCAAAAACAAGTTGTTGCGGCAGAAGTAATTGTAATTCCTCTTTCTTGTTCTTGTTCCATCCAGTCCATTGTAGCTGCTCCATCATGAACCTCTCCAATTTTATGACTCTTTCCTGTATAATATAAAATTCTTTCGGTAGTAGTTGTCTTCCCAGCGTCAATGTGGGCCATAATTCCGATATTTCTATATTTTTCTAATGTGTGTGTTCTAGCCATGATCTTACCATCTGAAATGAGCAAAAGCCTTGTTTGACTCTGCCATTTTGTGAGTGTCTTCTTTCTTTTTTATAGCTGAGCCTTTTCTTTGAGAGGCATCAAGCAACTCGAAAGATAATTTTTCAGCCATTGTTCTATTTTTTCTTTTTCTAGATGCATCTAAAATCCATCTTAAGGCAAGTGCTTGTGATCTGTTGGATTTAACTTCTACCGGAACTTGATATGTTGCTCCACCGACACGTCTAGATCTAACTTCAAGGTTGGGTCTAACATTGCTTATTGCTGAGTTGAATACTTTAAGAGGATCTTCATTTTTTGACTTAATTCTATCTAATGCTGTATACAAAATCTTTTCAGCAGATGATCGCTTACCATCATACATGATGGCATTTATAAATTTTGAAATAACCTTGGATCCATATTTAGGATCCGAATAAATTTTTCTAACTGGGGCTCTTCGTTTTCTAGACATAAAGATATATTATTTTGGTTTTTTTGCCCCGTATAAAGAACGTCTTTTTCTTCTTGCAGTAACACCCTGGGCATCAAGGTTTCCTCGAAGAATATGATATCGAACACCTGGTAAATCTTTTACTCTTCCACCTCTAATTAAAACTACTGAGTGTTCTTGTAGATTGTGTCCTTCTCCAGGTATATAAGCTGTTACCTCATACCCATTTGACAATCTAACTCTTGCAACTTTTCTTAAAGCTGAATTGGGTTTTTTTGGAGTTGTTGTATAAACTTTTATACAAACAGCTCTTTTCAAAGGTTGTTTTTCAAGAGCTGGCACTTTGTTTCTTGATAAAGGTTTGACCCTTGGTTTTCTCATCAATTGGTTTATCGTAGGCATAATTTTTTTTGTTATTATTCCTTTTGTTTCTTTGATTGCTAAAAGTATGGAAAAGTGAATTCGCTTACTCTCAAGTTACTGTTTAAGGTCAATACAACCTTACTTCTAACCATCAAATTTGCGCTAAACTAACATCGAGAATGGAAAAGTCAATAACTAATAAGATAAAAAAGCTTGTAAATACTTACCTTTTATTCGGTTTTGCTTTCGGCTTTTTGAGTCTTTTCTAAATCTTGTTTTGCTAATTCTTGTTTTTGAAGTTCCGCAATTCTAATTTTGTCTTCTTTGCTTGCTTGATTATCTAAAATGTTTTTTGTAAGTCCTGTCCCTGCGGGAATCAATCTTCCAACAATCACATTTTCTTTCAAGCCTTCCAGGGTGTCTATTTTTCCTTTAATTGCTGAATCGGTTAAAACTCTTGTTGTTTCCTGGAAAGAAGCTGCGGATATAAATGAATTCGTTTGTAATGATGCTTTAGTTATACCTAATAAAACTCTTTCTCCAGATGCAGGTTTTTTATTTTGTTTCTTTAACTCATCATTAACGTTACCTAGCTGTATTCTGTCTATCAATTCACCATTTAAAAAACCTGAGTCTCCAGAATCTTTTATTTCAATTTTCTTTAACATCTGTCTGACTATTGTTTCTATATGTTTGTCATTAATAACCACACCTTGCATTCTATAAACTTCTTGTACTTCAGTTACAAAATATTCTGTTAGCGATTCAACGCCTAAAATTCTTAAGATATCGTGTGGTGCTGGCGCTCCATCTAATAGATATTCTCCTTTTTTAATTTTTTCTCCTTGGTTAAAATTAGTATGTTTACCTTTTGGAATTAAATAATTAGAAGTCTCCCCTTTATCAGTAACAATTGAAATTTTTTGCTTACCTCTCACTTCTTTTCCAAACTGGATTGTTCCATCATTTTCAGCAATTATTGCGCTATCTTTTGGTCTACGAGCTTCAAATAACTCCGCTACTCTAGGTAATCCTCCGGTAATATCTTTTGTTTTAGATGTTTCTTTAGGAAGTCTTGCCAAAACATCTCCGGCAGAAATCTTTTGGCCGTCTTGAACTGAAAGAATTGAGTCAGGAACCAAATAATATCTTGCTTCATTCCCGTCTGCTTTCTTAATTACCTCTCCATCAGAATTTCTTAATGTTATTCTTGGTTTAAGGTCGCTATTTTTTGATTGAGATCTCCAATCTACAACTGATTTGGAAGATATGCCTGTAGCATCATCTAGGGTTTCCGCAAGAGAAACTCCCTCTACTAAATCCATATAATTTACGATACCATTTGTTTCAGCAATCACAGGTAGGGTGTAAGGATCCCATTCACAAATCTTTTTTCCTTTTGCTATTTTATCGCCATTTTGAAAAAAAAGTTTTGATCCATAAGGAATTTTATATAAAGCAAGCTGTCTTTCATTCTCATCTTCTAATGAAAGCTGGGTATTTCTTCCCATTACTATTGTATTGTTTTTTGAATCACGAATTAAATTTTTATTACTAACTTTTAAAATTCCAGAATTTACTGAAATTACGGATGAATCTTCTTTAATCTGTGCTGTTCCACCAACGTGAAAGGTTCTCATTGTTAATTGAGTTCCTGGTTCACCAATTGATTGGGCAGCTATCATTCCTATAGCTTCTCCTATACTAACAATTTTTCCTCTTGATAAATCTCTACCATAGCACATTTGGCAGATTCCTTTTTTAGAACCACAGGTAATAACTGAAAAAACTTGTATCGATTTAACTCCAGCAGAATCAATTTTTTCACAAATATTTTCATCTATCATTTGTTTTTTCTTTATAATTAATTCTCCACTTAGTGGATTTTTTACGTCTTCTGCTGCGACTCTTCCCAAAACTCTTTCTGACAAACTAACTAAAACGTTACCACCTTCTATAATTTCTGATAACTTAATTGATGATCTTGATTTTGAATCACACTCTTCTGATGCTACCTGAATATCTTGAGCAACATCGCAGAGTCTTCTCGTTAAATAACCAGAGTTGGCAGTTTTTAATGCAGTATCAGCCAAACCTTTTCTCGCTCCGTGAGTTGAGTTAAAATACTCTAATACGGTCAGACCTTCTTTAAAGTTTGAAATTATTGGTGTCTCTATAATTTCTCCTGAAGGTTTGGCAATTAATCCTCTCATGCCGGCTAATTGTTTCATTTGAGCTGGAGATCCTCTGGCTCCAGAATCTGCCATCATAAATACTGAATTTGTTTCGATCCTTCCGTTTGGATAAACTTTTTCAGCTGATGAAATTTCTTTCATCATCTCATTGGCGACTGAGTCAGTGCATTTTGACCATATATCAACTACCTTATTATATTTTTCCCCTCTTGTTATTAATCCATCCTGATACTGTTTTTCATATTCTTCTATTTGTTTTTTAGTTTGATTTACTAATTTTTCTTTAGTCTTTGGTATAATTAAGTCATTTTTACCAAAAGAAATACCTGCCTTGAAAGCATGTTTAAAACCAAGATCTTTTATTCTGTCACAAAAAATTACTGTTTCTTTTTGACCGCAGTATCTATAAACGGTATCGATTATTTCTGATACGGCTTTTTTTGTTAGCAATCTATTTACTAATGAAAATTTAATTCTGTGATTTTTTGGAAGTGTTTTAGATAATAAGAAACGGCCCGCTGTACTTGTATATTTTTCTGAAACTTTATTGCCCTCTTTATCAACTGTATTAAATATAGAAACTATTTTTGAATGAACACTTATATTGTTTCTTTCAAGAGCATTTTCTATTTCATCAACATTTGAGAAAATAGCAACCGGTTTGCTCTCACGATCTTCTTTGTGCTGCGATAAATAGTAAATACCCAAAACAATATCTTGACTCGGAACTATTATAGGTTTTCCATTTGAAGGACTCAGAATATTGTTAGTCGACATCATTAAAACACGAGCCTCTAATTGAGCTTCTATACTCAATGGAATATGGACCGCCATTTGATCGCCATCAAAATCTGCATTGAAAGCTGCACAAACTAAAGGGTGTAGCTCAATAGCGTTACCTTCTATTAATTTAGCTTCAAAAGCCTGCACTCCGAGTCTGTGTAAAGTTGGTGCCCTATTAAGTATAACAGGATGCTCTCTTATTATGTGTTCAAGTGCATCCCAAACCTCACTTTTTTGTTTTTCAACCATTCTTTTTGCTTGTTTTATGGTTGTGGCTAATCCTAATTTGTCTAATCTTGCATACAGAAAAGGTTTAAACAATTCTAAAGCCATTTTCTTAGGTAAACCACATTGATGTAATTTTAATTCTGGGCCAACAACAATTACCGATCTACCTGAATAATCTACTCTTTTACCTAAAAGATTTTGTCTGAATCTTCCTTGTTTGCCTTTCAACATTTCAGCCAATGATTTTAATGGCCTTTTTCCAGTTCCAGTAATTACTCTTCCTCTTCTTCCATTATCAAATAAAGCATCCACTGATTCTTGAAGCATTCTTTTTTCATTTCTTACTATTATGTCTGGCGCTTTTAAATCCAAGAGTCTTTTTAATCTATTGTTTCTATTAATTACTCTTCTGTATAAATCGTTCAAATCTGATGTTGCAAACCTTCCTCCATCTAAAGGAACTAGAGGTCTAAGTTCCGGAGGTATTACCGGTACTGTTGTTAAGATCATCCATTCAGGCTTGTTCCCAGACTCAATAAAAGACTCTATTAATTTTAATCTTTTTAAAGTTCTTTCCTCGGTAACTTTTGATTTAATATCTTTTAAAGAATCTCTTAATCTTTTTTTCTCAGATTCTAGATCAATGTTTAATAGTATTTCTCTTACCGCTTCCGCTCCAATACCAGCTGTAAATCCATCTTCTCCATATTTTTCTTGTGCTTTTGCATATTCATCCTCTGTGAGAAGTTGTCCTTTTTTAAGTTCTGTAAGGCCAGGCTCTATCACTATGAAACTTTCAAAATATAAAATTTTTTCTACTTCCTTAAGTTTCATATCAATTGCAAGTGAAATTCTACTTGGAAGAGATTTTAAAAACCAAATGTGGGCAACTGGACAAGCTAGATCAATGTGCCCCATTCTTTCTCTTCTTACATTGGATTTGGTTACTTCAACGCCGCACTTTTCACAAATAATTCCTCTAAACTTCATTCTTTTATATTTTCCACATAAACACTCATAATCTTTTATTGGACCAAATATTCTTGCACAGAATAACCCATCTTTTTCAGGTTTGAATGTTCTGTAATTAATAGTCTCAGGTTTTTTTATTTCACCAAAGGACCATGATTTAATTTTTTCTGGACTAGCCAGTGTAATCTTTATGTGAGTAAAATTTTTCTCAGAAATATTTTTTTTGTTTCTTTTGATATATCTCTTCTCATATTTTTTAATTTAATTCTATATTTAGCCCTAAAGCTCTTATTTCTTTAATTAATACGTTAAATGATTCTGGTACCCCAGACTCAAAATTATCGTCGCCTTTAACTATTGTTTCATAAACCTTTGTTCTTCCTGCAACATCATCAGATTTAACTGTAAGAATTTCTTGCAAAGTATATGAGGCTCCATATGCTTCTAATGCCCATACTTCCATCTCTCCAAATCTTTGTCCTCCTAATTGAGCTCTACCACCTAACGGCTGTTGAGTTACTAAACTATAAGGGCCTGTGGAACGTGCGTGAATTTTATCTTCAACTAGATGATGTAATTTTAACATGTAAATTATCCCAACTGTTATGGGTCTATCAAATTTTTCTCCTGTTCTTCCATCCCACAGATTTGTCTGGCCCGCGTTAGGTAGTTTAGCTAATTCCAACATTTTTGTAATATCATCAGTTGATGCTCCATCAAATACCGGAGTAGCGATAGGCACACCTTCTGAAAGGTTGTCGCATAATTCTCTAAATTGTTTTTCATCTAAGTTTTTTAGAATATTAGATAGCGTTTCTTTACCATAAATTTTGCCAAGCATATTTTTTAAATCATTGTCATCTTTTGTTTTTACAAAATTATTTAAAAGATCTCTCACTTTCTCTCCTAATTCAGAGCAAGACCACCCTAAATGAGTTTCTAATATCTGACCTACATTCATACGACTTGGAACTCCCAAAGGGTTTAAAACTATATCAACCGGTTTTCCACTTTCCATATATGGCATGTCTTCAACTGGAACTATTTTACTTATAACCCCTTTGTTTCCATGTCTTCCAGCCATTTTATCTCCAGGCATCAGTCTTCTTTTAACCGCTACAAAAACTTTTACTACCTTCATAACTGTTGGTAAAAGATCGTCTCCCTGTTTTATTTTTAAAACTTTATCCTCAAATCTAAGCTTAATATCTTCTTGAGCTTTATCAAATTGCTCCTTCAGCTGAAAAACTTTGTTGTTTATATTGTTGTTTTTAAATTTAAGCTTCCAATATTCTTTAATATTTAAGTTTTCCAACATGTCTTTATTTAAAGTATCCCCAGGTTTTAAATCTTTGTAGTTTTTTTCAAGAGGTTCTTTTTTTAAAATTTCATTTAATCTTAGCTTGATATTTCTTGCTAAGATTTCTTCTTCTACTTGTTTATCTTCTTGTACTGACTCAATTTCATATCTTTCTATTGCAATTGCTCTTTCATCTTTTTCTACTCCATGTCTGTTAAATACTCTTACATCTACAACAACTCCGGAACTTCCTGGAGGTAATTTTAAAGAAGTGTCTCTTACATCTGTTGCTTTTTCACCAAAAATAGATCTTAGTAATTTTTCTTCAGGACTTGATGCTGTTTCTCCTTTGGGTGTAACTTTCCCCACCAGAATATCTCCTTGTTTTACTTCTGCACCAACATAAACAATACCTGATTCATCAAGATTTTTTAAACTTTCCTCACTAACGTTTGGTATATCTCTTGTAATTTCTTCTGTTCCCAGCTTTGTATCTCTCGACATCAATGCATATTCTTCTATATGAATTGAAGTGAAAACGTCATCTGTAACACATCTCTCGGAAATAAGTATGGAATCTTCAAAGTTATATCCTTGCCACGGCATAAAAGCTACTGTAACATTTTTTCCTAAAGCAAGTTCTCCCAATTTAGTTGCCGGTCCATCAGCAATAATATCTCCTTTTTTTATTACATCTCCCCATTTCACTAAAGGTTTTTGGTTTATACAGGTATTTTGATTTGATCTTTGAAACTTCATCAAATTATAAATGTCTACTCCTGATTTTGATAAATCTTTTTCTTCTGTAGCTTTAACAACAATTCTCTTTCCATCAATTTTATCTACAACTCCATTACGCTTTGCAACGATTGTAACTCCGGAATCAAGAGCAACATCTCCTTCTATTCCAGTACCAACTAAAGGCGACTCTGGTTTTAATAATGGAACTGCTTGCCTCATCATATTGGATCCCATTAAGGCCCTGTTAGCATCATCATTTTCTAAAAATGGTATTAAGGAAGCAGCTACAGAAACTAATTGCTTAGGTGAAACATCAATATAATTAATATTTTCTCTTCTGGATAAAACAAAATTTAATCCTTTTCTGCAAGAAACAAGTTCTTCTACGAAACTTCCATCTGAACTTACAGGAGAATTAGCTTGGGCAATTGTATATTTTTCCTCTTCTATTGCAGATAAATATTCAATCTTGTCTAAAATTTTACCACTAAGAACTTTTTTATAAGGACTTTCAATGAATCCGTATTTATTTACCTTTGAATAGGTTGCTAAACTATTAATCAAACCAATATTTGGTCCTTCTGGGGTTTCTATTGGACATATTCTTCCATAGTGTGTTGGATGAACATCTCTTACTTCAAAGCCCGCCCTTTCTCTTGTTAGTCCACCAGGACCAAGAGCCGAAACTCTTCTCTTGTGAGTAATTTCTGATAATGGATTTGTTTGATCCATAAATTGAGAAAGCTGAGATGTAGAAAAAAAATCTTTAAATGAAGTGCTTATAGGTTTTGCGTTAATCAAGCCTTGGGGTAAGGCAGATTCAATTTCTAAAAAAGTAGACATTTTTTCTTTTATTGTTCTTTCCATTCTTAGCAAGCCGATTCTAAATTGATTTTCAACAAGTTCTCCTACTGACCTAACTCTTCTATTTCCCAAATGGTCTATATCATCCACTTCTCCTTTTCCGTCTCTCAAGTCCAACATAAATTTTATAATTGCTATAATATCTTTTTGTGTAAGCACTCTAAGACTATCATCTTCTTTTAATTCAAGTTTAGCATTTAATTTGACTCTTCCAACGTCTGATAGGTCATAACGTTCCTTGCTAAAATACAAATTTTTAAAAACGTCTTCGGCAACTTCTGGTGTTGGTGGTTCGCCCGGCCTCAAAACTTTATAAATGTCAGCTAAAGCAGATTCTTTATCGTGGTTTTTATCAATTTTTATTGTTTCAAAAATATACGGTCCTCTTAATATGGAATCAACGTTTGCAAGTTTCAGATTGTTAATTCTTGAAGAAATTATCCTGTCTAAAGATTCTTTTGTAATATCAAAACCAGATTTGATTATTAATTCTCCGCTAGAATCTTTTAGATCTTGATTTGTATATTTGCCAATAATTTCATCTTCTGAAACAATAATTTCATTTAATTTTTTTTCTTTTAATTTTTGAGCTAAAACAAAATTGAGTTTTTCTCCTTTTTTTAAAATTTTCTTATTATTTGTTTTATCAACCAAATCAAATAATAATTTAATGGGCCTCTTGTATTTTTCTGGTTTAAAACTAGTTGACCAAGATTTTTTCCCTGAATCAAAATGGTAAGAATCATAAGTATAAAATTTTTCTAAAATATCTTCTCTTTTCAATCCCATTGCATAAAGAAATGTAGTAATTGGAATTTTTTTCTTTCGATCTATTCTAAAATGTAATATGTCTTTTGGATCAAATTCAAAATCTAACCACGATCCTCTACTGGGTATAATTCTGCAGTTAAATAATAGTTTTCCACTACTATGGGTTTTTCCTTTGTCATGATCAAAAAAGACACCAGGACTTCTGTGCATTTGATTAACAACAACTCTTTCCACTCCGTTTACCACAAATGTTCCGCTAGGTGTCATTAAGGGAAGGTCTCCCATGAAGACTTCTTGCTCTTTTGCAGATAAAATTTGTTTGGTATTATTTTCGACATCAATATCATAAACAACTAGTCGCAGATTAGCTTTTAAAGCTGAAGAATAAGTAAGACTTCTCTGCCTGCATTCCGTCACATCAAATTTTGGTTTGTCTAAGCTACAAGATATGAATTCTAGAGAAGATTTTTCTGAAGAGTCATTTATTGGAAAGATGCTTTTGAAAACTTTTGTTAGCCCCTTATCATAATCTGATTCTTTATCAGATTTTGATTGTATAAATTCTTTGTAAGAATTTTTTTGAACTTCTATTAAATTTGGTATTGATAGAGTTTCTTTTAATTTTCCGAAGTTTTTTCTTATACTTTTCTTTTGAGTAAAAGTTAATTCCATTCAACAACTAATATTTAGGTACTTACGAAAACGGTACCGGTTATTTTAATTCTACTTTAGCTCCAGCAGCTTCTAATTTTTTCTTGGCTTCTTCAGCGTCTTTTTTTGGTACGCTTTTTTTAACTTCTTTTGGAGCTGCCTCGACTAAATCTTTTGCTTCTTTTAAACCTAAGCCTGTTATGGCTCTAACTTCTTTAATAACATTAATTTTTTTATCTCCAGCAGAATTTAAAAAAATTGTAAAATCACTTTTTTCTTCAGCTGGTGCAGCGCCTCCTGCTGCTGGTGCGGCAGCTGCTGGTGCAGCGGCAGTAACTCCCCATTTTTCTTCCAATTGTTTTGAAAGTTCCGCAGCTTCAACTACGGTAAGTTTTGAAAGTTGGTCTATAATTTTATTTAAGTCTGCCATTTGATTTTGAAATTTGATTTAGCCTTTTTTACTTTTCTCGTGCGCCAAAATAGCAATTTTTGAGCCAGGTGCAAGTAAAATACTTATAATTTTTTGTGCTGGAGCAGATAAAATACCTACTATTTTAGCCCTTGCTTCATCTAGAGTAGGTAGTGTGGCGATTTTAGCCACATCTTTTGCCTCTAAAACCTTCCCGTCCATAAAGCCAGCTACAATTTTTAAGTGAGAACCTGCTTTTGCATATTTTGCTAATATTTTTGCAGACATGATTGGGTCTGATGAAATAGCAGCGGCTGTGGGACCGGTAAAAAATTTTTCTAAATCTTTACACTTTGTTTCTTTCAAAGCTAGTTTTGTAATTCTATTTTTCGTAACCTTAAAAAAGATTCCGCTTTCTCTCATTTCAGCCCTTATCTTATCTAATTCTTTTACGTTCAAGCCTTTGTAATGGGCTATCATTACCGCTTCATTTGAAGAAAAAACCTTCTTCATTTCTTCAACATAGTTTTTCTTTTGTTCTTTGGTCATCATGATTTATATATCCTTAAAATTTAGCTTGAATGAAGGTCCCATAGATGAAGATAAATATATTTTTTTAATATTCTCTCCGTTGAATATACTAGATTTTTCTTTTTTTAAAGTTTGGAAAACAGATTTCAAATTTTCCAATAATTTACTTTCTGGAAAACTTTTTCTTCCAATAGAAAAAGCAAGATTTCCGTCTTTATCATTTTTAATTTCAATAGATTTATTTTTCACTTTATCTACGGATTTAACTAAATCGTCAGAAACAGTTCCCATTTTTGGATTTGGCATTAATCCTTTAGGACCTAATATTTTTCCTAATTTTCCTATTTTTGCCATCATAGATGGGGTGCAGATTAATTTGTCAAAGTTAATATCTTTATCTGAAATTTTTTTTAACAAATCTTCTGATCCCACTACATCGGCTCCACTTTTCTTTGCTTCGCTTAGTTTATTTTCGTCACATAGAATGGCAACTTTAAGCTTTTTTCCATTGCCATGAGGTAAATCAATTAGGGTTCTTAAGTTATTTTCTACACCTTTTATTTTTTTAAGATTTATTTTTAAAGACAGATCAACGGATTCAACAAATTTAACTCCTGAGCCATTTTTAACTTCTTTTACAACTTGATCGACAGTTTTTAATTCTTTTTTCTTTAAAGACTCTTTCAAATTTTTATATCTTTTTGATTTTTTTTTCATTTTTTAACCTCTATCCCCATTGATCTTGCTGAACCACAAATTATTTTTGTAGCTTCTTCTAAATCATGAGCATTAAGATCCTTCATTTTTTCTTTCGCAATTGCTTCTGCCTGTTTCATTGTAATAGATCCCGCAATAACTCTTCCGGGCTCTTTAGATCCACTTTGTAATTTTGCCGCTTCTCTAATAAAATGTGATGCAGGTGGTGATTTAATAATAAAATCAAATTTTTTGTCTTTATAAACGGTAATTACTACTGGAACAGGTTTTCCCATAAATGCTTTTGTTTTTGCATTAAAAGCTTTACAAAATTCCATAATATTTATTCCTCTTTGACCTAAAGCTGGTCCTACAGGTGGGGCCGGATTTGCTTGTCCTCCCTTTATTTGCAATTTTACATATCCAGCAATTTCTTTAGCCATTAGCTTTTCTCCACTTGATTAAATTCTAGATCAACGGGTGTAGGTCTACCAAAAATTGAGACTGAAACTTTAAGTCTTAATTTTTCTTCATCAATTTCTTCTATTAGACCTGTAAAAGAAGCAAAAGGTCCATCACACACTTTAACTTTTTCACCCACTTCAAAAGTTATACCAGCTGAAGGATTTTCTTCTGTTTCATCAATCTGTCCCATTATTTTTTTTATTTCTTTTTCAGAAACAGGAACTGGCTTACCTTCTGGTCCAAGAAAACCGCTAACCTTTTGGATGTTTTTTATTTTGTGATAAATGTCTTTATCTAAATCAAGTTTTACAAGAACATATCCTGGAAAATATTTCTTTTCTTTTTTAGTCCTTTTTCCTTTTTTAACCTCAACAATCTTATGGGTTGGGACCAATATTTCACCTAAATTATTTTCTAATGAATTTTTTGACATAATATCCTTGATATTATCTGCTACCTTATTTTCAAAACCGGAGTAAGCTTGAACAATGTACCAATTCATTTTAGAAATTCAGAGTTAAAATTAAATTTAAAAGAAATCTTAAGATTTGATCTAATAATAAAAAAAATACTGCAGCCAAACTAGCTAGACCAAAAACCATCAAAGATCCAGTAACAGTATCCTTTTTTGTTGGCCAGGTAATTTTAAAAGCCTCTTGTTTTACTTCTTGTAAAAATTTCAAAGGATTTTTCATATTAAATGCTCATCTAGTTATTGGCAGGAGCGGAGGGAATCGAACCCCCAACCTCCGGTTTTGGAGACCGGCGCTCTACCAATTGAGCTACACTCCTAGTAGCTTACTTAATAATTTTGGTTACCACTCCAGCTCCAACTGTTTTACCGCCTTCTCTGATAGCAAAATTAAGTTTTTCACTCATAGCTATTGGAGTTATAAGTTTAACATTAAATTTTGAATCATCACCAGGCATAATCATTTCAGTTCCAGATGGAAGAGTTACCTCTCCAGTAACATCGGTTGTTCTAAAATAAAACTGAGGCCTATATTTTGTAAAGAAAGGAGTATGTCTACCACCTTCTTCTTTTTTTAAAACATAAGCTTGGCATTCAAACTCTGTGTGAGGAGTTACAGAACCAGGTTTTGCTAGTACTTGTCCTCTTTCGATGTCAGTTCTTTCAACACCTCTTAGCAAAGCTCCTATGTTGTCTCCTGCTTCACCTGTGTCCAAAATTTTTCTAAACATTTCAACACCTGTGATAACAGTTTTCTTGGTATCTCTTATACCAACTATTTCAAGTTCTTCTCCTGTTTTAACAACTCCTTGTTCCACTCTTCCTGTTGCAACAGTTCCACGGCCAGAAATAGAAAAAACATCTTCAACAGGCATTAAGAAAGGTTTGTCCTTTGGTCTTGAAGGTTGAGGTATATTTTCATCAATCGCTTTCATTAATTCCATGATTGCATTTTTTCCGGTTGCTTCATCTTTGCCTTCAACTGCATTCAATGCTGAACCTTTAACTATTGGAATTTTATCTCCAGGAAACTTATAAGATGTTAAAAGTTCTCTTATTTCAGTTTCAACTAGATCAATAAGTTCTTTATCTTTTACTTGATCAATTTTATTTAAAAATACAACTATAGCCGGAACACCAACTTGTCTTGCCAAAAGTATATGTTCTCTTGTTTGTGGCATAGGTCCATCAGCTGCGTTAACAACTAATATAGCTCCATCCATTTGGGCTGCACCAGTGATCATATTTTTTACATAGTCAGCGTGACCAGGACAATCTACATGGGCGTAGTGTCTTTTCTCAGTTTCATATTCAACGTGCGCTGTTGAAATTGTAATTCCACGTTCTTTTTCTTCGGGTGCTTTATCAATCTGATCGTAAGCAATAAATTCAGCTCCACCTTTTTCAGCTAAAATTTTTGTTATAGCTGCTGTTAAGGTTGTCTTTCCATGGTCCACGTGTCCAATTGTACCAATGTTACAATGTGGTTTCGTTCTTTCAAATTTTTTTTTCTCAGCCATTTTTTTACCTCAGTTATCCTTTTTTTTTTAAAACTTGGAGCGGATGAGGAGAATCGAACTCCTAGCATCAGATTGGAAATCTGAGGTATTACCATTATACGACACCCGCAATATCCAAACTTAACCCCTCTTTATTATTAAAGATTTTTAAGTCTGGTGGAGGGGGAAAGATTCGAACTTTCGAAGACCGAAGTCAACGGGTTTACAGCCCGCCCCATTTGACCGCTTTGGTACCCCTCCAAACGTCGTTAGGGGATACCCAATAACTTAAAAAGCATTCAACAACAAGGGTTTTATAAGCATCTTGATTGATAAATGCAATAAATCATTTTGCTTTTAAATATGCTATTTATTTATAAAAAAACTTAGAAATTCAGTGAAAAAAACTACTTTTTACATAGTTGGAAGACATGCTGTAACAGAAGCATTAAAAAATCCTTTAAGAAGGGTTGTAAGAGTCTTTTTAACTGAAGATTCAAAAAAAAGAATACATCAAGAAAACCAACACATTAATTTACTTAAAGATGTTGGTATTTTCTATAAGACAAAAAAAGAATTAGACAAATATTGTTCAAGAGAAGGTATTACACACCAAGGTTTGGTCGCA
>Ga0163108_10001994_pt1 | contig 14861 bp, 5 predicted proteins | sample Fk1155metaG_FD_109644 | JGI IMG/M metagenome (GOLD analysis project Ga0163108, IMG submission 109644) | Marine microbial communities from the Central Pacific Ocean - Fk160115 155m metaG | ecosystem: Environmental > Aquatic > Marine > Oceanic > Photic zone | place: The Central Pacific Ocean...
TAACGACACTTTTAATCCTCCACTCTAAACTTGAAGGTTTGAGGTTGTTCCTTGTATACTCCATTAAGATAATAAGCTAGACTAATTTCATACATATATCCCGTTTCTAAAAGGCTCATATCTAAATCAAAATAGTTACCACTTACATCATAAGACAATTTGGTATATTGATCACTACCTGTTCCATAAGAAATCACTTCTAAATTGTCAATGACTCGAACTACTTTGAAATAAGCTTTATTGATTATGTCCGTTTGTATCTCAGAGTTAGCAACGGTATAGATGGTAGGGGACCAATCTTTTTTGCGACTAAAGACCCGTAGCTTGGGCTCTTCTTTGCGTGTGTAAGAAGGTTTTAAGTTAATAATTTTTGTAACATACTGCGTGGTTGGATTAATATTAGAAGAGTCTAATATATTAGGGATAATATTTCCAGTGTGGAATTGGGTAGTGGCAGTTGTTGCTAGTCCGTGAGTATGGCTTCCTGTGAACCAAACGTCAAATACGTCTGTCAAATCGGTAGATCCTGTGAAAGCGAAGGAAGCGGTATAAATACCCGTCGAGACAATACCTCCAGTAACTACCGTTAAACATGTAGAACGAACTCTACCGTCATTATCGGGGGATAAATCTAAAGCTGCGCCAGTGGGTTCTATATTCGTAAGGGATCCTGAGAATAAACTAACGTAAATATATTTATCTACACCGAGGTCGGGAATGTCTTGGAGTTGTCCTCGCACATAGTTATAAAGATATAAGGTATTGATATTATTAGCGGCGGTAGATAGAGAACTAGAAAAATAAAAGTTTCCTCTATCATCAGTGTCTGCGCTGTCCCAACGAGCTTCAATGTTAGGGCGCTTAAAGAAGTATTCACTAGATCGGGCATAGAAATGCTTGGTATAATAAGATTGTGAAGCGCTTTCTTCAGTTGGCGCTAAAGCTACTAAGAATCCGTAGTCATTAAATCCACCTCCTCCTGCTCCTTTTATCCACGATTCGACGTAAGGAGTCACATCAATCGATAGATTCTCAGTTCCGTTTGTGAAATATTGATTAGCTTTCCAGATGGCTACGGAGGACGTATTCTGAAAGGTGCCTCCCTCAACAGACCAGGCTGTTGCGGACAATCTATCTTCCCAGTTTGAAGCGCCGATGTCTTTGTAAGAAGACATGTCTAATCCATCACCTTCCGCCCAACTTTGATCAATTGCATAGAGATTTATAGTAAACTCTTTAGGTAATGTATCCGTAGTTACCGCATTGTATAGATTTAAATAAAAACTAACACTGCCGGAAGCGGGAATAACGCCATTGTCTCTATCTTCTTCAATGCTGTTTGTTCCAGTTACTGGAAACTTAATAATCGCACGAGAAAGTTCTTTAGAAAACCCTGATGATCCTGACGTTTGTCCATAAATAGAAAAGATATGTAAAGAGTCTGCTAGACCCATGTTAGAACCCGTAGCTGTTCCGCTAAGATCAGGTTTGTAGGCATCCGAAATGGTGTTGTCTTTATCCGCTGAATATCTTAAAATGCTCATTCTAAAATCACTCCCTTGATATCGTCACCCACAAGTCTTACTTCCCAAATAACGTTGGGGGGCATATTAATAAATCTTCCATCAGGAGAAATATATTCGTCTAAGTTGATAAAGTAATCTGAGTAAACACCACCGGTTTGTACAAAAATATCAACGTTAGCTACGTCTGCTACGCCATCGGCTTCATTTATCGCATTATATATAGATGTTATAGAAAACGATTCTCCTATTTCTGGTGTCCTTGAAAAGAGATTACTTGCGGCGTTAGCAGCATTTTGTTTTACTTGATAGTTGTCAGCCCCAGTTTCTTTTACCACTTCGTAAGATATCCTCAAGTTTAATATGTTTACATCCATAATATCAATTGTGTCATTAAGCATTTTATGCTCATTGATCCAATTTTTTAAGTTTGTTTTTACTTTCCTTTTGGTAGTTTGTAAATATCCATTTAACCCTTCCGATATAACATACAAATCTAGGTTTCTCTTGAAAGAGTTTTTATCTTGCGATATTTTGCATCTCTTTACTGATCCAAACTTCTTTGGCATTGAATATACCATCGCAGCGTAATCTTTCTTAGTAACTGCCCTGTTTTGGCTTGCATAAGAATCCATTGCTCGGATGCGTATTTCCTCTGGCTGGGGGAGATTAACTCGTCCAACGATAGGTTCTTCGTTGCTTACTTCAAAAGATTTTTTGATTTTTAGGGTTTCTGATGCAGAGAGGGTTGCGGGGTCATCATACGATAAATTTAAAGAAACCGTATTTGAGATATCTCCAACTCCAACATTAATAGTGTTAGTCATATTGGTCCGATAGACAACCGTCAATGTTGTATTCGAAGGAGAAATGCCCATATTGTTATTTTTTACAAGTATATTTGGATCAAAACTACTTTGAGAAACGTAATCTTTGGCATGCATTTTTATGGCTACATTGCTTGGATCGAGCTTGATATCGTTTTCAATAATAGCATCTGAAGAATCACCTTCGCCAAACTGTAAGAAAATATCTTCTTCTGTCTTTTCAACTACAAACCTGCGGGGTACTGAAACTGCTTTAAAAATACTTGGTACTAAATCACTATCCGTATCTCGGTTGTCTACCCCAAGATAAATAACATCTTGTGACAAGTAATCTACTTCGTAATAATCATTTCCTTCGCTATCGGTGACGGATAAGATTTCCGCGATGCCTGCGATGGGAAGTTCATATCTACGAAAAGGCTTATATTCTCCCACAGAGAAAGTGTAGGTTCCCAAATCGCCCGACATTACTTCGCCATAAGCTTTGACGGCGTAATATAGAGGAGTCCCTGTGACGGTATCGACTTCGGAGACTACTGTTTGTGCTGCACTGCTTTTAAAATCAACAGAATCTGTCAACAAAAAACTTGCGGCTCCTCCTTGGAATCGTGAGTTTTTTCCAAGGACAGGTAAATATTTTTCGTCTGGACCTAAACCTGAAGAGTTCGCGGGGACTTTGATATATATAGACAATGATCCATAGGCTGTTACTTGAGGGTCATGTTTATATCCTAGTTGGCGCGCCAAGCGCACTACATTATTATATTCCATAGCAGAATCTAGAAAAGATTCTGTTGCTTGATAATCCAAATAGAAAGATAAAATGTCACCCACATAAGAAACCATGTCTATCATTAGTGATCCGAAAGAAGCTTCATTAAAATCGTTAGCAGTATTAGGATAATATTTCTTAGCATAGTCTATGAGAGATTGCTTGATGGATTGAAAATCTCTATCAGTATATTTAATCGGGGGTTTAAAATTTTTAGCCATGAGAACGTTCCGTTTATGATGTTATTAGTAGAGAATCTTTAAAACCTAATGAGGGGACAGAATAAGTAATAGTAAAAGCCATTGTGTGGGAGCTTTCTTTGCCACCCAGAACTACATTGTCGATAGCTATATCGTCGATTTGTATGAAAGGCATATATGTCTCTACTTGGTCTTCGACTATCGCTGTTAAATCTTCGAACGATGCATCTTCTTCGAACTCAAAAAGATATCGACGGATGGCGCAACCGAAGTCGGGAATCATCATTCTTTCACCGGGACTTGTTAATAAAAGATTTTTAAAGTTTTGTTTTATGTTAGTTTCAATATCAAAAATCATATCATAATGAGTATTATTTGTTGACAAAGGAAGTATAGGGGAGTAACCGTCATTATTCACTGTAGAAACCTCGGTATACTTAAATAGGTTATATCACTATATTTTTATCTAAGTTTATGTAATAGCGCTACAGAGCATCTGCGAGTGCGGCGGTGCCTAAAAAGGCCATTCCCGCAGGTGTGATGGGTAACGCAAAGTTTAATCCTATTGGAAAGGGAAACAAAGCAAGAGTAATGGGAATCAACGCAGAGTCTGTCGAAGCGAATTCGACTGCACCTGACAAATCAGGAGCATCGCCCCCGGCTAAGTTAGCGGCAGTATTGATTGCGGAGGCACCAGCTTTCATAGCGGCTACAATAGCATCTTGAATCTTTTTAGCAGTTATGATAGCGGGATCAGACGCTAGAACATGACCTTTCAGTACTTTGAGAGGAAACTTAACAGCAAAAATCGCTGCATAGCCTACTAAGTCCTTCAAAGGTCCAAAATCCGAGTTAGTATCTCCTGTGGTATTAGACAGAGAAGCGTATTGTTCTGTGGCGGTTTGGGATGGAGTTTTGTTAACATTAGAATGTTCTATTTCTCGTTGTATAACTAGACCTTTTAACGCGCCTTCTAAGTATTGTTTGGTTCCTGAAAAAAGACCTGCGTTCGTGCCTGAGAAGGTAGACTTCATGGCGTAGGCGGAGGTCCAGGTTCCTACTAAAGTGACTAGCTCGTCGTACAGCATCATTTCGGTTAATAACACTTTTAACTCATGTGAGTTACGTAGAGTGTTCTTTAAATATGTTGTAGGAAAGTTTTCTAAAATAGCATCGCCTAGTAAAGGAGCTTCCTGTCCTTTGGGGACGGGGATGTTGTTTTCAGCAAAGTAGTCTTTTACCTCCTTTTCTATTTCGATTAGAGGTATGGTTAAAAAGGTATCTTCTTGCGGGGTAAGATAAGACTTAGAATCATCTAAATTTTTAAAAGGAGTAGCCCATAAATCAGTTATATATTTCTCTAAATCTTCAATCACTTGGTTTGATTTGATGTCTACTTCTTTCATTACGAAGCTTTTGCCAACATAATTTACTGGATGAGAAAAAGGGGCGGCTCTGCCTTCAAAGGGATCTAGACTCTTACTTTTGACGTGGGTTGCGAGTTCGAGTTGTCCCTTTCCCGTCGGGTCGGAAAATACCTTTTGTGAAGGAAGCTTATACACGAGTCGTACTCCATATTTAATAGAACCTATATATTCACTGTAAGGTTTATTTATAATAGCAGCATTTTTAATCTGATATTGAGTATCGGAGATTAAATCAGCTAAAAGTTCTTCAACTTTGGCATCTGTCGCGTTTTGTCCCAAAGGTGTAGATTTAAACTTATAATATTTTTCTGTATAATCGCTTGATGCCTCGATATAAGCGTTGTAAGCGTTTTCATAAGCTTGTTTAACATTAAAAAAGCTCATATCTTCGTATTCCACGCCTGCAACCTTTTCTCCAGATTTAATGGTGGGTTGAGAATGATAGGCGCTCCTCTCTTGCCACTCTTGTATTCGAGCGTTGGCTTTATCTTTGGACTCATCGGACATGGTCGTGTTTATCGTCACAGTGAGGTCAGTTAAACCTGTATACATTGTATCTATTAAGCTCGAAAGATCGTTAAAAGCCTTAAGATAGGGTAAAGTGTCATATCCACTATCATTTATAAATTTTTGCATGTCGGCATCGGTTAGGGTAAAGTTATAGTTATTGTGTTCTTCTATAAGACTTAATCCGTCTCCGTTTGTGGTCACTGTCTGCCCTGCTATGAGATCTAACAACTTAGGGTCAGCGCCTGCTGGATCGATTAAAACTTCAAAAGCCTGCACAAAGGGGTCTAAAAGACCAGATTGATTGTTGTAGTTGAGTAAAAAAATCAAAAACTCATCCCATTCTTGTTGAGTTGCGAGTTCATTAAACATTTTAGATGGGGCGTCTTTGCGCCAATCCAGGTCTTGAATGTCGTTTATAGATCCTATAAACATGTCTAAGGTCCATGATGCCATAGCTTGCTGCAATAAATCATATCCATCTGAATTTTTGTTAGCATTGCAATCAAATAATGCGAAAAACGTATTAATCTTGTAAAGATTTTCTTCGCCGGCGGCGGAGGACATAGACCACGAATCTTCTTCGAAAACATAGTTTTCATTTTCAGAAATGTTGAAATATCCCAAGGAGGAAGTGTCAAAAGGTTCTTTAAACTTCTCGGTATATTTAAGAAACCATCCGCTGGCTTGCTGTGCTGCTTTTAAATAAGCGCTATGAGCAGTAGTTTTGATACCTCTTAATGCGTTTAGTTCAAATTGAGCAGTGTAAGCTGCGTTAAGAGTGTTTTCTAAAGGTCCTAGTAGACTAACATTGTAATCTTTTATGTTTTCTATCAACTCCTTAAAAGAAGAACGTCGGACAATCCCCAACAAGTTACCTTTATCATAATAAAAGTTTTGTATACCAGGAAATTGAGCAGATTTATTTATCTCGTCATTAAAACCTTGAGTTAACTCTCCATCTTGCCATTGTTCGAGATAAGCTTCTTTCCAGTTTGACCAGTCGTTTTTCACCTTGTGGTGTGCTACAACAGCATTGTCCATGCTATATTTGGATCCTGCGTTATCCATGTCGGCTTTGGTTGCTGCATAGTTCTTGCTATATTCTGCATATTTATCATTGTAAGTATCAAACCATAGTTGAGATCTTTGAAGTTGGTTGTATATGTTAGGCTGATTAGGATAAACTTGAGAGCGTCTCACAGGAAGAAACTTGCCAGGATTACGAATATCTTCGACCAAGGCGATACAAGCTTCCAAAGGATCCAAAACCATCATTTTATGAAGCTCCACTTCCGCTTGAGTGGCGGCTTGTTCAAAAGATTTTGGAGCACCTTCTATTTTTATATATCTTTCTAACATGAAACCACCAAAGTTGGCAGTCTCTTTTAATAAATCGTCAACAGGCTTTAATAATCGATTCCTTGAAGACGCTGAACTTTCAGCCACATCGATATTGGGAATAATATCTAAAAACTCTTTAGTCTCTACTTTTACATCGCTCGAAGAAGGATCAAATAAATTTGTCATAGCAACAAAATCTTTATGTACTTCATCGTATTGTTCATTGATCAACACAGCAAGAATATTCTGTAACTCATCATCATAAGTGTTGAAATTCTCAGGAAGAGGAAGTACTTTAGAACTGCGACCAGAAAACTCTTGTCTAAAAGAAGAGTATTGAGAAAGGAGTTGAGTTAATAAATATTCAGTCTCTTTACCAAAGCTTTTCATGTTTTCTACCATTAAACCTATTATAGGTTCTAGATTATCGAGCTTTTGGTTTATTTTTGTAGTATCTATTTCTCCTTGGATTACAATGGTGGATAACAAATATTCGATTAAATAAATCTTTACGAAAGTTTCGACTGCCTCCATTGCTAATGCATTTTCTAAAGGAGTGCGGTCGAAAAGTATTTCAGCGGATTCTTTTTCATACAGCCTAAAAAGTTTTTCCTTGTCGTTGACTTCGGGTTTTATTTGTCGGAGAGATATGAGTTCATTAACATTTTCTGCGCTTATTTGTTTTCCTTTAGCGGAAGTAAAAAAGTCATTGGGGGCTGTAAGTCTAAGTTTTTTAAGTACCTCTGGTTTGAAAAAATCTGATTGAGAGACTTGTTTAGAAAGTCGATACAAAAGCTGGCGATTCATGTAAGGAAAAAGCCAACTTTTTGCAAACTCATCCATCCAATCTTCATAAGGAACAGAACCTTGACCTAATCCCTTACTATAGATTCCCATATCAAAAGCTGGAGTGTTATCTTGATTTGTATATTTAGCATTATATTTCTTAAAAACTCCGTCGATCCAAGTTGCCATGGCAGAGCTTTGGGGTAGTTTTCCTAAGTCTTTAGGGTTTATCAACTCTCCCATGTTTATTTTTGGATCTTCGAGCAGAGGCGTAACGATGGTAGAGTCTGTTTCGATTATCGCAACACCATTAAGAACAACTTTAAACGAAGTGCGAACATTTCGGTATGTTTCCTCATATTCTTGTAACATGTCGTTGAGCTTTGTGGTGATAGCTTTTTCTGCATCTGCCTGGGGCATTGCACCTTTGCCTGCTTCTTTTCCTTGAGTCGCTCCAGCGAGTTGCACAGCGTCCTCATATGTAGGAGGAGGCTGTATCCCAAAAAACTTAAGCTCCATATAGTTCTCTAGCTTTCCCTTGTGATAAGCGTTTAAAGCGTTAATATCGGTGACAGGGAGAGAGAAAGCGTCCAAAGGCAGCACAACTGTAAAGTTGTCAATCATCATATCCGATTTTTCATTGTATTCCCCCTCAAGGCGGTCAGTTAAGTTGGTATAAACCGAAGTAGAGGGATTACTAAGAAGTGTTCGTAGTTCCCTTAAAGGAAGGATAATTTCTTCTTTTGTACCAGGAGGTCTTGATGCTAGATATTGAGAGGCTATATCCCGTTGTTCTTGATCACTTTTGCCTTCCAAAAGACCATCTAGTTCCGTCGCATCATAGTCGGGATTTGGAATTGCTAAGGTCTCTATCAGGGATTCTCCAGCGTTCAAAGCTTCAAATGTAAACATTTTAGAAATAGGATTAAAATAAGCTTCTATAACTTGTCCCATATTGTACTTCGTTGCGGGGTTATCTTGAATAGAATCTAGTATAGCGTCTATGTTGTCGTTGCCTAAAAGACCCGAAAATCCGTCGATATTGGCTTGTAGTTCATCTAGAACAGATAAAAGGGCGGTATGGTTTGTAGCGCTCTTTTGTAGTTGTTCCGAGGCGAGTTGATCAGGAAAACGGGTGGCGAGATGATCTAAGATAATTTGTTCATCGGGTGAACAAAAATCAAGAATAGGCGATTCTTTGGTTTTTTCTATTTGTATCTGTGCTGTGGCAGATGTAATCGGAGTTTTTAAGTTTTGACCCAGGGTAATCAAGAAGTCTTCTACATCATAAAGGGTAGGCAATATAGTTTCTAATAAAGAAAACTTTTTCTTAAACAGACGGTTTAAAAGAGTAATAACTGCCATATTTCCTTCTCCTTCAAATATCGCTAACATTTCTAAAGGCGTAGTGTTTTCAGAAATGATTTTTAATATTATTTTTAAATCAGGAAGTTCAAAATCTACTCCTCGTAAAGAGTTGATTGTATTCATAGTTTCGGTCAACTCTTGGGGGGACACATTTTCTTCAATGTCTATAACGCCATAATCTTGAGACTTGGTTTTCTCGTCCTCTTCATTCAAGGTATTGATTAAGCTTTGCAGAAGATTTTTAACTGTTTGTATAAGGGCTTCTTGAGCCAGAGCAGATAGGTGGTCAACAGCTTCTTTGGCGGCGGATTTTGCTACGCTTTTAATCTTAATGTCATCATTGTAGGGATTTTGTCCTGTATCTTCTTGTTTTTTTTGTGAGTCGATTTGTCGTTTAAACTCTTCTTTTGTCTTATTTATTTTTTTAACTTGAGCGTCTATGTCATAAGCAATGAACTTTTCTTTAAAATGTTTCTTAGCGCGGTCTGGATTTTGAGCTAGTTTTACGGTGGTCAAAAGTGTATCAATAGAGACTCGATCGAGAACGTCAGTGAACAAGCTATCTATATCGTATATAGTAAAGTTTTTACTAGTGATTTTGGACATGTTGGAGTCTTGAAACTTTTGGAACATCTGTTTTTTAGCTTGAGCGGTTATCGCACGAATTTCTGGACTTAGCCTTGTTATAACCATTTCTAAGTTATTGCTTGTAGTTACTCCTTTTAACTCATCTTTAGTTGTCTGAAGGACATATTCCGCTCTTTGTTTTTTAGTAGGTGGATTTTCTTTCTTAGCCGCTTTATAATCGGGCATGTTTAAAGTATATGTTTGAACATACTTAAGCCATGTTAAACCTGTGGGTTGTCCTACTTTTTCTTTATCTTGTAACATGGATGGAATATTCGCAAGATAATGAGATGTTCGAGGATTAGAAAACTTTTCACTATTTTTATCCCATTTAGGATGCAACAAATAATCCTGACTTAGTTCGACCGGTTTTTTTTCTAATCCATCGGGTCCTGCTACTATAATAGATGATAAAGCGCCCTCTTCGTTAAATGAAAGTATAAGATCATAGCCCTCTTTATACAGATATTTAGCATACCATTTATTAAGATAGTTAGTTATGGCTATTTGTGCGGCTTGTACACGATCTCCTTCTTTTTTTAAATCTAAAGGAATCTTTAGCTCTTTTACTTTGGAATCAAGAGCTTTTAAAAAAATGTTTATTTGCATTATTTGATTCTTATAATCAAATAGAGATAAAGAGACAGATTGGCTAAAGTTTGAGTCTTGGGCGGATAACAGCGGACGCAAGACAGCCGTAGGTAAAAAAACCAAAAACTTTAACGTAGAGTTAGGTCGATTTTCTATTATCTGATCGGCTATTGACATAGAAGTGGATGCCAAATCTTGTATGCGTTGTTTAGATAAAACAAGATCATATTCTGTGACGATAAGGTTGGCAGCGGTGTCTTTCGCCAGGAGTTTTAAGTCATTGAATTCGCCATTATCTTGAATCCTTTCTTCCCCAGTATCAATGACAATATATATGCGTGAAGAGTCTTGGCTTTTAAAAATAGTCTCGTTAGCCTTTGTGCGCCAACCCGCTTTGTCAACCACTTGTGTGTCTTGTTTCGACTTCGCGGCAGCCTCCTTAGAGCCATAGAATTCTTCATTAAAATACTTTGCAATATCAGCGCTTTTAGCATTTACTGAAAATAGATCTATTATCTTTACCCAGTAATAGTTCCCAGTCTCAACTGGGTCACTAGGGCTGTTGGCGGCTTTAGGTCCTACGTAATCATTATCACTGTCTATTACTCGAACCCTAACAAGGTATTCTAAGCTACCACCATCATACCTCTTGGTTAAAACCAAAGTTTTCCCTTGATAAGTGCCTTGATCTAACTCAACAAGAGTGAAATTTTTAATCTGAGTAGTATTAGCTCCGAAGTCTTCCCAAGCAAAAGAATCAGTCAAATAGGTGCTCATCCCAGGCACATAATTGTCGCTGTCGCTATGAACAAAAAAGTTATTTATGTTAGCGGTGATGGTGTCGAGTGTACGAGCCTCGGCAAACAACTGGCGTACAGGCTTGACGGTGCTAGCCTTATCTACAAACTCTAAAGTAGCATCTTTGTAATCCATATCATTCCTTTTAGTTAGTGGTGTTGTATTTGCTGTTAATATAAAACTTGGAAGGTTTACCTGTCATATCTACTTGGTCTAAGTACTTAGCTTTCCAACGACCTAAATTTTCTTGAACTTTACCCACTTGTTGTGAAGCGTCTTGAAAAATATCTTTTAATACAGCCGGTCCATCGCCTTGTTCTAGATTAAGATTGGGGGCTGTATCATCAGCGTCGAATGGACTAATATGCGTATGTTCTTGGACTATTCTATTAAACTTTATTTGATGAGAACAGAAATTTTGTACTACTTCCGCTAGTTCATTAACATGATGATATAATCTTTTCAAACATATTTCCAAATTTTTTCCCTTTACTAGGGGTTGGATGTCATAATCCATGTTCATTGCTATTAAATCAATTCCATATTCAGTAATCTCTATGTTTTTAGAGTTAAAAGGGTCAATACCTGTAATGATCTTTATGCCTTCGCGAGCCAGTATACGCACGCCATCAGCTTTAATAGCAATAGCTGAACGATCTTCATGATTCCCTACTTTACCTGGGGCGCATTCAAAAGCAGAATCTACATCTGTTCGTTGAGAGATATATATACGCGCTGCATCCATTAAAAAGCTAGGATTTACTTCGTTTTCTTCTCCCTTCTCATTAACTTGAGGGGCTAGTCCTGACCAGCGACCTGCTACAATATCTATAGAAGAACACTTGGCTTCGGCATTCATGCCATATCCGTCCAGTAATGATCCGGTACGATCTCTCCCTAAAACAATATAAGAATCATTCTTTCCTTTATAGACTGTTTCGCAATCGGCTTTTAAATATTTAGGCAATGCTTCGGGATAGTTAGCTCCTGCAATACCACTGGTGTGAGGTCGCGAAGCCATGGGGATGTTATCGGTGCGCTCTTTCTCTCTAGCAGAAGCGCCGTCCATTGGATCTATTTTTACTGTTACCATTTTATTACCTCTTATATTTAAATGACAGGCTTAGTGCGTACACCTTCTATTTTTGCCTTTCTCTTTAGCGTTTTTTCACTAGGAAACGAAGCTTTAGAATCTATCTTCTTAGCATGTGCTAATACTTTTTTGGCGCGAGCGCTGGATACCCAGTTAGCATATTCATTTTGATTAAACAAACTAGTCCCCGGAACGGAACTGTTAATATCACTTTCGTTTAGATTACCCGCATCCCACAGCTTCTTTCCTGCTGCTATATAGCCTTTGACACCAGGGACATTGACTTTCCCTACGTAGTTGGGAAAAAATGTAATCTTATAGTTTCCTTTGCCAGGAGCAGGTCCATGGTCTATGGCTCCTAAGTGAGCATATGCTCCTAAAGTAGCAAAAAAAGAATTTTTAGGGTTAAGACCCAAAACTCTTGCCAAAATATAATATTCCCAGTAACACCCGTCGGCGTGAGTAGGGATTCGCTGGTGCGAAGTAACGCCATGATGCCAAGGTTGTTTTCTTCCTAAACGCCAAGGCTCTAGTCCTTGGGTCCAAAAAGGAATAGATTGCTTTCCTGATGCGCCTCTTCCATTTGGTTGATGTCCCGAAGAGCCGCCCCATATAAAAGCACTCTGCCCTTTGAAAAGAGGTTTATTAAAAACACACAAGCTTTTATCAGGACTGCTATTGGCAGGAAATGCCATAGGTATATTCATTTCAGGGTGAGGAGGTTTCGTGCGAGACTTTCCTTTACCTGTAAATCCGGTGATCCATTTTAAGAGTTGAAAATTCTGTTCTAAACATGCTAAACTGGGAAGACCAAAACCTGCGAGTCCGTCGGCTATTTTTATCCCCCCTATTCTATTTCCATTGTAAAGAGCACCACCAATATTGCCATATTCTCCAATAAAGTTTTGATGCTTCAACAGAAGATTACATAAAGTGCTACGATGCTTTTTAAAAATAACTCCTTTATGACAATTTTCAATTCCAACTGAAATGCTATTAAACTGGGTTGCATGTCCTAGTAAGTTCATCATACTCATTTGCTGGACCCAATCTCCGGCACGACCCATCCAAAAATGTACAGTAGAAGCAGTAGAGCTATATTTTTGACCCTTCATGCCCGCATTGGATCCTCCATTTAATCCAATATATTTTTCAATTCTTTTCTTTCTGCGGCGGGTCATTTGGAGGGCGGCACCATGACCGTCAGTATAGTGAAGGACAAACATTGTAAGCTTGTGAGGAGATTTTTTAAAAAAATCATTAAACTTTTCTTTTTCCCCAAAATGTTGCATTACTACTGAGGAGTTTTTGTCCCATCCTTTGGGTGGTTTTCCGGCTGTGCTACTTATTTTGCCCGAAGTTAGACCTTGAGCACCAGCGCCGCCATCAGCAGTATTCGCTTCTCCACCTGTTGCGGTGCCGGGTGCAGGACATGGTATAACGGGAGCAGTGGGCATTTTGTCGGGCGTTTCGTCCTTTTTGGCTTTTTTCTTTTCATCTGCTTTTTTCTTATCCTTATCAGCATCTGTTTTTGGTGGAGAGTTAGGCTTGGCGGGGTCAGTGTTTTTTTCTTTATCCTTATCAGCATCTGTTTTTGGTGGAGAGTTAGGCTTGGCGGGGTCAGTGTTTTTTTCTTTATCCTCCTCGGTTGGAGTGCTGCTGCCTGTGCTTGGAGTGGTCTTTTTTTGTTCTATGGCTGCCAGTGTAGTATCAAGGTTTGGGAACTTCTTGGGCATTTTCTTTGCTATTTGTTGGTAAGCTTGGTACACATGAGGAGGCAGATTCGTTGTGTTCCGCTTAGGCTTGGAAAGATTAATCCAGTTATTGATGTTTGTTTTCATTCCGCTGACAACTTGCACATCGTCTTTGGTGGAGACGATCCAATATGATTCAGTTTTACGCATATCATAATGCGGGAAATCAGAAGCTTTTTTATTTTTACGCAAGGTAGTTTTTACACCTTTATTAGTACCGTCGCCTTTGTTTGTTTGAAAAAAACCTAGACCTCCTGGTGGCAATTTTCCTTTCAATATAAGCAAACACATGGCAGCATAAATCTCTTCTTTAGGGAGAGGGCTTCCATCTTTGTGGACTTCCACTTTAAGAGCCCTTCCGCTATTATGAAAACCTGCTGCTTCTTTAACTATGAGTTCGGGTGGTTCCGGCTGACCTGCTGGTCTTCCCGCTGTAGGATCTATAACTTTTATTGACGCTTTAGGGTATAAAACCTTAAAAAACATAGTTATAACTTCCGCTACTCCAACTATTTTAAGAAGGTTTTTTTTAGTATCGCCAGTTTTAAAACTGTCGGTTTTAGTAAAATCTTGAATCTGATAGCCAGTTAAACTAGAAATAACTTCAGGCGATGGGGCTGGTGTCTTGTTTTTACCTAATCCAGGGTTGGCTGGTTTTTTGCCCGTCGATGCACCGGGAGTGTTCTTATTAAGATTCGGCTTATTACAATCGGCAGCTAAAGTAGGAAATGCGATTGAATCACTGGGAATCATCTGTCGGATGTAAATGCCATCTTGAAGGTTCTGTTTGTCCAGATAATCAACCCAAATATAACTTCCCAGTTCAGGAGGAGGTAAGTCTAAAGTCTGAGGCACGAAGACATCATGGTTAAAGATAGCGGCTTCCGACAGAAAATCTCCTTTTATCTCTTCTTTAGTCCCAAGCTGTTCAGGTTCAGGAATAAAATCGTGTATTCCTATCTGCCTTCCTTCCATGCTGGAGATACGTGCCGTAACGGCAAAAGATTGACGAAAAGGCTCCATAGGATTGGGGATTGCATTTTGACCGTCTTCGGCTTCGTTATCCGCATTGGCAACTGCGTTCTCGACCCAAGTATTATTCTGTAGAAGAGGTTCTACACGTAAAACCTTAGCTAAATAAGGACCTGTCTCTGTAATATAGTCTCTATCATACCCCGCGAGGCGCAAGGCTTTTAGAGCGTCGAGTCCCTTGTTAGCTGTTGTGTTTTCTAGTGTATTTCTAA
>Ga0163108_10001995_pt1 | contig 14860 bp, 13 predicted proteins | sample Fk1155metaG_FD_109644 | JGI IMG/M metagenome (GOLD analysis project Ga0163108, IMG submission 109644) | Marine microbial communities from the Central Pacific Ocean - Fk160115 155m metaG | ecosystem: Environmental > Aquatic > Marine > Oceanic > Photic zone | place: The Central Pacific Ocean...
TCGTGAAGACCAATTTGTTTCGCGGAACATAATCTGTCTAGAACATATTCCCGGGTAGCTCAGTGGTAGAGCAGTTGGCTGTTAACCAATTGGTCGTCGGTTCGAGTCCGACCCCGGGAGCCATAAAAATAGTATTTATTACTATTTTTTTTATTTATATAAGTAGGCATAACAACCTTCTTGATGTTATGGTTATATAATGGCTCAACCATTAACTATAAATGCTATTCTTGATACTATAAAAAACAGATGTCGCGGGTTCGCGTGGGTGGAACTTGCTGTGATTTAAGTCAGATTGAAATTTAAAAACCTTCTTTCGAAGGCTTTTAATTAATCTCTTGTAATGTCTCCTGTTAGGAAGGCTATTTGATTGTCTTTGATTCTCACACTTGATTTCACCATGCTATAGAGAGCTGTCTGCTTATCCTCTATCCCATAAACACCTTTGAATACTTGTAATGCAGAATCCTGATTACAAACGATAAGAGTTTTAGGGAAAAAGTGCATCAGCTTTTTTATATTTGCAACTGCTAATTCAATTTGTTCATACTGATCTTCTGGATGAATAAAGCATAATCTAGTTTCTGTTCTTATGATTTCTTGTTTTTTTTCTAGACTTATATCATTTAATCCAAATGTTTCTAGGTACTCGTCTATAATCCAATCACTGCATGAAACTATTTCTGTATTTATTTGGATAGTATTGCCTGAGCTTATATTTTCTCCAATAAACCCCATATCACGTTGAAATGCTAATTCGAATAGATCTTCAAAATCTTGACTATCTCGATCTATAGAGTTCGTCAGAGACATTACCATTTGAATATGATCTTGAGTTTCTATCACTAATTTCATGAAATCAGTATTTTTAGAATCTATTTCTACTAATAGGCTTTCATTAATATGATAAAATAATTCGTTTATTCCGTTTTTATACATGTAGAATATGTATTTAATTTATTTTCAACAACTCTATACTTTTACTGAAAGATGTCAAATTAAATTTAACAATTCTTGTTTAAGAGACTGTAAAAACCTTGCAGCTTGTCCACCATCGATCACATCATGAGCGTATGTAAGACTGATTGGTGCAATTGTGAAAGAATTAATATGATCATCTTCTATTACTAATTTTTGGTCTAATGTTCCAATCCCCACATTTATTGTATTAGGTGTGTTTAGGATTGGTGTGGCATATTTTGTACCGAGACTTCCAAAATTTGTTATAGTAAATGTGGAACCATTTTGTTCTTCTACATTTAAATTTCTATCATTTGCTTTTTTAGCAACACGTGTAATTTCTTTTGCCATTCCAAACAAATTATAGTTTTCTGCATTCTTAATTACTGGAACCATCAATCCATATGGTGTATCTACTGCAATTGCAACGTGAAATTCGTTAGACTTTGTTAACTCTTGTTTTTGAGAGTTGTAGATTGCATTAAATTCTGGAAATTTTTTACAAGTTTTTATTAATGCCATAATAAAATATGGTAAATATGTTAGCTTTACACCTTCTTTAGCTGCTTCGGCTTTAGTCTCTTGTCTGTGCTGGTATATATTCTCTATTATAATATCTTCCATATGTGTTACTTGCGCGGTAAATTGCAAACTATCTCGCATGCGTGAACTTATTGTTTTTCGCGTATTTGATAACTTTTCGGTCTTATTTTCACTTGCTACAGTGGTTTCAGTTTTAGACTCTTGTTTAATAGTGTTGGATTTCAATATGTTTACTTCCGGCTTAGTATAGCTGTCGGATTGATAATTACTAAAATCTAAATCTGAGCACTTAGAAGTGTCAGCATCTTCAAGAGACCCAACCACATTTCCAGTGTCTTTTGTAGCTATTTCTTGCTCTACTGGAGTTGGTTCTTCTGTATCTCCAGATGTATCAGAACCCAAGTCAATTACAGCTAAAGTGTCTCCCACGTGGATTGTATCACCTACTTTAAAATCTATTTCAGAGATCACACCTGTTTCTGGAGATGGAATTTCAACGATTGATTTGTCTGTTTCTACTTCACATAATGTTTCATCCTTATTAATAGAACTCCCCACTTTCTTTAGAATGTTCACAATTTTGGCTTCGTGGATTCCTTCGCCCACGTCTGGAAAAATAAATTTCATTAGGCTTTTATTAAATTATCTAAGGCGTTGAGGATTCTAGTTTTAGATGGTAAGTAATTATCCTCATTTGTGAGTAATGGTATTATTACATCAAATCCAGTTACCCTTTTTACTGGTGCTATCAAATCACCAATACAGTTCTCGTGAATCATTGCTGATAACTCTGCTGATAATCCACAGGTTGGATTTTCTTCATTAACTATCAAAACCTTACCTGTCTTACGTGCAGAGGCAAATATAGTATCGTAATCTATTGGACTTAGCGAAACTAGGTTTATTAATTCAAAATCAATTTTATTTGTTTGAATATACTCTACAAGTGCTTTTTTTGTTTCATAGTACATTGCACCGTAACTAATAATAGTTATTTGATTTCCTTCTCTCTCTATTATCGCTTTTTTACTATCTAGCTTATATGGTTCTTTTGGTATTTCTTTTTTTATAGCTCTATAGACTTTCTTTGGTTCTAAAAAGATTGTTGGATCGTTAGATTCTAATGCATCTAAGAGTAGTCCTTTGGCTGTATATGGATCCGATGGAATTACCACATTTATCCCAGGAATGTGACTAAAAACTGCTTCCATACTTTCTGAGTGATGCTCCAATGCATGAATACCACCACCAAAAGGTACACGAATTAGCATTGGACATTTAAATCGTCCTCTAGACCTACTACGCATTCTTGTTACATGATTAATAATCTGATCAAATCCAGTCCATATAAATCCATCAAATTGAATCTCACACACTGGAAGAAATCCGTTTAATGATAACCCAATTGCAGATCCTATAATCCCCATTTCTGATATTGGTGTGTCGTAAACACGCTCTTCTCCATATTTTTCTTGAAGACCAACTGTAGCTCTAAAGACACCACCTTGTTTACCAACGTCTTCACCAAGAACGATGATGTTGTCGTTTGCTTCCATAGCTTGATCTAGAGCTTGATTAATTGCTTCTATAACTTTTAATTCATTCATTATTGATTGATTTCGTTAAGTAATAAATCTCGTTGCCTTTCTAATTCAGGATATGTTTCTGATAACAAATAAGTAAACATACTATCTGCTGCTGGGACACTTTCGCGCTTAGCTTTCTCTATCTGTTCATCTATTTCTTTAGTAACTTTGTCTATAATTTCTTGTTTATTTGTATCGTTTAGGATTTTTTGTGCTCTCATAAAAACCTCTATTCTTTTTATTGGATCTCTAGTTTCTGCTTGCTGTTCCTCTTCTTGAGATCGGTATAAACTTGAATTATCACTAGTGGAGTGATCCTCAAGACGATATGTAACAGCCTCAATAAATGTTGGAGTGTTATGTTCACGGGCTAAATCAATTGCTTGTTGCATTGTTTTTAAAATTGCCAGGACATCATTTCCATCTACTTGAACATGTGGCATATCGTAAGCAATTGCTTTTTGGGCAATTGTCTTTGACTTAGTCTGAATTTTTCTTGAAGTAGAGATAGCGTATTGATTGTTTTGACAAAAGAATATGGTTTTTGCGTTGTACATAGATGCAAAGTTTAAACCTGCATGAAAATCACCTTCACTTGTTGCTCCATCACCAAAAGACGCTAGAGCAATTCTTCTGCCTTTTTTTAGTCTTTCTCCCCACCCTATACCTGCTGCATGTGGAATGTGTGAACCTACGCAAATAGAAATTGGTAAAACATTAACATTATCTGGTACTTGACTACCTTTTTCGTTACCCATCCAATATAGAATTATTTTGGAAAGTTCTACTCCCATAATTTGCATCATTCCTGTCTCTCTAAATGCTGGAAGTAACCAGTCATCTTTGTTTAATAAATATGTAGCTCCAACTTGGCACGCCTCTTGACCCCGAACTGATAAATATGTTCCCATCTGACCAGTGCGTTGCATGTTAATACATTTCTTATCTGCAATTCGGATTTTTTGCATCCATTTATAAATTTTCAACAAATCTTTTTCTTTGAATTCATTTACAAAGTCTCTATGTAAAATATTTCCTTGAAAATCAAGTACAGAAAACATTTCTGATGACTGATGATCATAGTTTTTAAATATGGAGTGTTTGTTACCATCTAACTGCATACTTTTGATGTTAATTGATTGTAGAATTCATGAGCTTTATAACTTGATCTCATCATTGGGGAGCCCACTGCTAATTTGATTCCTATACTCTCTGCATTTGCAGATAGTTTACTATATTTTCCTGGTTTTATAAATTCTTTTACTTCCAAGTGTTTTGGACTCGGTTGCAGATATTGACCAAGTGTTAAGATATCTAATTTAATTGAACTTAAGTCTTTAAAACTTTCTTTCAAATCGTTTTCTGACTCTCCTAAACCAAGCATTATACTTGTTTTAGTTAAGATATTTTTTGATTTGGTTTTGATATAATCAAGTACCTTTAATGATTGTTTATAATTAGCACGAAAATCTCGTACTTGTGATGTAAGCGCTTGTGTGGTTTCAACATTATGTGCAATGACTTCAGGACTGGCTTGAATCACTATATCTAGAAGATCTGTATTACCTCTAAAATCTGGTATTAAAACTTCCACCTTGATACCCGGATTATATTTTTTTACTTGTTTAATTACTTCTGCAAAATGATTTGCTCCTTGATCATCTAAATCATCTCTATCAACTGATGTTATGACAACATAATCAAGCTGCATTTTTTTTACAGCAATCCCAATCTTGTGTGGCTCTAATTTGTCGAGCTGTTCTGGCATACCTGTTTTTACATTACAAAACTTACATCCTCGAGTACATGTATCTCCCATGATCATAAATGTAGCGGTGTTTTGAGACCAACACTCACCTAGGTTTGGGCATTTTGCTTCTTGGCAAACAGTAGCCAGCCCAAGTTTTTTTAATTTTTGACGATTGTGTTCTACAATCTTTGGATTAGAAGCAAGTTTAGTTTTTATAAACTTAGGTAGTTTTGACATTTTCAGTTGTTTTTGTTTCTTTAGACTCAATTTTTTGCTGTTTTCTAAACTCAGGATCAATGAGTATTCTACTTTCTTCAGGTAGTATTTGTCCTTGATATTTAGCTGATGGTTTTTTGTTATATGGCACATCGGCCTCGCTTGTCATTTGTTCAAATGCTAGCTGGCACACTCTCATACCTGGATATAATGCTACAGGAAGTCTATTAATATTAGTTATTTCTAATGTAATTGTTCCCTCAAAACCTGCATCTACAAACCCAGCAGTAGAGTGAACAATGATACCGAGTCTGCCTAATGATGATCGCCCCTCAACACGAGCCACCATATTGTTTGGAATTTTAACTTTTTCTAATGTAACTCCCAATACAAACTCACCAGGTTGCACTATAAATGGTTCATTTTCTGAATCTAATGTTATTAGCTTTGTCATGTTTTTAGTCATACCTGGGTTTTTTGGGTCTAGTATAGCTAATTTAGAATGTTCGTAAATTTTGAAATGATACCCAAGTCTTAAATCCATACTACTAGCATGAATATTTTTTTCATGTTGGTTGTCTGGGGATTCTATTTTTAAATTCCCTTTTTGGATTTCTTCTTTGATGGTTTTGTCTGATAAGATCATGCTGATTGGGTTATCTTGGCATATGCCATTAAATAATTTTGTTGGATTTGCCTATCTCTTGCCTTTTCAAAATACTTTATAGCTACTTTATTATTTGGAAACACCTTGAGTAATTCTTTACAGGCTTGAATACACTCCGGGTATTTTTTTTGATTGTACATTATTTTTAACTGTATTTTGGCTTCACGTAGATATACTTTTTTGTGTTTCTTGTCATATATCTCTAGCTCTTTTTTTGCTTTGTATAGTTCCTTTTGTATGCGCGGGTAGGTGATATCTATTTGATAAAGTTTTTTTAAAAACTCAAACTTACTAGGTGCGTTTAATTTTTTTAAGGCTTTTTTATTTCGTATTAACTTATTATCTATAACTTTACGTTTTGTCTCAAGTACCATTTTTTGAAACACAGGATTTTCTTGGTGTTTAATAGCATAATTCTCAATTTCTAAAATAGCTTGTTTCCCATCGTTTTTAGCTATGTGATTATCAATAGAGTTTTGTAGTGTTTTTATAGTTCCGCCTTGTTTGTCTTGTACTGTTTTTTCGTACTCTTTATATACTTTCAACACAAACTTATCTAACTTACTATAACCAGGTGCGTATGTTTGTAACTTTTTTAGCTTTGGAATTAGTTGTGTATATTTCTTTTCTAAGTATAACTGTTGATAATCTAAAATTTTCTGATCTACAAGTTGTATATTTTTATTGTATGCTAAATTTTGTAGCTCTCTTTTTAATTTAAGAGCCTCTTGGTTTTGCGATTCGCGTAATAGGACCTGATTAAGCATTTTATTAGCTTGAGTAAACTTCTCTTCTTTTATCAGTATTTTTATGTCTTGGAGGTTAGACATTTTTTAGGTGGATTAGTTTTTTATTTAATTTTTCCAGGTTATCTTTGTGTTGCTCGAGTGTATCTCGAGTATCTTGTACCAGGTGTTCTGGTGCAGAATTTACGTATTTAGGATTGTTTAATCTACCTTCACAATTTGCTATTTGTTTGTGCGTGTTTGCTATTTCTTTTTCACACTTTGTGATCTCAGATTCTATGTCTATGTTATCAGATATCTCTAGTAATATATAGATGTCTTTTTTAACAATTGAACCTATAAATCCTTTTTGCTGAAAGTCTTGTGAGTCTTCAAATGTAATATTGTTTGTTTTTGACATCTTAGAAATAATTCCCTCTGCAGAGAGTAATTCTTTTGGCGTTAGAATTTTGATGCAAGTTTCTCTGTTATTTTCAACGCCCATTTCCTGCTTAAGTGATCGTATAACCTGAATTGTTTCTATTACATCTTGATTAAATGCCGTTGACTGTTCGCAGTGTGTACCAGTTGGTGTAGGCCAACTTTCAAGCATTAATTGGTTTTTATTGCCAAATTGCTCCCATAATTCTTGAGTAGCAAAGGGCATAAATGGTTGTAGCATTTTAAGAACTGTTTTAGTTACGTAAACTAACACCTTTGGATTTGGCTGTGTTTTCGACATTTCAATGTACCAACTACATAAAGTGTTCCACAAAAAGTCGTAAAGTTTAGAACCTGCCTCTGACAACCTCCAGTTTTCCATAGATTCTGTAGTTTCTGTAATGAGTTTGTTTAATTCGCATATAACCCAGTTGTCAGCAGCTGTCTGTAGATCTTCTTTAGTGATTGAATCTGTTTTTAGATCGTTGGATTCAACATTCATAAAGACAAAACGTACAGAGTTCCATACTTTTGTCACAAAGTTTCTATAACTGGCAATTTTTTCTTCGTACATTCGTGTGTCTTGCCCCGGAGTCATACCTATAAGGAGTGATAAACGAACTGCATCGGCACCATACTTGGCAACTACATCTAAAGGATCTATACCATTACCTTTGGATTTACTCATTTTTTTACCAAACTTATCAACCACCATTCCATGCAAGAAGACTTGTCTAAAAGGTATTTCTCCAAGTGTATATGTCGACATCATGATCATTCTAATAACCCAGATTGGTAAAATATCCCAACCAGTCTCCATAACGTCTGTTGGATGGTACTTCTTTAATAAATCTGAATCTGGATATCCTAATGATGTAAATGTCCACATTGCAGATGAGAACCAAGTATCTAAACAGTCAGAGTCTTGCTCCCAGCCTTCACCAGGTGAGTCGATTTGGACTTTAATTTCGTTACCCTTAAACCATGCCGGAACTCTATGACCAAACCATATTTGCCGCGAAAGACACCAGTCTCTAAAGTTATCAACCCAATTGAAATATACTGATTCAAAGCGTTTTGGAATAATTTCTATTTGTTTTTCATTGATAACTTTGAGAAGAATTTGTTTGAAACTGAGTTTTTGACCTTGGAATTCAACAACTTCTTTATTTACATCTAGCCACCATTGGTTCATGACTTGTGGCTCGATAATTCCTCCACCTCTGTCGTTTGTGGCTACATTGTGCATGTAGTTTTCTTCGACTTTTTCTAGTAAGCCTTTCTCCTCTAAAATTTCTACTACTTTCTTGCGAGCTTCATTAATATGTAGCCCACCACAACTTGCAGATACACTTTCTAAAATACAAGCATTTTTATCTATAATTTGTTCTACATCTAATTGATGTCGCTCAGATAATTCGAAATCTATTAAACTGTGGGCTGGTGTTATGGTCATTGCACCTGTACCCAACTCCATATCGATACAATCATCAGCAATGACACGTGCTTTAATCACTCCATCTATCCATTCGCACTCAAATTCTTTACCTATAATGTCCTTGTATCTTTTGTCATCTGGATGAACTACAATAATTTTATCTTTAAACTTTGTTTCGGGTCTGGATGTACCAATAGTTACTGGCCCAAATTTGAAATAGTAAAATTTTGTTTTTTCTTCTACATACTTAATTTCGTCTTCCGAAACTGTAGTTTGCATATTAGGATCCCAGTTTACAATCCGTCCTGCACGATATATTAGTCCATCGTTGTACATTTTTACGAATGTCTTCAAAACCTCTTCTGATATTTTTGGTTCTAAGGTATATCGTAAGTTATCCCAGTCACAACTCGTACCCATAACTTTAGTTTGCTGAATGATAGTGTTTTGTGAGGTTTCAACAAAATCATCTACTAATTCTAAAAATTTATCACGCCCATAGTCGTATCGGGTTTTGCCTTCTTTTTGAAAATATAGAGACTCAACTTTTGAACTGGTTGCTAGTGCAGCATGGTCTGTTCCTGGAACATACAGAGCTGAGTAGCCTTGCATACGTTTAAAACGTATCATTGTATCTTGAATTGATAAACCACAAGCGTGCCCCATATGCAGCTGTCCTGTGGCATTTGGGGGTGGCATTATCACTGTAAATGTCTCGCTTGAATCATTTGGTGCGAAGCATTTTTGTGTTTCCCATGAAGAATAAATTTCTGTTTCTCTTTTTTGAAAGTCAAATGTTTTATCAATTTGCATGTAACTCTTTTCTTAATTTTAATTATCTTTAATTTATATTTTTTTTCTCAATACTTCAATTTGTTTTTCAGATCACAAATTTACACAAAAAAAGTTTGCATTTTTGCTTGTATGTAACTATAATTTCGGCGTTTAATAATTATAAGTTTTATTTACTACTGGTTTTCCTGTTTCTACTAATTAGAAATACTTTCCCAGGCAACAGTAAATAAAGCGTTAACCACAAGGAATATGTCTTACATTAAAGATAGAAACGCAACGCTAAAAGAAATGCTTGCAAATGCTGTGCACTTTGGGCACTACACAAACAAATGGAACCCACTTATGAAAAAGAATATCTGGGGTATCCGTGCTAACGTTCATATTTTGGACTTACACAAAACATTAGATGAACTAGAAGTTGCACTAGACTTTTTAGCTCAACAAAAAAAACAAGGTAAAACAGTTTTACTTGTTTCAACTAAACAACAATCAATTCCAGCTTTAAGAGCTTTAGCAGATCAAACTGGTCAGCCATATGTTACTTCAAAATGGATTCCAGGATTGTTAACTAACTTTGGTACTGTATCTCAACGTATACGTGAGTTGAAAAAACTTAAAGATATGAGAGATAACGGTGACTTTGATAAATATAAGAAAAAAGAAATTTCTAAATTCAATAAAACTATTGCTAAATTAGAAATTGCACTTGGTGGTGTACAAGATATGGCAAAACTTCCAGATTCAATCTTCATTATTGATGCAGTTCGTGACAATATTGCAGTTAAAGAAGCTAACGTTCTCAATATTCCTGTAGTAGCGTTTGCGGATTCAAATACAAACCCATCAACTATTCAGTATCCAATTACTGCAAATGACGATGCTATTAAATCTATCAAATACATTCTGTCTAAAGTTGCAGAAGTACTTTAATTTAACCCTAATATTAAAATGTCTATTTCATTAGATCAAATCAAAGCTTTGCGTGATAAAACTGGTGTTTCTATTACTGCTTGTAAAAAAGCATTAGAAGAAGCAAACGGAGATGAAGCTAAAGCTGTAGAATTACTAAGAAAAAAAGGTGAGGCTAAAGCTGCTGCCCGTGAAGATCGTTCAACACATGAAGGTGTAATAGCTTACTCAGGAAATGATTCAAAAGTAGTAATTATGAAATTACTATGTGAAACAGACTTTGTAGCCAAAAACTCTGATTTTGTAGATGCTGCAAATGGTCTAGCTAAATTACTTTTAGATGGAGGTTTAGACAAAGATATCTCTTCAGAAGTATCTGATCTTTCACTAAAGATGGGTGAAAAATTAGTTATAGATACCGTTAAGGAGTTAGAAGGGACTAATCTTGGTGTTTATGTTCACTCTAATAATAAACTTGGAGCCGTTGTATCTCTAGAAGGTACAGATGCTGCTGTTGCTAAGCAAATTGCTATGCATGTTACAGCAGCAAACCCAACAGCTCTAAAGCCAGAAGATGTAGAACAATCACTTGTTGATGCAGAACACACTATCTGGAACGATGAACTTGCAAAATCTGGTAAACCAGAGGCAATGTTTGAAAAAATCTTAGGTGGTAAAGAAGCTAAATTCAGAAACGCTCAAGCACTTACACATCAAGATTTTGTAATTGATCCAAGCCAAAAAGTTCAACAATATGTTGAATCTAAAGGTGGATCTATTGTATCTTACATAAATTTAAGAGTTTAATTACTAATTAACTCGACTTTTCACCCGTTATTTGTTATAATAAAATGATTTAATTGTAATAAATGACGGGTTTTTTAAAACTTATGATTCTATCGGCTTTAAATGTTAATCCATCTGAATTTTTTGATGTGATACATTCATGGTTGGTTTCTTTTCTAATTCGAGTTGCCTTTGTTCTCGGATGGACTGTTTTGATAGTTCAATTTATTAATTACTTTGGTCTAAAATCAATACCACTCTTATTCATAACTCATGCTCTAGCAAGTCTGTTTGGTCACTTAGTATTTAGAAAGATTGTTGCTAAATATAATCCACACTCTTTCCTTGTGGTTTCAACACTTATCACGTGCTTGTTTTCAATTGGATCGTTTTTTGCTTTTAATTTTTCGTATCTAGGATTTTTAATTTCTCTATTTCTTATCGTCTCTGTCTTTTTAACACAATTACGAATTGCTAAGATGTTATTTGTAGAAAATTTATTTTCCCCAATTCAATCATCAAGAATATTTCCTATAATCGAATCTGCAGATACAATTGGTGTTATTTGTGGAGGTTTTTTGATTACGATTCTGTCATCTTATTTTCCGGTACATTTGATTACATTGTTTATAGCTTTCCCTTTATTACTTGTCATCCCAATTATTGTTTCTTTTCTGAATCAAACTTATAAGCATCCATTACTCTCTGCTCTTTCTCATAATACACAATCTGGGGAGACTATATCATTTACACATTTACGATCGAGCAAATTACTTTTTTCCATCTCTATGATTGTATTTTTTCAGTACTTGTTTTTCGGTATATTAGAAATACAATACTTAGAACAAGTCTTTCAGTTTGCTCATGAATCTAGTCACAACTTAGCATTTGATCTGGGTGTGTTACATGTTATTTTTGGTTTTTGTACTGTCTTATTTCAAATATTTGTTGCATCAAGAATATTATCATTTACAGGTATTATCCACTCTATGTTAATTAGTCCCGTTGTACTACTGTCGAGTATTTTATTTCTTATGTTCTCACCTGGTTTTATTCCTGTACTTTTATCTAAGTTTAACTTTGAGATTTCTGGAGCACTGTTTAACAATGCTTATCACAGTTCTTATTATGTTTTTGCCCATAGCTCTAGAGCGAAAATCATGGAATTTCTTGAATCATGTGTAAAGCCAATCGGTCTACTTATTGTAGGGATTCTTGCCTCTCTTGTTTTGCATTACGATGTCTCTTTTATATATTTGAATACTATAGCGATTGTATCATTAGCATTTTTAGCTATCGGTATTAATAGTTTTGATAAATCTTATAAATTTGTACCTCTACTACATTTAAGAAATTCAGATAATGTTCAAACTCTTCTAGATTCACTTTCTATTTTGCAACAAAATCCGAATGCTAAAAATGCTCATGTATTAATCGAATTATTAAATCAACGAAAATTCCCTGTTGAATGTTTAGATGCTATATTTAAGATTATTTCACAACAAGGTGACTTATCATGTTTAAATAAAATAATACACTTACAAGAAGCTAAAAAGCATCCATTGAGGTATATTTTACCAGCTGTTAATAAATTTTTAATTCGTTACCAGGGTGAGTTAAGAAATCTGCCATTTACTAATTATCATATTCGTAATATCTATAATGATCTAAATATGAGAGAACTTGATGATTTTACAAAGGCTGAAATAGTTACATTTATGTTAGTTTCAAATATAAACTTAGAGTTTTCTAATGAACAAATTAATCAAATGCAAAATTGTTTAACTGATAAGAATATTCACTTAGTCTTTGATGTGTTAAATAATGTTAATGATTCTTATATATGCTCAGTGCTGGAGCCATTAGTTGATTTGAAAAAGCCTATACTTAGCTATTATGTGCTACAAATATTATCTAAATTTCATTGGAAGTTTAATTATCTGATGTTCATTCAAAAATTAGCCAATACTAAAGAAGATTTTACGAAGTGTATGGCACTAGTGTTAGCAAGTAAATTGTCATTAAGCTATCCATTAGAATCTTCGAGATCTAATTTATTAAACTTAACTAACTTAATGGTTTTATCTCCTAATAAACCAAGCCAAGATTTTCTAAAATATCTGTTCTACAAAGCTTCATTAAAATCTGTGAAGGAGTTTAAAACACTTGTTGATTTGACTCAGTTTACATCTTATAACTCTATAATTCATAGTAAATTAAATTCTGAGTTACATAAGATTCTTAATTCCATGAAAAATGAAGATCTGAATAAAAATGATCTCAAAAAACTTCGTGATCTATACAATGTTTTAGGTGCTAGTAAAGAATTTTTATTAGTAAACAACCTTTTATCAAAGTCTTAATTCTACTATAATATAGTAAAATTAATTTCTATTATGGCTAAACTTGATTTGAATGTCTTAGATAAGCAAATTGCTTCTGATGATTTTATTGTTGTTCAGTTTAAGGGTGAACTTGATAAAACAAATGTTGAAGATGTTAGATCTGTGCTTACAAGGTTTACATCTGAATTGAAAGAAAATAATTTAATTTTTGATTTAACTTATTTTAATTTTACAAACTCTGAAGGTGTAGGTACTTTTGTATCTTTGTTTTATGCTATGCAAGCAAACAATAAACATTTGTATTTTTGCACTGTGCAACCTCAAGTTATGGATGTTTTTAATGCTGTTGGACTTACAAAAATTATCCCTACTCATGACTCACTTGAGTCAATTACATCTAATCTTATTAAATAAATGCTATATTCCACCTCCCGATATAGATCGTTTAAAAAAATCATACTGTTATCATTACTATTTTTTCTTCCTCTAGTTGTATCCATTAATGTGTTTGAATTAGAAACTACTTATATTAATGTTTTGCTTTGTTTTGCTTTATTAGCATCCTTTTTTGTTTTATTTAAAGTCTTTATAAAACCATTAGATAAGGTTACAAAAGAAATTGCTGCACTAGTTGCATCCAAACCTTACTCAAGATTAAATATCTTTTCTAAAGATGAATTTGGTTTAATTGCCTTCTTTTTTAATGATATAACAAAGAATATAGAAAAGATTTCATATATGCTAAAGGAAGGTTCACGTATGTCTGAGGAACTGTCAATTGCAAGCTCCATACAGCAAAGTGTTCTACCTAAATCTATTCCTAAAATACCTTTTTTAGATACTGTTGCAAAAACGCGTTCTGCAGAAGAGATTGGTGGTGATTCTTTTGCTATTAGTCCTCATAATGATAATTACTTTATATATATTGGAGATGTAACTGGGCATGGTGCTCCTGCAGGTTTAGTAATGATGATTACAAACACATTATTTGAAGTTCTTTTACCCAAGGCAAAAAAAACTAAAGATTTAGCTGCAAGTATTAATAAACTACTAAAACCTCGTGTGAACTCCACTATGTTTATGACGACTGTGTTTTTCCGTTTTGATCCAAAACAAAAGCGTATGTTTTATACAGGTTGTGGACATGAACATATTCTAGTCTATCGTGCGGACGAGGGAGTGACTGAAGTCATAACAACTGGAGGTATTGCATTGGCAATGGCAGATGATATTGAAAAAATAGTTGAAGAAAAAGAAATCAAGTTAAAAGCAAATGACGTAGTTGTACTTTATTCAGATGGGATAACAGAAGCTATAAATGACAAACAAGAATTGTTTGGTTTAGAACGTCTCACTGCATGTGTTTCAAAATATGGTCACTTAGGTGACTCGTTAAAAATATTTGAAGCAATCAGTAAAGATGTAACAACTTTTGTTGCTGAAACAATTCAGAATGACGATATGACTTTAATATGCATGAGATTAACTGAGCTTGATTTTAAATCAGATAGAGAGCAAACTATGCTGGTAACTAACTGGTGATAATGCTCAACCCAAAAGATTATAGCTTTGAGCTTCCAAAAAGCTTAATAGCACAAACACCTTTAACAAATAGGTCAGATTCAAAGTTGTTATATTTTAATAACTCTCAGATTGTTGATACTATTTTTAATTGCTTACCTGACTTAATCGATGAGAA
>Ga0163108_10001996_pt1 | contig 14859 bp, 13 predicted proteins | sample Fk1155metaG_FD_109644 | JGI IMG/M metagenome (GOLD analysis project Ga0163108, IMG submission 109644) | Marine microbial communities from the Central Pacific Ocean - Fk160115 155m metaG | ecosystem: Environmental > Aquatic > Marine > Oceanic > Photic zone | place: The Central Pacific Ocean...
AACCAATCACAAAGGAGAAAAAGATGACAATTACAGATCCGCGCCTTGCCAGAGAAAAGACCCGCGTGCCTCGGCGAAGCGACTATGAGAAACGCCCCGTGCTCTCGGCCACCATCCACCCCGATATCAAAAAGACGTTGGTTTCAATGTCAGAGCGTACTGGAATGAGTATTAGTCAAGTTACTGATGAAGTACTGTACACAGGCTTGGTTGAGATGCAGGAGCTGCCTGAACTTTAGGAGTGAGGGTGGTGGGGGAGCACACAGGCCCCGCCCATAGATACATAAAGTAGTTACTCGCATTTATGCCTATATGCTTCCTCAGATGGTGCCACCGGTCAGACAACCTCCAAGTAAAATCTCCACATTTCTTGTAAAATCCACCTCAACACCCCTTCCACTAAGAACTACGTAAATCTACCAATTGAAATAAAAGTGACTGGTTTGTATAATTTAATAATCAGCATATCTGCGGACAAAGAATATGCAAAAAAACTGTAGGATGTAAAATGAGGTGCACCTAAATATTTCGATAGGGGTGAACCAACTTTAACAAACGATTAAAGGAAAGTGATGGCACCAATATATAATTATAAATGTAATTATTGTAGTAGAGAGTGGGAAGAAGTATTGCCTGAAGAACAAAAGTTAGCACCAACCAAAGTCATGCAACCCGAAGAATGTGATATTTTTGTTGCACCACATGCAGGACTTGCAAAATGTGATGTAGAATTAGTAGGGATCCACACTAATACTTCACAGTCAGACACCCTCCAAGTAAAATCCCCAATTCTTGTAAAACAAACCGATTGATGTTATATATGTAAGTTCTTCTACCGTCCTTGCTTTTTGAGTCGAGTGTAATTGATTCTATATATAATTAATCATAACTTTCATCATTAAAATCATCAATAAAAGAAAAATGTTAAAAGACCGCATGGAGGACAGTTTCACTTTTGATGATGTACTTCTCCTTCCCGGACATTCCAAGGTACTACCTGTTGAAGTTTCTGTAAAAAGCAGTATTACCCAAACACTCGATTGCAATATCCCTTTGCTGAGTGCTGCAATGGATACGGTTACAGAACACCAAACTGCAATCTGCATGGCACAGGAAGGGGGACTCGGCATCATTCACAAAAACATGAGTGCCGAAGAGCAGGCGTCACAAGTCAAGATGGTCAAGCGTTCAGAGAGCGGTATGATTTCTGATCCTATTACCGTTGAACCGGAAGAGCCGATGCAAAATGCACTAAACTTGATGGAACAATACCGCATTTCCGGAGTACCTGTCACACAAGGCCGTGAACTGGTCGGCATTTTGACAAATCGCGATTTACGTTTTGAAACAAATTTTGAGCAGCCTGTCTCAGCCTTAATGACAAAGGGCCGCGAGCACTTAGTGACAGTAGCGCCCGGAATTGATATGGAGGAAGCCAAACTCTTGCTACATAAACACCGGATTGAAAAACTGCTTGTTGTTTCTGATCATTACGAACTTGTAGGACTGATAACCATCAAAGATATTGAAAAAGCACGTAAGTTCCCTGATTCCAACAAAGATGATCAAGGCCGCCTCAGAGTTGGTGCCGCAGTAGGAACATCTGCGGACTTATTATCCCGCACAGAAACACTGATCAAGGGTGGGGTTGATGTGATAGTGCTTGATACTGCTCATGGTCATTCTCAAGGTGTAATTGACAGTATTGGGAAGCTACGCTCTACCTATCCTAATCTGCAAATAATTGGGGGCAATATTGCTACAGGAGAAGCAGCAAAAGCTTTGGTCAAGGCCGGTGCTAATGCAGTCAAAGTTGGAATTGGGCCAGGTTCGATCTGTACCACTCGAATGGTGGCAGGTATCGGAGTACCGCAAATGACGGCCATTGATAATGTTTCCAACGCACTGTTGGAGTCAGATATCCCAATTATTGCTGACGGCGGCATCAAATATTCGGGAGACATTGTCAAAGCCATTTCTGCAGGAGCCCACACCGTGATGATCGGCAGCCTGTTTGCAGGAACAGCAGAATCACCGGGACAAGTTGTTCTTTATCAGGGCAGACGCTACAAAATATACCGCGGAATGGGCTCATTGGGCGCAATGAAAGAAGGCGGCAAAGATCGCTATTTTCAGAGTCACATTGAAGAAGACGAAAAATTCATTCCTGAAGGCATCGAAGGCCGTGTGCCGTACAAGGGACATCTCTCCGAATCAATCTATCAGTTTGTTGGCGGCTTGCGTGCCGGTATGGGATATACTGGTTCTGCAACTATTGAAGAATTACGCACTGAAGCACGTTTTGTTAAAATTACTGCTGCGGGATTAAGGGAAAGCCATGCCCACGATATTTTTGTTACCGAAGAAGCTCCGAATTATCCAATGAACGTCAAATCATGAACAATTGGTTGATATTTCTATTTATGAAAAATCTCGTGAAAAATTTTTATTTATGATAAAGGGGTTGGGATTTGAAGCAGTCAAACCTCAAGGTGCTTTATACATTTTCCCTAAGTCACCTGATCCTGATGACGTAGCATTCATGAAACGAGCGCAGGAAGAAAACATTTTGCTTGTTCCAGGAACTGGTTTTGGCAACCCCGGACATTTTAGGATTTCGCTTTGCTGTACTCCTGAAATCATCGAGAATTCCCGTCCTGGATTTGAGCATTTGGCTGAACACTATGATTTTTAATTTTTTTTGCAACAAATAAAATGGTACAGAAAAAAGTCAATTCTCCCTTGGTTGGCGTAATCATGGGGAGTATTTCAGATTGGGAAACGATGAGGGAAGCCTGTGAGGTGTTGGACGAATTAAGCGTCAGCTATGAAAAACGTGTTGTTTCGGCCCACCGCACTCCGGAATTGATGGCTGCTTATGCAACACAGGCTGAAGAGCGGGGCTTGCAAATTATTATTGCTGGAGCCGGAGGTGCGGCACATCTTCCTGGAATGGTTGCGGCGCAAACTCTGCTTCCTGTAATTGGCGTTCCGGTAAAATCTTCCACTCTCAATGGACAGGATTCGCTGTTGTCGATTGTACAAATGCCGCGTGGTGTTCCGGTTGGGACATTGGCCATTGGAGGTGCAGGCGCACATAATGCCGGATTGCTGGCTGCGCAAATTCTTGCCAATCATGATCCTGAGCTTCGCAAGCGTTTGATTCAGCGACGCGAACGGGTCCAGAAAACTGTGCTGGAAGCAAAATTGCCATGATTCCTGTTCCGGAACCTTTGCAGCCCGGAGCCACGATTGGACTTCTTGGTGGAGGCCAGTTAGCACAAATGCTGGTGCTTGCCGGTCATGCAATGGGATTTCGGTTTATGGTATTTGACCCAGATCCGAATTGTTCAGCAGCGCTTGCAGGAGCCAAGCAGATTACAGCAAGTTACACTGACAGTGAAGCACTGGCAAAATTAGCTGATTCATGTCAGGTTGTTACATACGAGTTTGAAAATGTGGATGCAGAAGCGGTTTCCTGGCTGGAGGAAAGAGTTGATCTTCCGCAAGGCAGTGAAATACTCCGGATAGCTCAAAATCGTCTCACTGAAAAAAAATCACTTGCAGAACTCAAAATCCTGATTCCTCCTTACCAAAAAATCACTTCAGAATACGAACTTTTACATGCAATGGAAAAGTTTGGCGAGCTGAAGCTCAAAACCGTTACCGGTGGATACGATGGTAAAGGGCAAGTTCGTGTTTCTGACACAGAACAAATTCCGGATGCATTTAACACGCTTAGTCAGGCAAAAACAGAAATTGTTGCAGAACAATTTGTCCTGTTTGAAAAGGAAATTTCTGTGATAGTTGCACGCAACCGATTGGGTGAAGTTCGCTGTTTTCCAGTTGCAGAAAATGTTCATGAAAAAAATATACTGACCGTCAGCAGAATACCTGCTAGGTTAGTTTCCAAGGTAAGCGAACAAGCACAATTAATAGCAAAAAAAATAGCAGTAGGACTGGAGCTTGTAGGTGTTCTTGGTGTAGAAATGTTTGTCTTGCCGGGAGGGAAGCTGCTGGTCAACGAATTGGCTCCACGTCCACACAATTCCGGACATTTTACTCAAAACGCGTGTGCAACTTCACAGTTTGAACAGCATTTGAGGGCGATTACAAATTTACCACTGGGTTCGACGGAGTTGCATAAACCTGCAGTAATGCTCAACATTTTGGGTGAGCATTTACCCATGCTGTTGAAAAAATTAAAAGACTTGCCTCCAGAAGCTAAACTGCACCTGTACGGTAAGCAAGAATGCCGTTACGGACGCAAAATGGGGCATCTCAATTTGACGTCGGATCCACTCGAATCTTTGCTGGATCCTCTTCTGAAGCTAGGTATTTGGAATGAAGCGTTGCTTTCCCGAATGCTTTAATTTTAAACCGCTAAGAGAACGTCAGGAACGCCAAGGTATTCTTTAGGGTACTTAGTGCTCTTAGCGGCTAACAAAAAGTCAATAATAACCATGTCCGAGACACTGCTCTACGAAGGTAAAGCAAAAAAACTATTTTCCACAGAGGAGGCGGATATTGTACGGATTGCCTACAAAAACGACACCACTGCTTTCAATGGAGAAAAATTTGAAAAATTGGAAGGCAAAGGGCAGCTTAACAACGAAATCACTTCTTTCTTCTTCAACTATCTAACTGAGCAAGGAATATCAAGTCACTTTGTTAGAAAAATTTCTGACACTGAACAATTGGTGCGGCGAGTAAAGATTGTGCCATTGGAAGTGGTAACTCGGAACATTGCTGCGGGTTCTTTGAGCAAGCGTCTTGGCTGGGAAGAGGGTCGTAAATTACATGAACCGATTGTCGAATTTTATTACAAAGACGATAATTTGGGTGATCCCCTGCTGGCCGATGTTCATATTCACACACTCGGATTAGCGACAGATGAAGAATTAAATGAATTGCGTAAACGGGCTTTGGCGGTCAATGACTGTTTCCTGAAATTATTGGCACCTCGTGGTTTACTGCTGGTTGATTTTAAGCTCGAATTCGGTCGTGATTCTTCAGGGAATTTATTGCTGGCCGATGAAATCTCTCCGGACACTTGTCGTTTTTGGGATGCGGAAACTCTTGAAAAGCTGGACAAAGACCGATTCCGGCGTGATCTTGGCGGTGTGACTGACGCATATGCCGAGGTTTTGCGGCGACTGAAATCAAACTAAAAAACTCATTTACATTTTTTCCCCCATGACCAAAGGAATTGTGACAGTTTCTCTGAAACAAAACGTACTGGATCCGCAAGGACAGGCGGTTCTGCACTCATTACAAACCCTTGGTTTTCCTGAGGCGCAAAATGTACGCATCGGAAAATCGATCGAAGTCTGGCTGGAAGAAAGTAACCCTCAACAAGCAGAATCACGCCTACAGGAAATGTGTGAGGCCCTGCTTGTCAATTCGGTCATCGAAGATTACCGTTTTGAAATAGTGGAGGTCTGATGCGTTGTGCGGTGCTTGTTTTTCCGGGTTCAAACTGTGATTCCGATCTATACAAAGCCGCAAACTCAGTTGAAGGGCTGGAAGCAGAATATGTGTGGTACAAAAGCGAATCGCTGGACAGTTTTGACGCTGTTTTGATACCTGGAGGTTTTTCATATGGTGATGCGCTGAGAGTAGGTGCGTTGGCTGCTCGTGCACCTGTGCTAAAGGCCTTGCGTGGAGCTGCAGACTCGGGAATCCGCATACTTGGCATTTGCAACGGTTTCCAGATTCTTACAGAATGCGGTCTCCTTCCTGGGGCACTTCACCGAAATTCCGGACTTCGCTTCATATGCAAAACTACCCCTCTTCAGGTGGTCAACACTGACTGCCAATTTACCACCGGATACAAGAAGAATTCAGTTACTCATATTCATCTACCGATTGCGCATGGTGAAGGAAACTACACTTGCGATTCTGAGACTTTGCGAAAACTGGAAGATAACGGACAGATCGTTTTCCGTTATTCCGGCAACAATCCAAACGGTTCCGTGGCCAACATTGCCGGGATCACCAATGAAGCTGGGAATGTCCTGGGCATGATGCCGCATCCGGAACGGGCCATGACAAAATGGATGGGAAGTGAAGATGGTCGGATTCTTTTTGAGTCTATGAGACACTGAGGTACTGAGGTTGAAATGAGCTATGAATATGTCCAGTGTTGTGTTCAAACAAGAGATCGAAATAGATTCTGAAAATTTATACGGCTAATGCACCCAGACGAACCCACCCCCGATCAAATTTACAGTGAACAAGTTTACCGCAAAATGGGTCTCAATGATGTGGAATATTCGCTTGTAGTTGAGTTACTCGGACGGAAACCAAACCTGACTGAAACAGGAATTTTCGGGGTGATGTGGTCAGAACATTGTTCCTACAAAAACTCGAAACCGCTGCTTTCTCGATTTCCGGTGGACGGTCCGGAAGTGCTGCAGGGGCCGGGAGAAGGTGCGGGTGTTGTCGATATTGGTGACGGATATGCCTTTGTTTTCAAAGTCGAAAGCCACAATCATCCTTCCGCTATCGAACCGTATCAGGGAGCGGCTACGGGAGTTGGCGGAATTTTGCGGGATATTTTTTCGATGGGGGCACGTCCAGTAGCCATCCTAAATTCTTTGCGTTTTGGTCCACTTTCCAACAATGAGCCTGGCAATGCAAGTACCAGTCGAACACGCTATCTTTTTAGACGTGTGGTGGCCGGAATTGCAGGATACGGTAATTGTATCGGCGTTCCGACAGTAGGCGGCGAAGTTTGCTTCGATGAATGCTACACAGGAAATCCCTTGGTCAATGCAATGGGCGTGGGCATTTTACGGCATGATCAACTTCAACACGGTAGAGCAGAAGGAGCTGGAAAATCAGTAATTTATGTTGGATCTGCCACCGGGCGCGACGGGATTCACGGAGCAACTTTTGCCTCAGAAGAACTCAACAAAGACTCTGATACCAAACGCCCTTCGGTGCAGGTTGGCGACCCGTTCATGGGGAAATTGCTGATTGAAGCCTGTTTGGAAGTTTACGAAAGTGGTGCGATTTACAGTGTTCAGGATATGGGTGCTGCGGGTCTGACTTGCTCCAGCACGGAAATGTCTGACAAAGGCGGCGTGGGCATGAAGCTGAATTTGAATTTGGTACCGCAACGTGCTGAAAATATGTCAGCTTATGAAATCATGCTTTCCGAATCACAGGAACGGATGTTATTTGTGGCCAATCCAGGACGTGAAGAAGAAGTTTTTGCGATTTGCAAAAAATGGAACGTGCCGGCTGTCACCATCGGACACGTGATTGAAGAACCTGTTTTGCGACTCAAACATCATGACGAAACGGTTGCGGAATTGCCGTTGAAAACAGTTTGCGGTTCGACTCCAATTTATCAGCGTGAATCGAAAATTCCGGAGGGAGTGCTTGAGCGTCAAAAACAATCCGCATTAACATGGGACGTTCCTGAAGATTTGTTTAGTGTTTTCCAGCAGCTGATTCAAACTCCGGAATTGTCTTCAAAATCATGGGTTTATCAGCAATACGATTATATGGTACGTACCAACACTTCAGTACGTCCGGGATCAGACGCGGCGGTGGTGCGTGTGGAAGGTACGGACAAATCTCTCGCCATGAGTATTGACGGAAATTCCCGTTACGTTTTTCTTGATCCAAAAACAGGCGGCAAAATTGCGGTGGCGGAAGCGGCACGGAATGTGGTTTGTTCCGGTGGACGGCCATCGGCAATTACGGACTGTTTGAATTTCGGAAATCCAGAAAACCAGGAAATTTTCTGGCAGCTGGAACAAGCCGTTTCAGGAATGGCTGAGGTTTGTAATTTTCTAAATTTGCCTGTCACCGGAGGCAATGTCAGCCTTTACAATGAAACAGAGGGCAAAGCAATTTACCCGACTCCGGTGGTTGGCGTGGTTGGTTTGATCGAACACAACGTCCAGACAACCACTCTGTTTTTCAAAAATACTGGGGATGTTTTGCTTTTGCTGGGAGACACAAAAAACGAATTGGGAGGAAGCGTTTACCAGCATATGCAAATGGGTAAAATCTTCGGAATCCCACCCGAACTCGATTTGGAAAAAGAGTTAACTTTGCAACAAGCTGTTCTTGAAAGTATCCGCTCCGGAAATGTGCTTTCGGCGCATGATCTTTCGCATGGCGGTCTGGCTTTAGCTTTGCTGACTTCCTGCACCGATGATTTAGGAGTATCAATCGATTGGAAGATTGATTTACGCCCAGATGTAGCTTTGTTCAGTGAATCGCAATCTCGTATTTTATTAAGCGTGTCTCCAAAAAACGCAGCAAGTGTGGAATCCAGGATGCGGCAAAAAAAGGTTCCGTGTGTTCGGATCGGAAAAGTTGTTTCCGGACGATTCGACATTTCACTCGACAGTTTCTCCATCATTCAATCAGCATTGCAGCCTTTGCGTGATTTGTGGCAAAATGCAATTGGAAGGGAAATGGAGTTTCCCGTTTAGTTTTTTAGACTTCAACAACATTAACTAACTATTTTATGTGTGGAATTTTTGGAGTATTTAACCATTCCCAAGCAGCAGAATTGACTTATTTTGGACTTCACTCGCTCCAGCATCGTGGACAGGAAAGCGCGGGGATTTGCGTTTCTGATGGAGAACAATTTCACACGCATCGTGGTACAGGACTGGTGACAGAAGCCTTTGGACAGGATCAGCATGTCCAGCTTGCAGGCCACATAGGTATCGGGCATGTGCGCTACACCACTGCTGGTGACAGCGGTTTGCTTAATGCTCAACCGCTTGTGTTTCGTTATTCGGGCGGGAGAGTCGCGGTGGCGCACAACGGGAATTTGGTGAATGCTAAACGCCTGCACAATCAATTAGAAAGGCAGGGTTCGATTTTTCAAACGAACAGTGATACGGAAGTGGTGCCACATCTCATCGCACGTTCCGGACCGCCGATTGAGCAGGCGATTCAGGATGCATTGCATGTGATCGAAGGTGCGTATGCCTTACTTTTTATGACCGAAACTCAACTGTTGGCAGCTCAAGATCCGAGGGCCTTTCATCCACTCGCTCTGGGCAAGCTAGATCAAGGATGGGTAGTGGCTTCCGAAACTTGCGCCCTGGATGTTTGTGGAGCAGAATTTGTGCGGGAAATTGAGCCTGGTGAAATGCTGCTGATTGACACGGAAGGTTTGCATTCACAAACTTTCATGGAGCCAAGCCCACGCTCAATTTGTTCTTTTGAATACATTTACTTCGCACGTCCGGACAGCGAAATTAACGATATCAGCGTGCACAATGTTCGCAAAGAAATGGGCCGACAAATATGCCTGGAAGTTCCAACAGAAGCAGATGTGGTGATTGGCGTTCCTGATTCCGGACTGGCTGCGGCGATTGGTTTTGCAGAGGAAAGCGGGTTGCCTTACGAAATGGGCATGATGAAAAACCGTTATGTGGGACGCACTTTCATTCAGCCTAACCAGGAGTTACGTCGTAAAGGTGTCCGGATGAAACTTAGTGTTGTGCGAAAAGCAGTTGAGGGGAAACGGGTAATTTTGGTTGATGATTCAATTGTACGCGGTACAACCAGTGGGCGGATTGTGGAAATACTCAAAGCTGCCGGTGCGACTGAAGTTCATATGCGTGTTACCTCACCACCGATCATGCATCCCTGTCTTTACGGAATTGATACTGCACGTCGCATGGAATTGATTTCCGCCACCCAAACACCAGAAGAAATTTGCCAAAAAATAGGCGCGGATTCATTACATTTTATTTCTGTTGAAGGTATGATTGTCGCCACAGGCCGCAAAGACGTCTCTGCAAATCGAGGCCATTGTCTGGCCTGCTTCGATGGTAACTACCCCACTCCGACTTGTTAAATCAGCTAAAGCAGAATCATTAACTCAAAGAAAAAAAATGAAAGCCTACCAAAAAGCCGGAGTTGATTTAGCTGCCGCTGATGAAGCCCTTGAACGGATCAAACCATTAGCACAGAGAACGTTGCGTACGGAAGTTTTAAGTGGACTCGGAGGATTTGGGGGATTGTTTATGCTAAACCATAGCAAATACAAAAATCCTGTGCTGGTTTCCGGAACAGATGGTGTAGGCACGAAGCTGAAATTAGCTTTTGAGTTAGACCGGCATGACACTATTGGCATTGATTTGGTGGCAATGTGTGTCAACGATATTTTGGTGCAGGGTGCTGAACCACTGTTTTTTCTGGATTATTTGGCTTGCGGAAAGTTGTATCCGAAAAAAGTTGAAGCAGTTGTGCGAGGAATCAGTGAAGGCTGTCTGCAATCCAGATGCTCTTTACTTGGCGGGGAAACGGCTGAAATGCCCGGAATGTATGATTCGGATGAATACGATTTAGCAGGTTTTGCGGTCGGAGTCGTGGAACATGAAAAATTGATTGACGGCAGCAAAATTGAAGCCGGAAATGTTTTGCTGGGCTTGGCTTCCAGTGGTGTTCACAGCAATGGTTTTTCACTGGTACGCCGGATGCTTGCAGAACATTCGCTGAATTTAAACGAAACTCTCCGCGGAACAGCAGAAACTATTGGTGAGGCTCTTTTGACTCCGACCAGAATTTACGTAAAATCAATTTTGAAATTGCTGGAAGTTGTCGAAGTGCGGGGAATGTCGCATATCACTGGAGGAGGTTTGCCTGGAAATTTGCCGCGGATGCTTCCGGAAAGCTCAGTTGCGGAAATTGAAAAAAGTTCGTGGCCTGATTTGCCTATATATTCTTTTCTCCGGAATGAAAGCGAACTTCCGGATGAGGAACTGTTCCCGGTATTTAACATGGGAATCGGCTTTGTTATTTGCCTTCCGGAATCATCAGAAAAAGCGGCAAAAGATTTTTTGGAACAAGATGGTGAAACGGTTTTCCGCATTGGTCAAATTGTTTCCGGAAACAAAGCGGAAGTGCGATGGGTCTAAAAATGCGGATTGCTGTTTTTGCTTCCGGACGCGGATCAAATTTGCTGTCAATTCACGATGCAATTCTTGCGGATAAACTTCGAGGAGTTACACTGGATTTACTGGTCTGTGACCGTCCGGACGCACCCGTTGTGGGCGAGGTGAAAAAACGCAAGATTCCGGATTTAGTTTTTCGTCCTCAAGATTATCCTGACAAAAAGGCTTTTGAAACTATCATTGCAGAAAAGTTGGCAGAAGCAAGAATAGATCTTGTTGTTTTGGCTGGATACATGCGTTTGGTGGGGAGCGTTCTCCTGGATAAATGGGAAGGACGAATGATCAATCTGCATCCGTCACTCCTGCCTTTATTTCCAGGCAAAGATGCCATAGGACAAGCATGGCGGGCAGGTGTGAAAGAAACTGGTGTTACAGTGCATTTTGTCGATGCGGGAATGGATACCGGTCAAATATTTTTACAGCAGAAAGTTAGAGTTGATCCGGAAGATACGGAAGAAAGTTTGGCTGAAAAAATTCACTTGCTGGAGCACCAATTGCTGCCTGAAGCAATTCATAAATTTCAGTGGGAAATGTAAATGAACATATTTGTTATTGGCGGCGGCGGCCGCGAGCATGCTTTGGTTTGGAAACTCAATCAGCACGGACATCAAATTTTTTGTGCTCCGGGTAATCCAGGAATTGCAGAAATAGCAGAATGTGTGCCGTTGCAGGTAAATCAAATAAAAGAATTGGCAGACTTTTCAGAATCAAACAAAATTGATTTGACCGTAGTTGGTCCGGAAGATCCTTTAATGAACGGAATTGTGGATCTCTTTGAAAAACGAAGATTGCCAATATTTGGTCCGTACCGGCAATCTGCCCGTTTGGAAGGCAGCAAGGAGTATGCAAAAGAAGTGATGGAACGCTTCAATGTCCCCACTGCAGCATACCGGGCATTTGACAATTATGAGGAAGCCATGGTCTATCTAAAGGAGCAGGGTGCGCCAATTGTGATCAAAGCCGATGGATTAGCTGCGGGTAAAGGAGTAACAGTTGCTGAAACAATTGAAGAGGCTGAAGCGGCTTTGAGGGCTGCAATGGTTCAAAAAGTTTTTGGTGAGTCTGGAACAAAGGTCGTGATCGAGGAATGTTTACGTGGGGAAGAAATGACCGTGTTGGCTTTTGTGGATAGAAATACCGTCTTGGCGATGGTTCCATCACAAGATCATAAGCCAGTTTTTGATGGCGATCGTGGACCGAACACGGGAGGAATGGGAGCGTATTCTCCAGTTCCGCATCTGGAAAAATGGCTTCCTGAAATTGAAAAACGTGTCCTTTTGCCTGTTGCTGAAGGTTTGGTCTCCGAAGGAACACCCTACCAGGGTGTACTCTACGCTGGACTGATGCTTACAGAAAATGGCCCAAAAGTGATAGAGTTCAATGTGCGTTTTGGGGATCCGGAAGCGCAGGTGATTTTACCTCGTCTGGAAAATGATTTGGCGGAAGTTTTTTTGGCTGTTGCCGAAAAACGGCTTCATGAAATAGACTTGTCCTGGAAACCTGGAGCCTCTGTTTGCCTGATTGCCGCTTCTCCGGGATATCCCGGACCGCCCACCAAAGGTCTGGCGATTACACTTCCACAAACTATCACAGAAAATACACAGATTTTCCACGCAGGAACAGCGATACAAAATAATCAACTTGTCACAAACGGAGGGCGTGTTTTTGGCGTTACTGCTCAAGGTGCTGACATTACTGAGGCCAGAGAGCAAGCCTATTCTCTGATGGAAGAAGTGCTTTTTAAAGGGAAACATTTTCGTAGAGATATTGCAGCCAAAGCATTGAGCTAATAAACTGATCTATATCCCCACTTTGTCCAAAGCATTCAACTAGTTGGGACACCTCACAATCAAAGTAATCATGGCATTATCTCTAAAAAAACCTTTGCACGTATGCACGGGACCATAAAGATAATGAATCAGTATCTTACTAATCAGTTAGTGGTTAAAGTGTAAGGTGAGTATTCGCAAGGGATTTCAAGGGATTAGACTTCTTATGTGGACTAGGTAGGTAGATTTTGTAAGGGGTCTCGCAAGGGGTTAGAAAGTTGTAAGGGGTGTCCCCTGTCCCCTCAAGGGACACCCCAGACACAATTTATATTTCCCTAACTTTTTTCAGGTCAAAAAGGTCAGCCACACTCTGAGTTGAGTGATTGACCTCCCATTTATTCTTCACAGTCAGCTGCCCTCCACAACATTAAGTTAATAACAAGCGCCCGATGAAACGGTGAAATTATTTCCTTGAAAGGTTTTGATTTTCCTATATCTTTCAAACCTGCAAGCATACTTTGAAAAATTTCGTATATTATCAGTTATTTATTTGAAATGATGACTTTTTGAGGGTTTATCAATTTTAGAGTATCTAAAAGCATATCAATTTCTCCGTAAAACCTATTTAGATCAATTTTATACAGTCCTATACGTAAATCTACGTATGTTTACTCATCGAAGAAAATGTTTTAATGCTTCATGAATTTGTGAGTTTATGAGTTTATACAAGACAACAACTAATTCATAAATAATTGAATGAATATTTATAAAAAATGATGTAGTTCATTTTTTTTCATCAATCAACAGCAATTCATGGTCAAACTTCAACACTTCTTTTCCTGAGTAGAAGATTTATCAAGCAAATCCTAAAAAGGAAGATATGGGAAATATTAAGCGTAGAAAATTTATAAAAAAAACAGCCGCAGCCTCGGCCTTCACGGCAACAACTGGTTTGTACCCTGGGATAGCTTTTTCAAATTGGAAAGCATCAGATTCTTTGTCAGAAGAAATTAAATGGAGCAAAACTCCTTGCCGGTTCTGTGGGGTAGGATGTGGATTGTTGGTAGCAACTTCAAATGGACGTGCCGTTGCTGTGAAGGGCGATCCAGACAGTTCTGTCAACAAAGGATTGTGCTGTGTTAAAGGCTATCACACAGTACTGGCTCTTTATGGGAAAGATAGGCTTACCAAAGCGCAGGTCCGGAAAAATGGACAAATGGTCGAAGTACCCATTGAGGAAGCATTGGATCTGGTTGCCAGCAAGATGCAGGAAACGATTGAGGAGCATGGGAAAAATGCTGTCGCTATGTATGGATCCGGACAATGGACGATCCCTGATGGATATGTTGCCTCCAAATTCATGAAAGGAGCCATTGGCACCAACAATTTGGAAGCCAATGCCCGCTTGTGCATGGCCAGTGCCGTTACAGGATTTTTAACCTCGTTCGGCTCGGATGAGCCGATGGGATGTTATGAGGATATCGACCATGCAGATGCCTTTGTTCTTTGGGGGAATAATATGGCTGAGATGCACCCTGTCCTATTTTCCCGCCTTTTGGATCAACGACTCAAGAAAAAACATATCAAAATCATAGATCTTACCACCCGGACAACCCGGACCAGTTATGCAGATGACAAAACCATTCTGTTCAAACCTCAAACGGATTTGGCTATTGCCAATGCGATTTGTTACGAGATCATCAAAAATGGCTGGATCAATGATCAATTCATCAAAGATCACTGTAGTTTCAAAACCGGAAAAACAAACATCGGTTACGGTTTAGTAGAAAAATTCAAATTCAATGATCAGGCAAAGCCCAGCTCATTTGCAGAATTCAAAAAGCTTCTCAATAATTATACCCCTGAAAAAGTAGAAAAACTCTCAGGAGCGTCTGCGGAAGACATCCGTTACCTTGCGTCCATTTATGGAGATCCTAAAACGAAGGTGATGTCCTTATGGTGCATGGGATTCAATCAACACACACGAGGGACTTGGATCAACAATTTGATCTACAACATACACCTGTTGACAGGAAAAATTTCAACCCCAGGTAACAGCCCCTTCTCTTTAACCGGACAACCCAGTGCATGTGGAACAGTAAGGGAAGTTGGAACCCTCACTCATAAACTACCTCATGGAGTTGTGATGA
>Ga0163108_10002000_pt1 | contig 14845 bp, 12 predicted proteins | sample Fk1155metaG_FD_109644 | JGI IMG/M metagenome (GOLD analysis project Ga0163108, IMG submission 109644) | Marine microbial communities from the Central Pacific Ocean - Fk160115 155m metaG | ecosystem: Environmental > Aquatic > Marine > Oceanic > Photic zone | place: The Central Pacific Ocean...
ATCGACACGTTCGACATGAAGCCGGACGCCCCCGACGGGATCCGGGGTCCCTACCGGCCGATCGCGACACGGGTCGCCGGCACGCGGATCTGTGAGAAACTCCCGCGACTCGCCACGTTGACCGACAAGTACTCGATTCTCCGGTCCGCCTCGCACCCGCTCTCGGCCCACAACAGCAGCGCCGCCTACGTTCTCAGTGGACACACTCCCGGTACTGACGCCAGCATCCGGCCGACGCCGATGGACCATCCGACCTACGGCTCGGTACTCTCGCGAATCAAACCGGCCGCGGCCAGTCTGCCCAGCAGCGTGTTGACCCCCCGCTTGCTCTTTGACATGGGCTTCCCGACACCGAGTGCCGGTGGGGGCTGGCTGGGCCGTCGTCACGATCCGTTCCCGGTCGCCCGCAACCGGATGATGTCCAAGGCGCCCGCCTGGAACGGCAAGTTGCCCGGCCCCCGCTCGCTGGTGTTGCCTGCCGAGATTTCTCACGACCGACTGGCCTCGCGACGCCACCTGCTGGGAACACTTGATGCGGAGTTTTCCGCCGCCCGCGACGCGGCCGCAACCCGGACCCTGCAGGCGCACCAGGACAAGGCGCTCAACCTGATCCTCTCGCCGGAATGCCAGGCCGCCTTCGACCTGTCCCGGGAATCCGCGGCCACCCACGATCGCTACGGCCGTTTCGAGATGGGGCAGGTGCTGCTGCTGGCCCGGCGGTTGATCGAATCGGGAGTTCGGTTTGTCACGGCCAACGCCGTGTCGAACCCGAAGAACACGCGGCTCTCTTCGTTCCAGATCTGGGACACGCACTTCGACCATTTCCGGCTCTACAACGAAACGCTGCTGCCGGAATTCGACCAGGCGCTCTCGGCGTTGCTCGAGGATCTCGACAGCCGCGGTTTGCTCGACGAAACACTGGTGATCGTGATGGGCGAGATGGGGCGAACCCCCAAGATCAACAAGGCGAAAGACGGGGGTCGTGACCACTGGGGCCGCGCCTACTCGGTGCTGTGGGCCGGCGGAGGTGTCCGCGAGGGCCTTGTCCACGGGGCCACCGACAAGCACGCGGCCAGCGTGATCCACGCCAAGGTGTCGCCAGACGACATCGCTGCCACGCTTTACGAGGCTCTCGGTATTCCGCACGGCACGGTGATCAACGACATCGCCGGACGGCCTCGCCACATCACCGACGGCACCCCGATCGACGCCCTGCTGTCCTGAAACCGGGCGGACGGTTCATCGGCCGTGGTTCACGTCCGGCCAGCAATGACCGGCCGGGTCAAGCAGACGGCCGGGTGCAAAATACTCGGGTGGGTAATCGTCGGGTTCATCGTCGAGGCCGAGAATCCGGTTGACGATGCAGCGACCCCCGTTGAACGCCACGCCGCTTCCCGATCCGCACATGCCCCCGATGATCCAGCGACCCGCACCATCGATCGACCCGACGACTGGAAACTCGTCGGGCGTGTAGCCGACCGTCCCACTCCACTCGTTCTCCAGTTCCAGCTCGTAGGGACCGAAGTGGTCTCGCATTTCGGCGGCAGCGAACCGTGTCAGGAACCGCGAAGGAAGATTGCGTCCCGCCTGGTGATCTGGCACCCGCGATCCTCCCGAACCGAACAGCACGTCGCGGCCGTACCGACCGGCGAAGTACCAGGAGCCGCTGATGCCGATATGAGGTTCCATCGACACGGGCCCTCCCTCGCCCGAAGCGGCCTGTTCCTGCATCGGCAGGATCACGTCCCGAAAACCGGTCTCGAGATTCGGTGTGTAGGACTCGGTGGCATAAACGACGTTGCGAGCCCGGATCACGCCGCGAGCCGTCTCGACGAGGTATCCCCTCTGCTGCTCGAGGACCCGGTCGACGCGTGTCCGCGTGTACAGCTCGACGTTGTCCGACGCCAGGGCCACGTCGAGCAGGCACCAGACCCACTTGGCCGGATGCCAGCTGGCGGCCTGTCTCGAAAAACCCGCCGGCTGGGTGACCCGCATCCCCGACCGTTGCTTGACCTCGAAGGACTCGATCATCGTCCAGTCGTCACAGCCGGACTGCTCGGCCAGTTTCACCGACAGCCTCAACGCCTTCTGTTCATCGCTGGTCCGGGCCTGCACCCAACCGGCTCGCTGGTAATCACAACGGAATCCGTGTTCCTCGATCGTCTCGGCAATCAGGTCGGCATTGCGGTAAGCCGCCCGGCAATAGGCCATCGCGAACTGGCTGGCCAGTTGCTTGCGGGCGGAACTCTCCAGGTCCGGTCGCACCCGGGGCAGATGGTGACCGACGGTGTCACGGACCATCTTGAAATAACGTCCCATCACGACCAGCCCCTCGTTGCGGCCCGAGGCTCCGCTGGCGGGATCATCCATCTCGAGCACGACCAGGGACTGATCGCCCGGGGCCCGGCGGGCCCAGTGGTAGGCGACCGCGCCGCCGGTGAATCCGGCCCCGATCACCACCGTGTCGACTTCGCCGGGCAGGCGGGCCGCTCCGTCATCCCGCCAGGGATGCTCGGCCCAGCGATTCTCGTCCAGCAGCCACATCGGGGTCCGCGAAATCCGACCGCGGATGACCAGGCCACAAGTCCTCTGGGGCAAGTTGATGAACAACTGATAAATTCCCCAGCCAAGAAACCTGGCCCAGCGGACCGGCCACGGCAGGTGTCCCCACTGCAGTTGGACAAAGTGGCCGGCTGCCTGGAAGTCCTGCTTTCTCAGGCCGATCAACATCTCGATCACTTTTGCGATTCGCGTAATCACCGAGATGTTCGGTTCCGACAGGTAGCGATCCGCCTCCCGCCTGGGCACGTTGCTGTTCACGATGTCCTCTCTCCTGGTCCGAACCAGCCGATTGCCGTCAAGGCGCCCGCGGTCGACTATTCGCGCCCGGTGTGGCACCTCATGCAGGCAGCCGTCAACACCCGCGGATTGATCCTGTGGTCGTCCTCGCGGTACGGCGACAATTCGCCGTGACACTGGCGGCAGTCGATCTTCTGCTCGAGCACCTTTGAGTGCACGCGTTCGAAATGCCAGAAACCCGGCCGCGATTCGACGATCTCCTCGGCCACGTCGTGGCAGTCGATGCAACGCTGTTCTGCAACCAGCCCGGCGGACCGCTTCCAGCCGCTGGCAGCCAGAATCGATCTGGCAGCCACCCTGCCGGTCACGACACAGGGTCCCAGGAAGGTCCCTTCCAACGCCGCCTTGCCGTTGATCAACGCCAGCCCGGTCAGTTCCCCGACGGCAAACAGCCCGGGAATCGGTCGTTTCCGCTTGTCGACCACACGGCACTTCAGATCAATCGCCACACCGCCCATGCTCTTGCGTGTCAGCGGGTAGGTCTTCATCGCGTAGTAAGGTGGCGTCTGGATCTTCACCGACGCCTTGTTGTTGAACTCGCTCTTGCCCGGCCCGAACCGCCCGAAGTCCTCATCCACGCCCCGCTCGATCATCGCGTTGTAGCGAGCAACCGTCTCGACCAGGTTTCGCGACGGCAGCCCCGAGAGCCTGGCCAGTTCCTCGATCGTGTCGGCCTGCTTGACCAGTTCGGGATTCTGCAGTACCAACCGGTCGACCTTCTCGGCGTCGGCCCAGTCTGAACCCGAGACACTAAATTCCTTCTTCGTCGCCTCGTCGAAGATCGTCCAGCAGGTGACCTGTTCCTGCGAAAGCAGGGCGGGCATCACATCCTTGGCCCAGCCATGGTCGTTGGCGAACCGTCGGCCCTGCCAGTTGACCAGAATGCCCCACATGTTCGCGGCGTTGAGCCCCTTGTTGCTGCCGGGATTCTGCGGGTCGGGCAGGCCGGAATAGTAGTTCCACTGGTAGTCCATCTTGACCAGGTCACCTCCGACCCGCTCGGCCATACGGTGCCCGAGCCCGACCGAATGGCGGCCCGAGCCGGCAAGGATCTTGCCGGGGAACTTGAACTCGGACGGCCAGAATTCCCGAACCATGGCCAGGTTGCTCTGGAAGCCCCCCGTCGCCAGGACCACCGCGTCAGCCTCCAGTCTCCGGCCCCCCCCCTCACGAAGTTCGGTGACCCTCACACCAATGACGCGTTGATCTTCGATCAACAACGAATCGGCCCGGGTATTCCAGACAAATTCCACGTTGTCTCGTTCCAGGCACGCGCGGTAGACGGGTGTCACCAGCCCGATGCCACGGCCGGCCGGCTGGTGAAACCGCTTGACGGAGTTCCCCGGTGACGATTCGACACCGGTGAACTCGACGCCGAGGTCGATCAACCAGTCGTGGATCTCCGTCCGCGAGTGATCGACGTAATACCTGACCCACTCGCGATCGGCCCCCTCGCCCCACTCGATGAAGTCCTTGAAGGCCAGCTCCGGCGTGTCCTGCAACCCCTCGGCCTCCTGCACGGGTGTCCCGATAATCGACAACCCGCCCTGCGACATCACCGCGTGACCGCCATAGACGCTCGACATGTCGACGACCGTGACTTCGGCTCCGCCTTCGGCCAGCTCCAGGGCGGCCGAGAGCCCCGAGAGCCCGGCACCGACGACAACGACACGCGGCCCGACCTTTTCCGGAGTGACCTCGTTGCCGACACCGCGGAACAGGCCAACCCCGATCACCAGCAACAAGACGGCAACCAACAGGACAACGACAGGATCTTGTCGGGACTTCATCGGTTGGAAACCTGCTTCAACCGTTTCAACCGGACATCACGAAACTCGATCTCCATCGGTGGCCCTCCGTGCAGTTGCAGGCCGATGATACCGCGGGCAATCCGCTTCGACGCCTGATTGTCGACGACCTCCGAAGCCACTCGCCCGTTGATCTTGAAGAACATCCGGAAGCCCTTCACGACCACGTGGACATCGTTCCAGCCACGTCGCCTGACGTGGCGGGCCTCGAGCGCCTGCTTGAGGCTCGTCACTGTCTTGTTTCCATCAGCGGCGATCACCACGCGGTGACCACGCTTGACCAGGTACGAACCACGAGGGTAACCGTGAAAGTCCCACGAACCCAGCACCTCCGGTCCGATGCCGACATGGCCAAAGTCGGCGTGGTAGCCGCTGACCTTGTGTGTCTTCGAGATGCCCAGCAGGCCACGGATGTGGATACCCGAGTTCCCCTTGGTGCGAAAGCGGTAGCCGAGCTTCAACTCGTAGTCACCCAGGTTCTTATCGTGAAAGATCAGATCCGACCCCTTGCCGTCGGTCTTGCCGACCAGCAGACCATCGCGAACCGACCAGTGACCCTGCTTCGCCTCCGGAATCACGTTCCAGCCCTTCAATGTCTTCCCGTCGAAGATCGGCTCGAACCCGTCAGCCGCCAGGACGGCGCCTGGAATCGGCAGGCCCATCGCCATCCACAGCACCAGCGTTCTCATGTTGACTCCTCGACCATCTCTGCAGGTGTTCACTTCTTGCCGAACCGGTACACCGACCGGGCCGTCTTTCCCAGGATCCATCGCTTGTCCTCGGCGGAAAAGAACGGCACCAGGTCCTTCATGATCAGCAGCTCGTAGAAATTCGCATAGATCATCCGTCGCGGACCAAAGGTGTCGTAGACCTTCCGCAGGTACGGCCACATGTCACGGAACGGGATTTTCTGCTGCGAGGGATTGTGCAGCGACGTGCGGATGTAGACGTTGGGCAGTTTTTCAAGAGCCAGAATCTGGTCGATGCCCTCGCTGTCGGGCCTGGTGATGTCGATCATCGCGAAGTGGTCGATCACGATCTTGACGCCGGGGAATCGCCGGGCCATGTCGGCAACCTGGCCGATCTGGTGCGGGGCCAGGAAGATGTTGAAGACGGCTCCGAGTTGCTCGGCCTTCTTCCACAGCGGATAGCTGACCGGGTCATTCATCCAGACCCGATCACGGTCGTAGATCGGACTCAACCGCAGTCCCACCAGCGCGTCCCGCTTCATCAGCCGTTCGAGTCTTCCAGGATTCTCGGGATCACCGGGGCGGTGCAACCGGTGGCCGACCAGCAAGCCGATCGCCGCAAGCTTGTCCGGATGCGTCTTCACGCAATGACTCGAATACGAGTTGTCGGTGCCGTAATAACAGACGTGACTGATGACGGTCCGGGCAATGCCGTGTACCTTCATCTCGGCCAGCAAATGTGCCATCGAATAATTGCGTTTCGGCTCGCTGTTGGGGCAGTTGGAGATCTTCGGGTTGATCGGAAACGTCTTGTCGTTGATCACCCAGGCGTGCTCGGCCCCGTTGACGATTTCGATGGCCGGTTCCCCGGCGGCCTCGACCGGTTCGGGAGCGACCGCCGTCACGCCGGCGGCTGCCAATCCGCCGGCCGCCAGACGTCCCAGACAGCTGCGTCGATCGATCCCGTTCATGGCTTCAACGGCAACAGTTCGACCTTGCGGAACTCGACCGGGTGACTCTCGGACTGTAACGAGATGTACCCGCCGTCAAGCAGCTTGGGTTGCCCCTTGAGCAACTTCTGGGCGTCCTTGTCGTTCTCGTCCAGCTGGGGTTTGGTGTACTCGATCACCGTCTGGCCGTCGATCTTGTGCCGGATCGCCTTGTTGCCATGGACCTCGACTTCGACCTTGACCCACTGGTCACCCCGGTAGGTCTTCGAGGACGAGTTGGTGCAGTGTCGCTTGAGCAGCTTGCCCTTGAAAACAACGTGTGTGCCGGGCGTGCAGAGATTGGCGGTGGGCCGTTTGCCCTGATCGCGGCCACCAAGCAATTGGACCTCGATCGAAACCGGGAAGTTCTGGTTCTTGCCCATCGACTGAGGCGACTGGCAGTGCAGCATGATGCCGCTGTTGCGGAAGGCCCAGCCCGGCCCCCCGGGGACCTGCTTGCCCAGGAACCGGTACTCGCAGCGGATGATGTAATGCGAGAACGGCTTCTCGTAGAACACGTGGCCGAACTTCGCGCCGAACTTGGTGTACTTGTCGTAACCGACCTTCATCACGCCGTCTTCCACGCGAAAGGTGTTACCAAAGTTTTCACCAAGGTCGTGCCCCTTGATCTTGACCTTCCACCCGGAGAGATCCTTGCCGTTGAACAACTGGATCCATTTCCCCTCGGGAGATTTCTCGCCGGCAAAGCCCAGCGACGCCAGCAGGGGAACCGCGAGAAAAATACGAAACAGGGAACCACGCATGGGGAGAATCTCCGGAAAACGAGGCAATGTCGAATGGACGTGTCATTGTGCCCACTGTTGACGCCGCTTGAAAGCGACCGGCGACGCTTCAGCAATCTCAGGGGGCAAACTTCCGCAGCGAACGCCCCTTGCCCGGCATCGACGCCAGGGCCCGGGCCAGGCGGGAATGTGCCGCGGCGGCCTCGGAATCCGCCGACGGATCGGTGATCGGATGTGGCTCGGGAACGTCGGCAGCCACGTCCAGGAAACGGCCATCTCCGTAGAGCTTGAACCGGGTGTCGCGAACGAATCTCCGTGGCGCGTTCGACAACCCGGTCATCAACTTGACCTGGCTCGGCGTGCACAGTGGCTGCGAATAGCAGTGACGAAACATCATGCCACGGCGTGCCAGCCGGTCGATGTGCGGCGTCTTGTACTGCCGGCTGCCGTAGCAGCCGAAACACTCGTAGCCGACATCATCGGCCATGACCAGGATCACGTTGGGACGGACGGATTTCCCCGCACCGCGTTTTCCAGGCAATCCCACCAGCTCCAGGTAGGCCTTCGCGTACCGTCGTCCCAGCTCGCGGTACGACGCGGAATCGAAGTGGACCTTGTCTCCCTTGTGGGCCAGCCCCCGGGCCGACACAAAGGCGGTGTGTTTCACGTCACTCGACAATCGCCGATGGACCGCGTCGACGCGGATCTTCGCCTCGCTCCAGGGTCGCTCGGGCCAGCGACCCATCTGGCCGGCCAGGAATGGCACGACGGGAGCCTTGAGGTCCTTGCGGAAGCGGGTGACCAGCGCGTGGAGTTTCTTCTTGTAGACTGCGGCGAGTTTCGGATTGGAGTCCGATTCTCCCTGGTGCCAGAGAATGCCTTTCAGCGTTCCGTGCTTCAACGCCGCCCGGGCCCGCTTGATCGCATCGTCCCACGGATGTGTCTTGGTCGAGGCGTGAAAACCACCCGGCTCCCAGCTGGCGATCGGTGACCCGCCCACTGCACACGGGATCAACCCGATTGTCGCCTTGGGCGTGGCGGCCAGGACCACCGCGGCAAACGAACGCCCCACGCCGACACCGACGATCGAGGGCTTGTCGAAATGCAGCGGGTCAACGGCGGGCACCCACCGCTGATCCCTGGAAAAGGCCAGCACCCCGGGAATCGGTTTCCTGTCGGTGGCGGCCACGCGTCCACGACCCGCCATGTTCGACTGGCCCACCAGCAGGTAAAGATGGAAGTTCTCCTTCGACGGAAGGTCGCCCTCACCCCAGGCCATGGCGGCTGCCGGCAAGGTCAGGAGCAGCCAGAAAACCAGGGCCGGAAAAGCGGACCCGAAACAACCGGGGCTGCCGGGACATCGACTCGTCATCGTGGACTCCGAATGAGCTGCCCTGGAAACGTGAACCGTCCCCTCCCGGCCCCCCGGACCCGATGGACGTCGTCGCCTCGGCCTAGCGTCGGCCTCTTTCATAGTGATCGAACCAGTGTTCCTGGTAATTCAGGAACTTCCTGATCGACTCGATATGCTTGGCGTCGGTCACCTCGCTGCGGCTGACCATCTTTCCATCCGCCCCGTAGACGATGTAGGCCGGCTTGCGATCCCCCTTGCCGCTCTCGACGACGAATCGCGTGCCGTGGAAGTACTCCTTGGCCAATTCGACTGACTCGAGAAAGGCTTCGAGGTTCTTCGTGTCCTGCTTGGTGTAGAAATCCTTGTGGTCCTTCCGAACTCTCTTGGATTGCTTGAGGATCGACTTGATGATCTTCTTTTTCGACACGTTCTTGACCAACAACGTCGTGTCGGTCCGCTTCACGCGACCGACAATCGCCTTGTAGAAGTCATCCTCCTCGAGTTGCTGTGCGAGGCCGGTGAATCCGCCCTCCAGCAGAAACATCGTGCGATGCGTTTGGGTTCCGAGTTTCGTGTAGAGAATCCCCTCGGCCGGTCCGACAACCGCCAGTTCGTCGGCCTCGACGGACGGAGTACACAGGCCGACCAAGAATATCACCAGGCAAGCGACCGGGGTGAACAACGGGCGGCGAGATTGAATGGCAAGCGACATGATCCGGGCCTTTGATAACATGTGGCGGAACCGGGCAGAATTCGGAATGGTATTCTAGGCAATTTACCGTGGCAAATGCCACGAGACGTGCATCGCCGGATCGGGAGGCGTTAGAATGCCCTCGTGCGCCGGGATTGAACCGGTCCGCCCCGTGATTCTCCTCGAGATCTCCTTGATGAATAACCTCTACAGACTGCTGTTGCTGCTGGTCGGCCTGGTCAACACGGCGACCGCGCGACCCAACATCGTCTTCATCTATACCGACGACCAGGCACCGCGCGCGGTCAACGCGGCCGGAGACAAGCGGTTCATCACTCCCAACATCGACCGGATCTTTCACGAAGGCGCGCACCTGACCAACGCGTTTGTCACGACCCCGGTCTGCAGCCCCAGCCGCGCCGGGCTGATCGCCAGCCGCTACAGCAGCGAAATCAACATCACCGACTGGATCAATCCACGGGCCGAAAAGACCCTGGGCCTGGCCGTCGGAACCTCGACCTGGCCGCAGCACCTCGTCCAGGCCGGCTACAAAACGGCGCTGGTGGGCAAGTGGCACCTGGGCACCCAGGACCGCTTTCACCCCACCCGGTTCGGCTACCAGCAGTTCATGGGCATCCGCACCGGCGGTTGTCCTCCGAAAAACGCCCGCCTGGAACAACTCGACGGGGTAACCCGCAAGTTCGACGGCTACACGTGCGACATCTTCACCGACCACGTTCTCGACTTCATCCGCCAGGAACGCAAGCACGCGTTCGCCGTCTCGCTGCACTTTCGCGCCCCGCACGCCGCCTGGCTGCCCGTCCGCCCCGAGGACTGGGCACCATTCAAGGATCTCGATCCCATGATCCCCAAGACCATCTACGACGACATCAACGTTGCGCTGGTCAAGAAGCGAACCCGCGAATACCTGGCGGCGGTCAAGAGTGTCGATCGCAACGTGGGACGGGTGCTGGGGCTGCTCGAGGAACTGAAACTCGTCGAGAACACGATCGTCATCTTCACCAGCGACCACGGTTACAACCTGGGCGACCACGGCGTGTGGTTCAAGGGCAACGCCCACTGGGTCCGCAAGCCGTTGCCGCCGAAGCGGTGGAAGCAGATCCCGGCATTGCGACGGCCCAACCTGTGGGACACCAGCCTGAGGGTCCCGGCAGCTGTTCGCTGGCCCGGCGTGATCAAGCCGGGCACGAAGATCACCCAGACCATCACCAACCTCGACTGGTTCCCCACGCTGCTGGCGATGGCCGGGGTCGCGCTCCCGAAAAACACCGGCGTCCGCGGACGTGATTTCACGCCACTGCTGCAAGGCAAACGTATTCCCTGGGACAACGATCTCTACGCCGAGTACAGCATGCACCATGGGGCCACCACCCACATGCGGGCCTGGCGGACACCCGAGTGGAAGTACATGCGGGACTTTGCCCACGCTGGCCGCGAGGAACTTTACGACCTGAAGAACGACCCCGATGAATTCCACAACCTGGCCACCAGCACCGCCGCCCGGCACGTCGTGGCCAAAGCCGACCTGGCCCGACGGATCCTGCAGCAGATGACCGCGCTCAAGGACCCGGTGTTGCCATCTCGCTGAAACGGATCAGCGATCGTGCCGTTTCTCGAAACGGAAGGCAGCGACCAGGAACCAGCCGACGACCACCGCCGCCAGCAGGCAGATGCCCTGCACGACCAGCGGCTGGTCGGCGAAGGTGAAGATGGCCTGGGTCGAACGCGAGTCAAACTCGGTCCAGGTCGTGACGGGGCTGGAATTCATCGGCACTGGCTCCGTGACAACAGGTTCTCTCGCGCTTTCACCGGTCTCTCTCCGCAGGACCGGCTGCCGACCGATCACCGGCCGGAACGACTCCCTCGATTCCCAGTTCGGCCACGTCCAATCCGGCCAGTTCGGTCTCCCGCGAGACCCTCAATGTGCCGAACCGGTCCAGCAGCAGGCTGAGCAGGTAGCCGGGGACGAAGCCGACGCCAACCATCACGGCCATGCCGATCAACTGACCGGTCAACGAAGTGAAATTGCCGTGCTGAGGATAACCCGAAGCAAACAAGCCCATCGCCAGCATCGACCACAGCCCGGCCCCCCCGTGAACGGCAATCGCCCCGACGGCGTCATCGATCCCGCGTCGTTCGAGTTGATTGCCGACCCAGACGGCCAGCGCTCCGCCAGCAAATCCGATCAGGTAGCCCAGTGCGGGGTGGTAGACATCGACGCCGGAGGCAATCGAGATCATGCCGGCCAGTCCGCCGCTGATCGTCCAGTAGGGATCACCCCTGGAGACAATGAAGGCGCCCATCGCGCCACCGGCAAACCCCATCGTCACGGTGAAGGCCAGCGAACCCAGCGTCATCGGAGTCAGGTAGATGCTCCGCCAGGGTTCCGGATCAGCGCCCGGGGCGGCAACCTGGAACACGGCGCAGGCGGCATAGAAGGCATAAAATCCGGTGAAAATCAGCATCAGCCCCAGCATGGTCATCGGCAGGTTGTGAGGCATGATCTGCCGGGGCCGCCCCTGTTCGTCGTACTTCCCGATCCTGGGCCCCAGGTTCAACAGCACGCCCAGCGTGAAGGCGGCCGCCACGGTGTGCACGCAGCCGCCGGCACCCCAGTCATGAAAGCCGAACTTCTTGTAGAGCCACGCTTCGCCACTCCATCCCCAGGCCGCCGCCAGGATCCAGACCATCGAGCCCAGCACCGTGGCCAGTAGCAGGTAGGCCCCCAGCCGGATCCGCTCGATCACTGCCCCCGACATGATCGAGGCCGTCGTGAAACTGAACAGCAGGAAGGCGAACCAGAAGACGCCGGTAATGTTGTCCTGGAGGTTGGGGCCCATTTGCTGGCTCCAGGGCAGTGCCGCGCCAGCCGCCTCGCTCGACACGGGCACCAGCCCGGACGGGAACGCGTAGTAGATCCACCAGCCGAACAGGAAGAACGTGGGCGTGACGACCGCACAGGTCAGCAGGTTCTTCATCATCGTCATCAGGACGTTCTTCTGACGAGTCACACCCGCCTCGTAGATCATGAAGCCGGCGTGGATCAACCACATCAACACGCCGGTCCAGAAATAGAACGTCTCGATCGTCTTCTCGGCGAAGAGCCTGGCATCACCTTCCACGCGTCACGCTCCTGGATCGCTCCACAGTCCGCCGGAAACTCGCCTGACAAGACTACCCGCCGAGCGCCACGATCGGAAGCCGCGACAGGTCAGAGATTGGCTGCCACGGGCTTGTGCCAGTCGGCCCGGTCGATTCGTTTCAAATCGCCTTTTGTGTCCATTCCCTCGTAGAACGACAGCCAGCCACGCAGCCATCGGGGCGTTCGCGCAGTGCCGAACCTCCTCGCCGCCGGTTCCCCATCTTGTTTGCCGGAGAAATGTCCGATAATATCAGTGGTGGCCGATACATAAGACCCCAGCGGGATCGCCCTCGATGAAGAGCCTTCCGATCGTCTCGCACCCCCGATTGACGCGGCGGACCGCATTGCAGGCCGGTTCGGTGGGCCTGCTCGGGCTGGGCATGAACCACGTCGACGACCTGCGGCTCCACGCTGCCGAGCAGGCTGGTGACACGACCACGGCGCGGGCCAAGTCGGTGATCTTCGTCTTTCTTTCGGGCGGACTGACGCAGCACGAGAGCTTCGATCCAAAACCCAAGGCTCCCAAGGGAATTCGTGGTGAGTTCAACCCGATCTCCACGGCAACGCCGGGCATCCAGATCTGCGAACACCTGCCGATGCTGGCACAGCGAAGCAACAAGTGGGCCATCCTCCGCTCGCTGACGACCCCCTACAACGGCCACTCCTCGGGACACATGGCGCTGCTCTCGGGCCGTACGCCAATGCCGCGCACGTTCAACGGCAGCAAGCCGATGCCCGAGGACTGGCCCTCGATCGCTGCGATCGTCGGAGACGTCACCACTCGGCGCAACAACAACCTGCCGCCGGCCATCGTGCTGCCCGAGCGAATCATTCACCGGACGACTCGTGTCATCCCCGGGCAGTTTGCCGGAGAAATGGGCAGCCGTCGGGATCCGTGGTTCATCGAGGCCTCCCCGTTCAACGCCACGTCTTACGGTGCCTACCCCGACTACGAGTTCCACTTCACTCGTGGCCGCCAGCAAACCAAGTCGCTGAACTTCCAGGCCCCCAATCTCAGCCTGCCCCAGGGCCTGTCTCAGCACCGGTTGGGAGAGCGGACCAACCTGTTGCAACTGATCGAATCCCAGCGACGGGATCTGGACCGTCACGCATCAACGAAGAATTTCAGTCGTTCACGGCAGGGAGCCATTTCGCTGCTGACCGACAAGTCAGTCCAGGAGGCCTTCGACGTCACGCGGGCACCCGAGAAGTTGCAGTTGAAGTACGGCAAGAACGCCTTCGGTTGGTCGCTGTTGATGGCCAAGCGGCTGGTCGAGACTGGCGTCAATCTGGTCCAGGTCAACCTGGGTAACAACGAGACCTGGGACACGCACGACAATGCCTTCCCGCTGTTGAAGGACTGCCTGTTGCCCCCGACCGACCGGGGCATTTCGGCGTTGCTCGATGACCTCGAAGAGAGTGGCCTGCTCGACGAGACCCTGATCGTGATGCTCGGCGAAATGGGCCGGACTCCCAAGATCAACACCAAGCTGCCCGGCCGTGACCACTGGGGCGCGGTGCAATCGGCTTTCTTCGCCGGCGGCGGCATCAAGGGAGGCACCGTGGTGGGCAGTTCAGACGAGATCGCCGGCCACCCGGCCTCCTCGGCCCAGCGGCCCGAGAACGTCGCCGCCACGATCTATGATTCGCTCGGCCTGCCCGACACGACGGCGTGGAAGGACGAGTTGAACCGACCGCATCGCATCTACTACGGCGAACCGATCTACGAATTGCTGTAGTCCCCCGGCTCACTTCGCCCGGCACCCGGTCGCCTGCAGGCACCGCCCCCGCAATCGCCGGAAGAAGGTCTCGATCTCGGCAACCGCCCCTGCACAGCCGCGATTGGTGGCGACGACCACGTCGAGGCGTTCCCTGAGGCAGTCCATCGCGTTTTCGACCCGCCAGCGGTCATCCTGCTCGACCGAATGACACAACGTGTCGTAATAGCGTTGGATCGACTCGCCCCACCCCTCACACGGTTCCGCGGTCTCCAGTTCCCGTTGCAGGCAGATCAACCGAATCCCGATGTCGGCGACCAGAAAGGCCGTGGCAAGAGACCTCGAGAGGTCCAGAACAGTCGCTGCCGACGGTCCTGGTCCCCATGTGATCCCATCCGATGCCAGGGCATCGCCGTTCTCGTCGTCAAATACCCAGTCGCTGGTATCTTCCTCGGCCGAAACGGTCACATCACCGCGTGACTCCAACGCCTCCTCGAACTCCAATGACCAGTCCATTCTGACATTCCCTTGCCGTCCCGACATCCGCCCCCTCCCGGGGTCAGGCTGCGGCAGTCTGTTCCTGTCACTCGGTCTGCGGACGACTGACCGTGGCCCGGCTCCTCCTGAGCTTCGTGGTAAGAATTGCCGCTGTGTTGACCATTGAAGCGTTCCTCGGGTCACCAAAGTCAACGGCAAACAAGACCAGGCCTGTGGAATTCCCGGCCGGAACGATCAGTTGCCCGAGCGGAGTACCGAGTCGATCGTCCGGTAGGCTTCTTCCCGCATCTCCGGGGGAAAATCGTGCCCGCAATCCGGGTGACGAATCACCAG
>Ga0163108_10002002_pt1 | contig 14840 bp, 11 predicted proteins | sample Fk1155metaG_FD_109644 | JGI IMG/M metagenome (GOLD analysis project Ga0163108, IMG submission 109644) | Marine microbial communities from the Central Pacific Ocean - Fk160115 155m metaG | ecosystem: Environmental > Aquatic > Marine > Oceanic > Photic zone | place: The Central Pacific Ocean...
ATCAGGGCCAGCGCTGAGGCGAATCGAAAAGGGGTTTTTGTCGTGACGCCTCTGATTGGTGAGATCTTCAGCCTCAGCCACCTGCCGCAAAGACTTTGGTGGGAAGGCCTTCGCGACCGCAATGTGGTTACGACAGAAGATTCGCCCGCGGTCGAGACGGCTAGGTGAGCCAGGGTACAGGGGGCTCGGTTACCTAGAAAACGCAAACTAATACACGATAAAAACGGGGGTAGCTGGCCGACTCTGCCATAAGATAACAATATCTATGATACCAAGTATCCTCCGCAAAAAAATCTCGGTTTGTCCTTAAACACCCTGCTCGAAAGTTGCTGAAGGTAGTTAATGCATGGCATCATGCAAGCATGAGATGGAAGGGCGATGCAGCGGAGTATGCTAATAGACACTTAGAGAGTTATGACGTAAGTTTTGAGGATCTGCGTAGTATCGCCGAGCCCCTCCAAGACGGTGAAATGTTGCTTTTGGTCGGTTCGATCGCTGAGGGGCTTGCCAACCGAGACTCCGACGTCGATTTGTTGTTGCTGGGGAGTTTTCGCAACGTCGAGGCTGGCGTAACTACCATCGGTACAAACTGCCAGGTAGTAGGGGCGCTCGGACAACCCCAGGGATTTGATGCTCAGATTACGATCTGGAGCCCAGAGACGGTCGAAAGTGTTCGTCAGCGTTTCGGAAGGTTCGTAGAAATCTGGCAGCACAAGCTCGAGTGCGCCAGTAGTGGCCAAGACCTCGACATCACGCCTTGGGTGTTTCCTTGGCTTTCGCCGATAGAACAACTATTTCTGCATCGCATTCGCGGAGGGATCCCGCTGACGGACAGATCTGTGATCTCACGATTGCGGGCTTCGCTACAGCTCGAAATGCTCCCGCTTCATGCGTTTGTTACGGGTGTTCATGCTTGTTATGGCTTTGTCGAAGATGCGATCGCCCAGGCGGAACAACCCGAGGGTGATCGTGAGACTGCGCAAACTATGGTGAGTTTGGCAGCTGATGGATTAGCCGCGGGCTTATTGGGAGCTGTGGGTGAGACGCATCCATATCCCAAGTGGCGCCCCAAACTGCTGCGCCGACACAGAGGCATACTGGGAGATGATCTGATCGAAGAGGTGTTGGAGTACTTGTTCCCTGACCGGAGCGACGATCCCTTAACCACTGCCCGCCAGTTTTATGCGTTTACGGAGAGGGCGTTGAATCAAGTTACCGCTCAGATGGAAGGCCTCGGTCCCTTGGCCGCAGCTTACGTCAAGCGGCTACGGCTGCGAACTTGGGTCTGATGCTGCAAGTAAGTAACCGAATGCGGGTCTTGCTTATATGTACTCGAAACTCATTGGTGCCAAGCTGCTAGTGACTCAATCGGTGGTAGATAAGGGATAGATAGCACGGCCTTCCCAGAGTGCTTCACGGTTGAGATCCGCGCGTAGTGCCGCCTGCATCAGTGTACGTTGCTCTTGAAGGACGGGCACGTCGTGCTGTTCAAGCAACGCGAACAGCTGCTCTGCACCGTCGGCATGCCACACGTCATGCCCCGATAGGTACCAGCTGGCGGTCGTAAGTTCCAATGAGCGGCGAGCCCCTGCGAGCGCTTCCAGAAAGTGTGCCGGAGTCTCCTGTGCTTCCCGTTGCAGCTGACGGCCTTGGTCTTCTAGAAGCGCGGTCCGGGCGTAGGCAAGTAGCCTCAAAAGGGGCGCTCTCTCTTTAGTAGCAAATTCTATAAACACGGCACGGCGAGCAGCAAAGTCGTTTGAGGCGATACTCATTAGCTCCGTGCGTAATGCAATGATCCGCTCCTCGTGCACGTGCAGTTGGTCGTCAGGAAGCGCTGAATTCAAACGAAGGGCCGCGATAACGCGCCTTTTAAGCGCTGCGGCGAGAAGGAACACGCATGAGTTCGGAGGAGTCGCCACATCAAGCAGCGGTCGCCAGATTGCGCCGGAGATTCTAGAGGGAGTCGCGCAAAGTTCCAGATGCGTGACTATCTGATGCCATGGAAAGAACAGACTTGATTCTTCCAACAGAGTCGCTACACGATCAGCGCAGTGGATGGTTCCGTGAAAAGAACTGAGGCGGCCAAAATGGGTGCGTAGGTACTCATCACCACGTGAATCGGCCGGTGACGAGGAACCTTTGAGAAAGTCAAGCCGTGACGCCAGTGATGCGTAACTGCCTGGTTTGCCTTTGACTAATAGTACTGCACTCGGGCCACTTGTAAGCTGTTTGTGGTGAAGCCAGACACTTCCACCAAAGAGATGCAACTTGCGGCGGTAGAGGCTCTCGATGGTCGCTGGAGACAGTTGCAAGAGCCGAAGAGTCAGCGGAGTAATCGATCGTTCATTCAGCCAGTCAAGGATCGGCGCACCCAAGTTGCGTGCAAGACTATCGGGTCGCAGGACTACGAAGCCCAGCTCTGTCAATCTCGCGAGTTGTTCTTCGGGCAAACGTTGCAAACGCTTATCCCAGACCCTACGACTTGGAGAGCCGGCTGGTACTGGGGGCGCAGCGAGTACGTCGAGCTCATTTTCGAGCCAGCCGGGGAGTATATTATCCATTTATGGGAATGCCTGTAGATCGAGGAAGCTGGGTTTTTCGGTGGGCTCGAGAAAGTAGTGGTTCTAGTGCCACAAGGGCTTGCCGCATTACCTCATCCGGGTTGGCTGTTGCGTCAAGCTTGTGAGTAAGAATGGGGTCGAGGTTGCCATCAAAGAGCGATTGAGCTTGGGTTTGCCAGGAAACGAAGGCTCGTTTCCGGCACTCTTGATCAGGAGTAAAGTTATGATAATGGCGCCATGCCATGGCAAGGGTTAAATCTGGTTGGTGGTCGAGACCGCACTCCCAGATATCAGGTTTGAGTTCGGGATTTTGCGCGTGTTGAATCCTCTTAAGCGCAACCTGGGGCGGTAGGTCGAGGTAGAGGACAAGATCAGCGGGAGCAGAGTTACTAAAACAAGCGATAAGTAAGTCCTGATTGACGTCTCGCTGCTGAAAGTGTACCAACTGAGAGGTACGGTAGCGATCGGCGATGACCCACTCGTTTCGTTTAAGCGCCAACTCAATTACCCGCCGCTGAGTCATAACCCAATCGGCAGCGGCGAGTAATGCTGTGCTGGTTTGGTCAAGCTGACCGGTTGCTAGGAGATTTTTCCATAGTTGTGTCACCTTTTGACAGGTATAGCGAGTCACGAGTTGAGCAGGTTGGCCAGTGTCCCGTAGGTGCTCGACGAGAAGGGCGGCAAGTGAGGACTTGCCGCTCCCATCAATCCCTTCGACGGCGATCACGTGACCGTAGGGGCGAGCAGAATTCGTCATAGGTGGATGTTGCTTCTCATTTTACATAAGCCAGATAGCTAATTTTATCCAATCCGTTTTCAAAAAAGGTGGCATTACAGGGTTGTCTTCGCTAGCGGTTGGGGGACTGTCATTACATGTCGTCAAATATACCCACTCCTATATTCTTTATACCCGTCTTGTTTGGGGCTGTTTTCCATTTCCCAGTAGATGAGGGAATACAGAAGCATCCAGACATCAGGCGGTTCTATAGCACCCGTGTCGCTCGTGGATGAGACCCTGGACGGGTGGAAAAGCGCCCTGCAGGAATCGTTCGGTCTAATAATTCAATTTAGCAGCAGGTCGGACAGGCTTCCTCAGTTCGATCCTCCTGATGGTCGATAGAGGATGTTAAGAAACTGCGATCCCTGCAGCCATCCCGGAAACAGGTAATTCCCTTACATCCGGCCTCGTGGGCTAACAGGAACGCTCTCTTAACATCGTCAGTACCGGCATCATTATGCAGGTTTACTGTTTTTGCTATCGCGAGTTCAGTGTCGCTTTGGAAGGCACTTTGAATCCGAATGTGATCTTCAATCGAAATATCATGCGCTGTGACGAAAACATCCTTGATATCCTCTGGGATATCGGCCAGTTCTTGTATTGAAGCTCCACCAGAGAGGTTTTCGAGTAAGGCATGACTGTAGAAGCCACGATCTTTCGCAAGCCGAACAAACTCGGGGCTGAGTTCTTCAAGACGATCGCCGTTGGCCAATAATTTGGAATACGAAATTGAGAATAGAGGCTCCACCCCAGAAGAACAGCCGGCGATAGCAGAGATCGTAGAATTTGGCGCGTTTGCGGTCATAGTCGCATTTCGGCGCTTGGGTTTGTCCAGGCCGGCGTACACGCTCAAATCAAATGCCGGGAATTCGCCACGATCAGCCGAAAGAGTTATGGTGGCCTTTTCAAGGTTTTCGCGAATAGCCCCCATCAATTGGCGGGCTATAACTTCACTTTCTGTAGAGCCATAACGAACACCCATCCTAACCAACAGATCAGCGAAACCCATAATGCCGATACCAATCTTACGGGTTCTCTTAGTCGCCTCCTCGATCTCGTTTAGAGGATAACGACTGACATCGATAGCGTTATCCATCATCCGTGCTGCTATCTGACAGGTCTCGCGCAACTGCGCCCAATCAACGTTGCCGCAAGTATCGTCGAGATGTGCCGCTACATTAATCCCGCCCAACCAACAGGCTTCAAAGGGTAGCAAAGGTGCCTCTCCGCATGGATTTGCTGCCTCAATCTTTCCTAGAGCAGGTGTGGGATTGTCACGTTCTATTCGGTCGAGAAATAGCAGTCCCGGGTCTCCCGTTCTCCATGCCTCGCGTGCGATTTGATCAAATAATTCTTTCGCATCGATGCTTGAGACAGTACTACCATCCGAAGGATCAACGAGGTTAAATGAGCCTCCTGTACGACCAAGTGACATAAACTCGTCCGTAACCCCAACAGAAATATTGAAATTTTGGAGTCCACCTCCCTGCGATTTGGCGGTGATGAATTCCAGGATGTCTGGGTGGTCACACCGGAGCACGCCCATATTGGCCCCCCAACCGGTCCCACCGCTTTTAATGACCTCCGTCTCGCTGTCAAAAACCTTCATAAATGACACCGGTCCAGTCGACTTGCCCCCTGTTGCAATGGGGGCGCCTCGAGGACGCAACCCGGAGAAGGAAAACCCGGTGCCACTGCCCTTGCTGTGTACGACGGCCGTCATGCGCAGCGTATCGAATATTTCTTCTATTGAGTCGCCAATCGGAAGGACGTAACAAGCGGAAAGTTGCTGCAGTTCTGTGCCAGCACCAAGTAGGGTAGGGGCATTGGGCAAGAACCGGAAATCGGTCATTGTCGTGAAAAACTGCTCAGCGCAAGCAAGTAATTGATCATCTTTTAGTCGGGGATTGTATAAACGTTCAGCGCCGGCCAGATTCCAGGCGACACGACGAAACATTTCTACCGGTTCCTCTAGCGTGCCATCTTCACGGTTGGTCAGATACCGAAAACGGAGGATGTACATACCATTTTCGGAAATCTCAGGAAAATAGCTTTCGTCGAGAATTCTGGGATACATGGCTTGAAGCATTGCGATCCTATCGCCCAGTTAGTTCACTTAAAGGAATCCTAATAGATTGGCGAATTTTCGTCCACTGCATTAAGTCGGTTGAATATACGCATATTTTCTTAAAGGCATCCCCGTGCCTACTTGAGTGGTATGGGATAATTGACAACTCAAATCTTGATAATAGTTTGAACAGTTTCGAGACGAATATCTCAGCTCGGTACTCTTGCGCATGCAATCTGATTGATAGCCTGATACACCCCTGAGTTATTTGCCATCAATGCTGCCTCAAGATTGGAATTGGTGAGACCTAACCCACAGATGCATACTCTTACACTAGATATTTGACGGAGAGTTGGCCCCTCCACTCTAAGAGTCTTAAGATTAGATCTTTAAGAAAAGTAGTTTACCGGCGAAGTTTACAGTGGCAATGAAAAAGTACATTTTGATTGTTCTGGGGTTTTGGCATCAAGAGATCAAGCCTATGCTCGCCTGGCCATTGTTTCAGCTTATGTATATGAAGGCTGCAAGGCGAGCCACGCAAGAAATGAAGCTTGAGCGCGTGGCAGAAAAACGCCTGGAGAAGCTCTTGCGACTTGCCGTTCAATCTGTGCCCTATTATCGATCTGTCTATCAGGTTTATGGGTATGGAAAGGGTAGCGAAATCAGTAGCGATGATTTCCAGAACTTACCGACCATCAATCGGCAGGCTCTGCAAAAGTACCACCGACTTTTTTTCCGCCATGGTAGGGTGCCGATCACCGGGGTATATCACGTTACCTCTGGGACGACAAACCAGCCTTTGGAGGTGCCGGTTTCAATTTTTCGCACCGTTCGCGAATCAGTAGATAGGGCACTTCATGCTCGATTGCAAAAACTCGACCTCTCTACCTTCAGGTTGTTTGGAAATAACTTCGCCCATATCACCGACTCTTTTGGGAATACTACAAGTAACCGAATTAGTGACTTTAAGGTTTCCCGGATCACGAGATATGCTATCCCGCTAGCGCTCTCAGATGATGCCAAGAAAATGATACGCAGAATCGAAGTGGACAATCCCTCGCTGGTCTCCGGAAAACCATCTTCGCTAATCCACTTGGCGACTCTGTGCCGTAAACTGGGTTATCCGAAAAAGCAAGGAATCCAGCCGAGCTTTATCTATTCGGGCGCCGAGCACCTAAGTGTCAGTGATCGACAACTTCTGGAAGAAGTTTTTCAATCAAAAGTGTATGAGCACTATGGGACAACAGAAATAGGCGTGTTTGGACGGGAGTGCCGATATCACGATGGTTTTCATTATGCTAGTGATCGCTTTATCGTCGAGATAATTCCGATCGAGGGCCGGACCCCTGAGGACGATCCAGAGCTTGGGGAGATTGTCGTGACTGAACTGACTAACCGACAGTTTCCTTTGATCCGTTATCGAACTGGCGATGTCGGAAAAATAGCCCCCACACCATGCTTGTGTGGCTCACTATTTCCGCGAATTATGCTATGTGATGGGCGGCTGATTCAGTTTTTTATCAGCGAATCAGGTTACCGGGTCAATCCTTTTGGTCTGACCCTACAACTTAGGCTATTGCCACTGCGTGACTACCAGATCATCCAGCGCAATACCGAGCAGGTACTCGTTCGCTACGTGGGTGAATTGTCGTCCCGCCTTGTCGTTGAGGCCGTTTTGCCTGAAGCGAGGCGGTTATTGGGAACGCGGATTGATGTACTTGCGGAGCAGGTTTACTCGGTTCGGGAACACGGTAAAAAATTCATGCCTTATCTATGTTTGGTAAGCCACCCTGAACCGACAGGCCTGTAGGGCAGCAGGCTGCCAGATGTGCGCAACAGGCGACCTGGACAGCCCGCTAGATCGGACTGCCCGAGGACACAGTTCCCGCGATGCTCTCGACTGGCGGTCCGACGTCTTCTGGACACTAAGGTAGAGGCAAACTTGATCGCGTGATCTACTTGCCCGGTAAGGCAGGGCGTAGTCTATTTTCCAAGTTACATCGTCTCGTTGACCTCGGCGATACCCCTCAGATCTCCTCCTTTAAATCGGCCTCTGAAGCTGCCAAGATTGACGCTCATTTTTGCAACTCGCTTCGCAAAACTTTTGGACCGGAAACTACTGCGCCCCCCCGCAACGTTTTCAAGATCTTCCTCACTTAACTCACCCGCTTCGTCCGAATTAGCTGCAGGCGGCAAAACAATATTTAGCTCATTTGATTGCCCGTCGATGATGTTGACGGATGAGCAGTCGGATAGTGATATACCAATCGACTCAAGTGTTCCTTCGGGGTTTGCGATCAATTCTTGGCGAAATTCCGTATCCGTAATGCTTCTTTCCCTAATTGCGCCCAAAATCAGATCAAATGATTTTGTGTCGTCACTCATTTGTTTTCTCCATCCGGTATCTAGTATTACGCTGGTGCCGAACGTAATAACATAGTGCCTGGATCAAGTCAAATTAGAACTCCACTCATCCCTGGCAATACCGTATTTGAGCTAAGGTAGATGCGGAGGCCACTTTGAAAAATGTTCAACCTCCACGGAAGTAAACAAAACTTTGATAGCAAATCAGATCCTCTAGTCACAATCGTTGCCTTTGTCTACACTTGGCGCGCTCAGGTCGATTGACCGGTCCTGGCTGTTTGAAGTGATATATTTTGAGCGTGGAGGGCCTGACGATCAACAGAATGCCCCTGAAGGGGCTTTGGAATCTGGACTGGGGAAAATTCTGAAAAATAATGAAACATGAGTTCAAGAATATCGGCTGGACTGTTGGTAATTACTGCAACGCCCGCTGCGGCCACTGTTACAGCTGGAAAGTAAGAAAGGACAGCGAAGAGTATCTTACCTATGGTGATATCGACCGGGTCGTCGACCAGCTTCTACGGCTTGGCATAAAGACGGTTAATCTTGGTGGAAACGAACCAATTTATACCAATGGCCGATCTATTCACGACACCAAGTTACCGTACATCATCCGACGATTGCACTCTGCCGATATCGTTGTTGGACTGACTACGAACGGGGTATCTTTTTTTTATCTCGACAAACACTATCCCGACGAACTTCGGATGGTCAATGATATTGACTTCTCGTTGGATTCGCCCTTTGAATCGGAACACGACGATAATCGCGAGGGTGGGCGACTTTATCGACTTGTCATCAAGGCGATTCAGCGTTCTTTGAGTATCGGAATCGACTGCAGCATCATCGCTTGCGGTATGCGCACAAACTTCGACCGGAAATACCTCTCAGCGTATCTTTCCTTGAGCAACATGTTGGGGTGTGAATTCCGAGTCAACACCCTGAAGCCGATAGAACCCGAGCTTCAACCCGACATGCCGACGCCGAAACAGTATTTCGAAGGGTTTTCATTTTTAATGAATAACTCGGACTGCGTAACTCTCGGAGAATCCTGTATTACAGCGCTGACAGAGTCTGGAACAAACGGATGCCCTTGCGGTACGGTTTCCTTCCGGATCAATGCCAAAACACGGGATGGCCGTATTCCAATCAACCCTTGTGTCTACATGCACGAATTCAAGACAGGCAATCTGTTAACAGACGACATATTTGACATTATCAAAAGTGAGGAGTTCCTAGGTTTTTCCGACAGATGCAAGAACCTCCCGCAGTCATGCAAAGACTCCGGTTGTAAATATCTCGAGAGTTGCCGTGGAGGATGTGCTGCCAGGACGTATTTTGTTAAGGGTACACTTAATGATAAAGACCCTTACTGCCCACTGGACTATCTTCAGGCCAACCCGATGCCCGCCTTGCCAGTCAGACCTCCAATTGGGTGCAGCCACGGTATCCGGGTGCATGATAATTATCTCTGCACTTGGATTGGAGAGGCCCATAAGAATTTTGCAGACGAGCGATACCGCTCACTGGCCGATTTTATGGATGGCTCTTCAGAACGCAGGAAATTCATCTCCGGCTGTCGACAGATCGATCTTGGAGAGAGTTCGGGAAAATCCAGTGTCATTAGAGTTCGACCACCCGTTACTTGAGGAGAAGCCTTCATGCCGAAGACACAATTGGTTCGACTCGGGCGCTGGCCTGCTGAGCACAAGGTGGTCCACATTCCGGTGGATTCGATGGAAATGAATCGTATCAAACTGCACGAGATAGATTTTTACGTGACCATGAAATGCAACCTTGCTTGCGATTTCTGCAGTATTGTAGCCGGCGAATACAATCACCAGGATCTTCCTCTTCCTCGCATGCTTGAAATCATTGCTGATGCAGCAGATCTGGGCCTCAAGGAGCTCCATTTCAGTGGCGGTGAGCCGACAGTGAGACCTGACCTCGAAGATATGATCAAATTTGCTGACGACCTAGGAATTCATACCCGAATAATTACCAATGGCTATAAGCTGCCCAGGAAAAGAATTCAACGGCTCGTAGATAGCGGCCTTAAAGACGTGATGATCTCCATAGATGGAATGGAGAAGCAGCATAATATTATGCGAGGAAAACCAGATGGTTTTGTTCGTACGCTGACGACTGTGAAACGCTGCATTGAGCTAGGATTGCGCACTCGAGTTTCAATGGTCGCTTTTAAAGAAAACAAGAAAGATGTCGTGCCTTTGCTCAAGTTTATAGATAACATCGGGGTCGATATTTTTTCTGTGTTTTTAGGCGCACCTCTGGGCCGTGGCTACCGTCATCGCCAAAAATCCATGCTCAATGCGGATGAATGGAGAAAAATCACCGATGACGTACTAACTGTGGTGGACTCAGGCCTGATCGCTGCACAAGTCATCGTCGAACAGGGTTATGCCTATACTGACCGCACGCCGCTCAGTATGGATGGGATTACCGGACGTGGCACAGGTTGTGCGACCCTAATGAGCAGTTATGACTACCTGATCATGCGCTCCGACGGTAAACTTTACCAATGTATTTACTTTGTCGATGACGGTAAACCGATTGGTGACGTCTCGGAGAAGGGCTTCGAAGAAGTATTGACAGAAGCCCAGCGAAAAAAACTCTATGCGCCATTCACAGTTCCTCAAGACAAGTGCGTGAGTTGCGGTTTCCAGGAAGAGTGCGGCACAGGCTGTCAAGGAATTGCCTACCTGACAACGGGGGATTGGGTAAATACAGACAGTCGCTGTAGCAAGGATTCCGAGAATAAACCGGCATATTTCCCTTTATGCCCAATACTTAAGCTCAACGCAGGAACACGGGGTCTTGGCGGTTCGTCTGAAGAAGCATTGGGCAATCAAAGCTCAGCATGGAAATGACTAATTATCCGCGAGACTCAAGTACAGTCGAAAACAACTTCGAGGTCGTCAACCTAAGGGAGATTGACCTCAATATCACCAATCGCTGTAACTTGGATTGTCGTCACTGCGCATTTGCCTCACATATTGGTGATTCTAGCGAGCTCTCGTACGAGATTATCCGACAAATCATAGAAGACGCCTCCACGCTTGGTTGTCAAGAGATCCATTTGACAGGTGGAGAACCAACTATCCATAGAGAATTCGATCGAGTACTCGAACTGATCATTGATAGTGGAATGTTTACCAGATTGATCTCGAATGGAGTAATGCCACACAGTAGGTTAAAGAAATACTTTGATATGGGACTTCGCCACTTGCTTTTCAGTTTAGATGGCCTCAAGGATTCCCATGATCGAATAAGAGGGCGTAATGGCTTGTTCAAGAAAACGTTAGACCGAATAGGAGATGCCGTGAGGCTGGGTTTTAATGTTCGGGTAAACGCTGTAGCCATGTTCGATAATATTCAGGATTTAGTACCTCTTTATTGGAAACTTACTGAGCTTGGGGTTCATACTTATTCGATATTTCTTTATACACCTACGGGTCGGAATGCGGCCAAACAACTTCACCATATGATCCAGCCTAAGCAATGGCGAAAGTTTAAAGAAGCATTGGCTGAATCGTGTGGTACCAACGCTACAGAGGTATTTGTCGAAAAGGGGTATCAGTTTCCAGATGAGCCAGATCTTAATTGGGCAGAAATGACTGGCCGAGGAGGCGGATGCCATTACCTGAGTACGCATATGGACTATCTCCTTATTACAGGAACAGGTGATGTTTTTCCCTGCGCACTGCTCAACGATAAAGCTATCCCCTATGGAAACATCAAGGAGCGACGGCTCAGCGAGATAATCGCCAGGCCTTCTAAACACTATCTGACCTATCAGGAGTTCCGCAAGCCTTCGGGAAGATGTGGGTCATGTAACTGGTGGGAAAATTGCCATGGAGGTTGTCGTGCCCTCGTTCACGCTTTTAACGAGGGCAATTGGAACAATCCCGACCCATTCTGTGAATCCACATCTCCAGCTTATTTGCCACTGTGCCCCCTATTCAAGCAGAGCCTAAGTGGAGACCGTAGTAATCATAGTGGTTTCTCCGAGAGGCTCGGTTAGCAGCGCAGGGTATCGAGGACTAGGGTTCTAGAACTGTTGATAGATGTACCCGAGACTCAAGGATGAGGCCCAGAACAGGTAGAACAAAAAGCCTGCTACGGGCTGTCTGATTGAATATCCTCTCGCCATGAAATACTCGCAAGAATTACAGCAATATTTTCAGGGCTTCACGACACCAGTTGTTTCGTTACCGGATTTACCCCTGCCTGAGGAACCCCACGTCGGCCGTTGGCGCGAATATCTGAAAATGAGCCGTGATCGTGGCATCTTCGCGACTCTCCAGGAAAAACTGCCACAACTTTGCATTCCCCAACACCCAGGGGTCTCTAAGAGTGCGGCATACGCTGCGGTGATGAGAAGGGGCGTCCCTTTTTCCACAACGAATTTCGATGGCCGCCTCGTGCTGAAGCGTCCAGACTTGCTTACCCTTGAGATTCACAGCCATTTCGCCGGTGCGCTGCCAGTGCTGGGGACAACTCACCGTGAAGATTTTGTGCGCCTGGTGAATGCTATCGGTAATCGCTGTGAGCCCGTTGCAATACCTGAGGGTGTACACGCCAAGTGTATCGGTGGTATCACCAACTGGGATCGGGTGAACCTACTGTATGATCTTTGGAAAAAAGGCCTGGTTTTCAGGGCTTCTGGTGAGCATTGGGGAACAGCATTACAGCGGGTGGCGAGAGAAGAGCCAGAAACAATCCGTGATCGCGTGGTATTGCTACACCAGGCCCCCTACGGTAGTGTTTGTTATCGCGACGTACCAGGCATGTCCGACGTGGCCACATGGCTGGCGGCTTCCACCAAATTGCGGATCGAGCACGAATTCACCCACTACGCCACCAAGCGAATCCTCGGCCTGATGCGCTCGAACATGCTCGATGAACTGATAGCAGACTGCATGGGGTTTATCGCATCCCTGGGCGCTTTTTCCTCAACCCTTTTCCGGTGCTGTATGGGCATCGACAACAAGGCTTGCATCCCCCAAGGCGCCAGGGCCTGGGAATACCTGCAGGGGCTTTCACCGGCCGAGGCGGTGACTGTGGTAGAGATCACCCTGAAGGCAACGGAAAACCTGCAACGGGCGCTCACTATGCGGCCGTACCCGACCGGTCCTGGGCTACTGCTAGGACTGGCCGCATTGACGCTGCCGCAAATGGCGGCAAGCGACGGAGCCGGAGTCATTGCTTCTGCACTGGATCGACCTGTAGGTTGAAAACAATTCCTACCTATCCAATCTAGTGCCTTGCGGCCCGGGCCCTGCTGAAAACACAGGTGAACCCATCGCCAACCGCTCAGTCAGTCGAATCCCGACCATTCTTTAAGGGCCGGCACCACGAAGGATAAGGGTGGTCGACGCTTGATTATCGTTCGAGCGAAAAGTGTCGTACCGGCAGCCACGTTGAATTCCGTACCACCACCGGCCCAGAGATAACCGCTTGGATGATCCGGATCGGGCTGTAACCGGGCAATGATTTCTACCCTACTGCCAGCGCCCAACAACCCAGCGATAATAGCCTCGTTGCCCACAGTCAATGCCGCCGCTGTCGGGCTGATGGGTAAATGCGATGTCGACTCGACTCGAGCTAGCAGTTTCCGGTAAGTGAGTGACGGCTCGGTAACCAGCTGTGTCCTGCTCCCCCCAGTTATGCTCACGGTGCTGGATAGGGCAGGTGATAACTCCATCAGCATGCCCGGCATGATCTTCTTGCTCGCACCAATGGGGAAATAGGCAACGACCTCAAAGCGATCCGATTTTCTGCGTGCGTCGAGGGTACCCACTCGACTTCCCGGACCAACCACCGATCCAGCAGCCACCATTAATTCGAGCATCTGTCCTGCCAGTGGACTACGGATTTCACGATTCTCTTGCAGCGATTGCTTGCGCCCGATAATACGGCGTTGCAAGCGGGTGCGCTCCAGCCGATCCTGGTGTTCTGAATCTGCCGCATCGCGGTCAAGACGGGCCGCATCGGCAAGCGCTTCCAACAGATCCTGACGTAGCGCGGCAGCCGCTTGTTCGCGCTCTCGAGTCTCTTTCAGCGTTGTAAGGTTATTTTCTGCGGCAGTCAGGCGAGACCGGTTCAATTCCAGCCTTTGCACGTCGGCCCTCGCCAACACCACCCTTTGATCAGTAACTGCTTCCCTGGCGACGAACAACTGTTCTTCGGTAATCAGTTCTTTCTCCCGTAACCGCTGTGCCCGCTCCAACCTTTGTGCCAGCCCTGCTGCCTGGCGGGTTTCAAGCGCCTTGAGTTGCAGCAGTTCCTGATCCCTTTCCCGAAAGTATTCATTCTCCTTTTCGATGGCCGTGGCAGTCAATTGCTGAAGCTCGATCAGTTCCCGTTCCACGACTGCAATCCGGCCAGTGATAGCGTCGGTCTTGTTCATTATGGTATTGCGTTCCAGTAAGGTGGTCTCTTTGAAGAGCGCACGGGCAGCCTGCTGAGATATCTTCAACTCGGCAAGTTCCTGTTGCAGCGCCTCGATTTCCTTTTCCAGCAATGGCTGGCCGACAACGGCTACTGGCTGATTCTGCTCTACTCGATCGCCTGGCTTCACCAGCCAGCGCTCAACCCGGCCGGCCGCGCTGGATTCTAGAGGCATGACAGCGTGGGGGACGACGATAACTGCATGGCCCGTAACGGTGATGGGTAACCTGCCCAGGATCAGATAGAGGATCGCAGCGATAAGTACAGCGCCCAAGACAGCGACGGCCAGTGTTCCCCGTACCCGTACGACCGGCAACAGATCGCCAACGGCGTCCGGTGTGGTAGGCAACAGCAGTTTGTCAGCGGTATTGCTCACGAGACTGCCTCCGGGATTGCTGCCATTGTCCAGGTTGGTATTTCAGTTGTCATGTCAGTTGCCGGCTGATAATGTCCCGAAAGATGCCAACCTCGGTGCTCAGTTTTTCGAATGACCCTTGTTGTACGATCCTGCCACCATCCAGCACGTACAGCCGGTCGGCGTTGCGAATGGTGCTCAGGCGATGGGCGATCACCAGGCGGGCCACGCGCCGTCGATCCA
>Ga0163108_10002003_pt1 | contig 14835 bp, 10 predicted proteins | sample Fk1155metaG_FD_109644 | JGI IMG/M metagenome (GOLD analysis project Ga0163108, IMG submission 109644) | Marine microbial communities from the Central Pacific Ocean - Fk160115 155m metaG | ecosystem: Environmental > Aquatic > Marine > Oceanic > Photic zone | place: The Central Pacific Ocean...
CGATGAGGCTCATGAAGCACTTGGCAACGCGTTATTCCTGGAGCGGCAGTCTCCGGATAAGCCAGAATCACAGATCTTGCGCGGCCAGATATATGCCGCTCTTTCGGATTTCGAACGGGCACGAGACTCACTCATTGATGCCATCAACAAAGGTAATGCGCTAAGGGCTCAAGAAAGAGGTTGGTTGTCGGCATCACTTTACGCTTCATCAAATTTCATTGGCGATCTAGTGGGAATCAGTGGCTTGGGCCAAACCGTCACCAATGCGTTGAATCTAGAGGGGAATGAAGCAGATCTGAACTCCCACCTCTCATTTGCATACGTGCGGCTTGCACTGGTCGAAAAAGAGATTGGGACTTCTGAGGCAGCAAAAGCGCACCTGAAAAAGGCGCTCGAGTATGACTCGTCTTCCAAATGGGCATATCTTTGGTTTGGTGTTTTTCAAAGCGAGCAGAGACACTGGGAACAGGCACGGGACTACTACGATCGCGCATTGGCGCTGGATCCACGGTTTGATCTTGCGTATTACAACAAGGGCTGGACATACCTTCATGCAAGGCCAAAAGACTACGTGACAGCTGGAAGGATGTTCCAAAAGGCAATCGACATCAAGCCGGATTACAAAGAAGCTTTTTATGGGCTCGGCATGGTCTATGGATACCAGAACAAATACCAGGTTGCGCACCGGTATCTTAGTAAGGCCGTGACAATAGACGATAAGTACCTCACCGGTTGGAAATGGCGGGCAATCGTTAATGACGAACTGGGGGATACGGATGCCGCGTTGGCCGACTTTTCAACGGCAATTGCACTGAACCCATCCAATGACGATCTTTATGTTCGCCGTGCCCGCGTGCTGACAAAAAGAAAGGAATACGAGGCGGCGCTTCAGGATCTGTTACTGGCAAAGGATTTCAACGCCAGTAACTACCGCATTCCTTACTACACCGGGCAGGTATATGTAGAACTCGCACAATTTGATAGTGCGGTCTCGGCACTAACCGAGGCACTTGAGCTTCGAAAAGAGTACAGCGAAGCCCATGTTGCCAGGGCGGGAGCATATCTGGGGCTTGGTAATGCCAGCGAGGCGAGAAAGGACTACGACTTGGCTGTCCAATTTGCCTCTTATCGCCCAGAGCGGATGCTTAACAAGAGGGCTGGGTTCTTTCTTTCCCGGGGAGATTTTGAACTGGCCATTAAGGACTACCAGCTCGCTAGAGAGAAAAACCCACGTTTTGCTCCGGCCTGGTTGGGTGAGTCCCGGGCGGCAATAAAAACCGGGGATGATCCAACGGCGTGGTACGCTGTTACCGAATACCTGAAACTGAAGCCGCAATCTGAAGAAGCGGAGTCGATAAGGAAGGAGTTAGCCGGAGAATGATGAGAGCAAAACATAAGGTATGGCAGAACGCCCTGGTGATCGTGGCCTTGTCCTGCACTGGGGGGGCCTCTGAAGCCGCAGACCCACTGCTGTCGAGTATTGTCGGTATTTACGATGGGGAAATCGAATCGAATACGATGGTCCAGATTTCAACCGAGTTTTATTTCGATGCTCCATCAAGTGGCGGCGGGCTGACGAGCCAGGGAACCTCAAGCAGTGTAGAAATAGTCGGGGTATTTGGGGCCGCAGGAAAAGCGAAGAAAAAGAGCTCCAGTCAGATTAGCTCAGCGAGTGGAGGAACGGGGACAGAGCTTGTCGGCCGGTACCGGTATCAGGACGGTGCCGGTTGGGACAACGGCGTGGTGTTCAACATCCGGGTCGACGAGAATTGTAGAGGTACCGTCGGAGGCGCTAATGACAACGTACTCACGAACCAGGGAACCTCAAGCAATGTAGAAATAATCGGGGTATTTGGGGCCGCAGGAAAAGCGAAAAAAAAGAGTTCCGGCCAGCTTAGCTCAGCGAGAGGAGGATCGGGGGCAGAGCTTTGCATTACTGGAATCTGGCAGGATAGCTACGGACAAGGGCCTGTCAAATTGACTTTCAGTCCGACACGGGATTCCTTCAGCGGTTACTACAGAAGTCCGGGAGATGAATGGGCCATTTGGGACGGCTCGGACATTCCTAAATCCCGCCGTTTGGCTGAAACCGGGGGTACCGTCAGTTCGACCCAGGCCGGGGGTGCCGTTAGCTCAACTCAGGGAACAGCCCAGGTGGAACAACGGGTTGTTTCAACTAAAAGCGAGTCGAATTACAAACAATTTTTAGAAAAAGGTGTGGGAAATACAAAAGAACGTGCTGTTAAAGAAGCGTATTTTTTTGCGCTGGAGCAGCAAATCACTGGGCTGGTTGGGACTCAGGCCGCGGGTGATGTTGGTCATTGGTTCAGGGTGCGGCTCAAACAGGATTTTGATCAGTTTAGGAGTCGTTATTTCACTCCTGATACAACCAGTTCTTGCGCTCGTGACGCCAGCAGTAAACACGTCTGCTCGGTTACGGGCAGGCTGAAACTGGCCGCAATTCAAAATGATATAAGGGAACTGACAAAAAAGAGCGAAAGAAAGTTGACCAAAAAACTGGTGTTCTTTTTTTCCAGCAGTAATGCCGTTGCTGCTGTAGCCGAAAAAGGAACCAAGTGGCAGAAGCACGCAGAGTATCTGGTCGAAAAGCTCGAAGGGGCATTCATAGAAAGAGGTCACCGCTTGATAACCGGGCAAGCAGGGCGACAGGCAATCGCTGACGGGGGGGTTGATTTCGGGCTGGCGGTTAAGGCGATTGAGTTTCACGATATCAAGGTAGGAAGCCAATATACTTCCGGCGCACTGCGGGTTAACTTCAGACTGACCCACATTGCGTCAAGCAGACCTTTGGCAAGCACGCCGATAACGGAAGTTCACGAGGTCCCGGGAACGATAGAAGTTGTCCTGATGGAGGCACTTTCCAACCGGATATCCGAGAAGATAGCCTTGGGCGTTACCGAGTCTGTGCTGAATTTTCAAGATGAGCTCGATCAGGAAGAGATAGCAAGAAAGAATCTTGATACGGGCCAGAAGACTTATTATCTTCGCCTAACCGGGATTTCCAAAAAAAACCGAAAAGAGCTTCGAGTCTTTCGTAAGTCGATCAAACAGTTGTTTCCGGATTCCAAACCGGCTACAGATCCCGATCAGACCGACCCCAATCAGGTCACTATTGTTTTTTCCACCGCGCAGGAGGTGGATCACGACGATCTTCTGGATTTCTTCTACGAAAAGTACGAGAACCTCCCCGGTTTTGATGCCGAACATCTTGGCAATAACGAATATTCCCTTTATTTCCAGATAAGTGCTCCAAAGCCACCCCCGGTCGACCCTGAGGTTGAGAAAAAGAAAAAACGCGAGGCTGAGAAAAAACGTAAAGCCGAACAGAAGAAGCAAATGGAAGAAGCAGAACGCAAACGTAAAGAAGCCGAACGCGAGCGTAAAAAGAATAGCGAGGGAGGGCAATGAAAATACTGATCAATGATGGTGAAGGCCGGTGGGGAAGCCGTGTCGCTGAGGGTCTGGGAAAAGCCAGGAAATTACTCTCCCGGACTGCCTGTTGCGCAGGCTTGGCGGCGTTGTCAGTTGCCTGTGCGCCTGCTGTAGCGCCCACACCCATTGTGGTCCCCCCAAAAGTGCCGTGGCGCGTGATCGCCTGTGAGGGCGATGCTTATGCCCAAGTGCGGATAGCGTCGAATATCCCCGTTACCGATCTGACGGCCGATTGCACTGGTGCTTGGAGCGCCGGATTCGTTCAGGTTTCCGTCCGGTTCGACGGTACATTCAACCAAGAGTTGAATGTGCGGGCTACCTGGTCGAACGCGAGCGGTGAGGTAATCCCGATCGAAAATGTATTCGACCGGCAGTTTTCGCTGGGTTCGGTGGCAACGCGCACCGAGACTTGGAATGCACCAACACCCAAGGCGCAGAGCCTTCGCCTAGATGTTAGTTGTGCCCGGTGCTGATCAGAGGATAGGGCTACATGTATAACGGAGAAAAAAGTTCGTGAAAAAACTCACAACAGCAGTGTTTTGTATTTTGTTGTTGATCCCGGTGGCGGACAGCGCCGCGGGTAAGCCGACTATCGCCGTTTACCCGACTATGCTTGGTAACTCGATAAGGAATTTCGACCAGCACGTTCTTGACCTTCAGGAATTGACCCGTCGCCTGGAGGAAGCATTGCGCGCGACCCGGAAATTCAGCGTGTTCGAACGTAATGAAACAGTGCTGCAGAAGTGGAAGTTAGAGGGTGACATTGCCGAGTCCGGACTCGCCCGGGAAAGTTCAACAGAGTTTGGCAAACTGAATAATGTACGACTGATCATCCAGCCGATGGTGGTCGAATTTGCTTTGGGCTCTAAGTTTGTCCCAGTGGATGGCATTGAAGGGATGTACGACCGCACGGATATAGGAAGACTAATCGTCACTTCTAAGGTGCTAGATACTACCAGCGGGAAGATCAAATATCAGATTACCGTCGAAGATGGATTCGGTCGGGGACCGACTGTCGTCGAAGGTAAAGAGCAAACAGGTGTCAGCCTGCAGGACTGGACCGGATTGGCGAGCCAGATTGGAATCCGGAGTGCCGGCTCAATAGTGAATGCAGTCTTCCCGATGCAGGTGTTGCACTACCAAAGCAGTATGCTTTTTCTCAATCGGGGCGAAGGCGGCGGCATCAAGGTCGGTGACGAGTTGCAACTGTTCTCGGTCGGTGACGATATGATTGATCCGGTCACCAAAGAGAACCTGGGCCCGGTAGAAATACCGATAGGCATGGTGCGGATCGTACAGATAAAGCCCAAAACCAGCACGGCTATACCAATCGGGGATTTGATGATCCCGCCCAAGCCAGGCGACATCGCGAGGCACTGAAACGATGCGTTTATTCCTGCCATTTATCCTGCTCGCATGGATGGGGCCTGCCCTTGGCGCGAGTGAAATTCTTACGCGGGATGTCACCGGATTTGGCAAAACTGAGGAATCCGCCATAACTGATGCACTTATCCAGGGCATCCAACAGATTCGGGGCATTGAACTGTCCGCGGCAAACAGCATGCGCAGCGAGATCTCGAAGCTCATTGAACAGGAAAATGGCACGTCGTCAAAGTCATTGACGGCAAAAAAAGAGCTACAGAAGAAGGTTCAGACCCAAACTAAGGGCTACGTCAAGACCTACGAAATACTGTCGCTAGTTTTCGATGAAGAACGCGAACGCTGGCGTGCAGCACTGCGAGTGGAAATACCCAGATACAAGGCAACAGGCCAGGATCGGTCTGGGCTTAAGACCATTGCGGTATTGCCTTTCAGGGATCTCACGGGGAGTTCCAACCAGGTTAACGCTGTTGCTGAGAGCTTGGATAACGGGTCGGCGGTCAAGATGACCTTGTCCGGTGGCGTGTACCAGATACCGGTAGCGATTAACGATGTGCTGAAGATCCAGATGATCATCGATAGCGGCGCATCCGATGTCTTCATCACCCCGGACGTAGCCATGGCGTTGTGGCGTACCGGCACCATCTCTGAAGACGATACCCTCGCGGACGCTTATTACCAACTCGCTGACGGCTCGGTTCAGGAGAACGCTAGGTTTCGCCTAAATAGCGTCACCATTGGCGATCGCAGGGTTGAGAACGTTGTTTGCAGCGTATCAAATTCCATCGATGCGCCAATGCTGTTGGGCCAGAGCGCGTTAGCAAAGCTCGGCCGGTATTCCTTCGATTACAAGCAAGGGATGCTGGTAATTGGCCAGGATGTCAGGTCATCTCTGAAGGGGAACCCAGCAGTTTCGGATATCTCCAGGCAGTTGAACCAGAAACTGATCTCTGAATTAACCCAGGCTCGAAAGTTTCGGGTTCTCGACCGGGAGTACATGAGCGAATTTCTCGGTGAACAGGAACTTCTGCGCTCCGGAGAGGTGCCTATGGAGGAATCGCTTCGGCTGGGTCAGCGCCTGGGTGCAGATTTTCTGGTCGTCGGCACGATCTCCCAGTTCCGTATAAACGAGAAAGAGGTGGAAGTGCTGGGGATCAACAAAACACTGCGTGAGGCCACAATAAATTTTGATTTCCGGGTGATCGAACTGGCGACCGAGGAAGTACGCTGGTCGAACACCTTTAACAAAAGACTTGACCACAACTTGTTGGGAGCATTGATGCCACAAGGGGTAACGGAGGATGTTTTCCAGATTCACGAGGCGGTGCTCACCCACGCGGGGCATGCTACGGCAACGGAACTGCTGGATGTGATCTTTCCAATCAAGGTCGTCTCGGTAGAGGCTGGGGAGATCTACTTGAACCAGGGTGGAATCAGGGTCAAGCAGGGAGACGTGTTCGACGTATTCGCAGCCGGCCGCAATGTCATCGACCCGGATACCGGACTGAAGATCCGCCTGGATGGATCACACATTGCAACGATAAAGATAACCAAGGTAATGCCGAAGTTCTCGCTGGCCGAGCTCGTGGCCGGGGACAATGACCAAAAGGCCGAACAATGTGAGCTTTGCGAATTGCTTGGCGCGACATGCCGTCGTTCGCAACCCTTTAGTGCGTCGGGCGATCAGGCGCCGGAAAAGTCCGATGCAACAGTCACTTGGTAGCGGGTGAGTGATATTTATGAATAACACTGGTGCCAGGATTGCGTTCGGATTGTTGGTATTTTTCGTGGGGTGGAACCCAAATAATGCCTTTGCCGGGGATCCGGATGCTTGGGTGGACTACCAGGTCTGCTGTGAGGAAAAAAGGGCAGGAGCCTATGAAGACGAGGAGTTTGTTTTCTTTTTAGTCGAAGTGGACATTACCTCCACGAAAGTGGACGAGATGCACTGGGAAGGCGAGGCGATGCTCGCAATGGGCGGTGTCATAAGGAACTACCTGACAGACGGCGTGAAATCACTTGATATTGAACAGATTCCTTATAAGGGCAAGATTCGTGAGCAAATCAGAACGCTGATTCAAACCAACAGCCACGCGAGTGCTGCAATCGAGAAACTGCAAATGAGCATTCTCGTAAATGAACGGCAGGAGCGCATTTACCGATACGTGGCGGCTGTCAAGAAAAAGGATCTTGAGCGGCAAAAACTGGTTTTTGTCAAGGATCTTAACAAGCTAGATTATCTTGTTCTTCGGGTGTTCCAGGATGCAACCGCAAGCGAGAAACATGAGGAGTTGGTCGCCTATTACCTTGAGTCCGGTCTCGTTGAAGACGCGTTGTATTTCGCGAGCCAACAACTCTCGAGTCGATACCACCTGGTTAATTTCTACCATACCGATAATCCATATCGCGATTTCGCCCTACTGCGTGACGTTGTAAGCAGGTCACGGGCGAATGAGGAAATGGATCCCTCCCTGTTGCAGAAACTGCCGGGCAACGCAGAGATTCTTTCGGCGCTAATTCGGGATGAACTGGATGGAGATTCCCTGGGCAGAGCCATCGCAGCATTTTCTATGCTGCCCGACACGGATACCGAGGGTTACCAGAAGGCGTTTTCCGGGCTCAAGAACGAGCTTCTTGAGCTTTCTGGAGACTACCCGAACATAAAGGAATATATCCGGGTTTTGGACACACTGGCCCAGTTGCAGACGGACCAGAGGCTGCTGTTTTCTGCAACCGGGTTGATGCAACTCACATGGAAGACGTTTGGGCACCTTCGAATCGATACAAGCTTGCCAAAAGAGTCCAATACGTATTTTCAGGAAGCGAGCACCCTTTTTCAGAAGGGCCAGCAGCCCGACCGAATTGAGAAACTTCTTGTCCAGTCTTTGGCAGTGTCTCCCAGGCATCTGGCCAGCTGGGAGTACCTGGGCGCCTTGTTGTTCGCCTTGGGGCGTAAGGAAGAGGCGTTGGTGACCTACAACCAGTTGTATCAATTAGACAGCAGCAACCTGGAAACCATGGCCCATATTGCGGAGTGTTACTACCATCTAGGTTTTCCAGGCTTGGCTCGAAGTTACGCCAATCATCTGGAGATATTGAACGCGAAGGCCCGGATACCGGTTGTAAACAGAATTATTCAAATGATCGTTAGTTAAACTGACAGGAGGCCAAACCATGAAATCACTTAAGTATCTACTCTCTGGATTTTGCACAATTGCAGTGCTCGTTTCACCGAATTCCGCGACTGCGGCTGAATTCAAGGCATCGGACGACCCGCTTGCCGTCGTGTCACAGTTGCAGACACAAAAGAAGCCCACGTCACAACGCGAAAAAGACGCAGAAGAACTGGCGATAAAATATATTAAGGACAATAAGTTGCCGACTGTATGGGATGATAAGAACAAGCAAATGGTAACTTATGGAGTCTCTATGTTCGATGTGGATGACCCCGCATACGACAATTCCTATGTTACTGCCAGATCTTTGATGGCGACGGAAGCACAATTGCTTGCCAAAGCAAAAATCATTGAATCTGTTTCGCTTAAAATGTCCGCGTCCAATTTCGCAAAGCTTCCGGGGACAGATCTGAACGCAAAGTTCGGTAAACAGTTAAAAGATCTAGAGTTAAAAATTGAAGGCCAGAAGCAAAAATTAGCTAAGTTACTCGAGCAACAAGATGCTGCAGAAGCGGATGATCTCAGAGGTGCCACCTTGGAGGACCGCTTGCCTGCACTCATGGATGCTGCCATAACAAAACTCGACGAGACGTATAGTCCAGACGATATTAAGGATGAAAAGACAAAAAGATACCTGAAGGCGAAAGAAAAATACGAAAAGGCCAGGCAAGAGCACAAAGTTTTGCAAAAAAAATTAGACGCTGCCATGGGCAGTATAAGAAAGGAACTGACGTCAGAAGTTGAGATCTTTGCAAAGATGCCATTGTTCGGCGCTGTCACTATTGCTCAATTTGAGTCATGGAATGAGGATAACGATCAGTATAAGGTTGCCATGGTTGTTATATGGAGCAAAAAGATGAACGAGATTGTGCGGGCCATGATCAAGGGGGAAAAATTGCAGGTCCCCCCAGGCCCGGTTTCGCTGACTGACTGGTTGCATGGACAAAACTGGTGTTCATCACTGGGGGGGCGGCGATTCAGAGATGAGCAAGGCAAAGTTTGGTTTATTGGAATCTCTGCTGTGGATGTGGGATATAACTCTGCCGATGAGGAGGATGCCCGCAATGAGGCCGAGTTGTTTGCAATGCAAGAAGTTGCGATGTCGATATTTTCAAATGTCGTTTCACACAAAATCGCAAAACGAAAGGGTCAAGTTAAAAGCGCAGGGGTTGAGAACAAGACGATAGCTGGTTCGTCCTCTTCCAGAATGGTGCGTGAGGACATAAAAGACAGAACAATTCAGGGTCTAAATAACCTTTACAGTCAGAAGTGTACTCATCCGATATCGCAACGAGAGTTATATGTCTCGATTTACGGCATGAGCCAGGACTCTGCCATTGGCGCCATGAGAATGCAGGAAAGCAACTACATAACGGCAATTTTAGATGTAACAGCGCAACAGGTGTTGAAGGGGCGCGAAGCTGGCATGGAGGCGGAAGTCACCAAGGCCAAGCAGGATTCGACGGCATACAACGAGGCTGCACAGATAAGCGGCGAGAAAGTGCGCAAGAAGGCCGATGCTGAGGTCGCGCCGGTCCAGTCGAATCTGGCAACGGCCCAGGGGCAGGACGAGACAACAGATTGTCCACAAGGTGAGACTTGCTCTAAGAAGAAAAAGGCCCAGTCTGGTTCCACTGCAGGCGCGGGACAAAGCGATGCCAGCTGGTAGTCAGTTTTACGGTGTGAGGGGTCCGGCCAGTGGCCGGGCCCCAACCTTTTGCTGGTGAACAGGCGCGCGTTATGGAATGGGTAATTATCGCCATCTTATGTCTGGTCGCGGTTCCGATTGTTTACCAGCTTCTCAAGGGGACGGTTAATTTCTTGGCCAAGTTGGCGCTGGTCATCGTTTCTGTCGCCATTGTAGGAGCTATCGCTTACTACCTGACTCAGTGATCGGTAAAGAAAGCCGTGAAGTGTCTTGGAGTCGCCGGATGAAACAAGTACTTACCGGTAAGCAGCGGGATTCTCTTAGGCGACTATACGCTCGTCAGGCTAGACCACAACCCGCTGCTGACTTGAAAAGAGGTGGCGAGAAATTGGTAGCTGGATTCGAGGCCGCCTTGGGCGAAAGCGAGGACAGTACCGAAGAGGGCGAGATTGGCGGCGGGGAGGAAGAGAAAGGCGAAGATGAAACCGGCTTCTTTCAAGTCAGTTTGCTCCCGATGGGTTTCTCTCCAGGTAGAACTCAAATGGTAGGCTACGGTAGCGCCAAGGAGCGTATCTACCCATCCCGGCGCTGCTCCGTGTACCACGAGAAGATAGATCACGATAGGGATCGTAAGGGTAGGAAAAAAGTAGGGTGCCAGAGAGATGAGCCAGTTCCCTTTGCCGTTATAAGTCATCAGTCCTCCACGATTCCAGGTGGCCTTCAGGCCCTGTACCCGGTGGAGGGTGAGCCAGGCGAAAATGGCATGGGTAAACTCATGCTCAAAGGTAGAGAACAGGGACCCGGCAATCTGCCGGCGAAAAAAGAGCAGCCAGGCTACGTAGTAGAGGGTGAAGCCGATTCCGAACAACAGCATAGGCAGCGGATTGTTCAGCGCATGTCGAAGTATCTCGAAAAATCCGAGCACTATGCCAGGCAACAATCCGAAACTCAGCAAGCCGACCGGCCACTTCAGAAGGTTCACGATCGTGTCGATGACCCGAGTCATAGCCCGATCATAACCGGCCGGACGCGGGCATGCTATGCCGTGGTGGGTTTTGTATCAGGTTGCTTGTAGGTGCAACACGGCACAGAGTTTAATGAGGTAGCAAATCAATATGAAGACATGTCTTGTTGTAAATCGGTTTATTCTGGGTGTCATGTTGCTGGTCCTTAGTGCATGCGGCGATGACGATGTAAGTACTGTAGATGCGCCAGAACAGGGGGCGGGCAGCAACAAGACTGCGAAAAAAGAGTTAGAGAAAAGAATAACGGCTGCTAAAGCTAAGTTGAAGGCCGCTGAAGGTCAAAAGAATAAAGTAACAATGGAAAATATAGTAGAGATATCGAATATCGAGTTCAAGGATATTGCAGTGGAGGACTTTAGCCGGCAGTTGACTGCGCATATTAAGGCAACCGAAGAGTTGTTCTGGATAGGATTTCAGGCCGAAGAATCTGCCCCGGAAAAGGCGCAGCAGGCCGCAATGGCGTGGCTTACGGCAAACAGTATGGAAGAAGGGTGGGATCAAAAGAAGAAACAATTTGCATCCCTTGAGGCAAGCCGCTCAGAGTTAGGCTGTTGCCTGGCGGCGCTGGCAACAAATGCCGGATATCTCAAATCACCTGTCAGGGCAGCCCAGAGTGTTAGTGTGAATGCCGCTTCGCCGGCCAAAAGTGTGGTAGGAAATCTCAGTCCTGCAGCACAAACAATTGGTGGCATTCAACTTCAATCCCACTCAGGCCAGGAAATGAGGATTGATGGTGCTGCGATCAATGAGCGCAGGGCAGTCAGGTTAGAGGTTAGTCTCCCCGGCCAATCCGGACAGGCGATATATACCTCAGAAGTGCAAAGTGTAGGCTGGGATAAGGAGAAAGCATTATTTTTACCAAGTGTGAAAAAAGAGAATGAGATAAAGGAATCGGATACGATGAAGAAACAGATATCCCACCGTGTGGATGGTAAAGAGGCCAAAGGTTATTTTGCCTGTGTTCTCATCTTTAAGCCCGGAGACTGAGCATGTGTGCACGGGGCATGCAGCAACTAAAAATGAAACCAGGTAGGGGTGGGTACGGGACAATAACAAGAACAGATGATTTAACTGGATCGATCCAGGCCGGCTCTGACTCAGCCGGCTTACTCAGTTTCAGTCCCATAGTTGGGGCAGTAGCGCGCATAGGCCGGCATTCTTTTCGAGCACGCAACACAAGAGTCTGAATCAATGGCACTCAGAAATTATTTCTTGTTGATTTTTGGGCTACTTATTTTTTCCGAGTGCCCATCCGCACAAGCTAACACCAGCCTTGAAGATGCTCGGGAAGCACTCGTGCATGCAAACACCTATCACTGGCTCGCCCGGTACAAGAACAGCGACTCAAGAGATTTCCTGACGTCCAGGCAATGGTTTGAAGAGGCCATATCCCTCACCGGTGATAGCGACGCTGCCGAAGCAGAAAAAATTCGCGAGATCGCAGAATCCGGGATAGCCGAATCTGATATTCGTTACGAGAACAACTTCGACAATATCATGAACGACTATCCACTATTTCAGGTATTGAACGGACTGAATAACACCTATGAAATGTTTGATGATGCGGATGTGGTCGCTGCATCGGCCGCTCTGGAGAGTGCGATAGGAGGCTTACGCTACGCGGGCCTAATAAAGGATTATCAGATGATGGTGGTCATGACCAGTGACCCAGTCAACAAGGCACTGGAGGATGAACTGCATTTTATCGTTAATCAATACGGGAATTATTTCTACCGGCCCGTGGAGGAACAACTGGATGTTATCTCGCGGGAAGAAGTAAAAAGTATTTACGGCCTGCCAGGCAACCCGGCGGGACTTGCCGCACTGAAAAAACTCGGAGCTGCATGGAACGAGCGATATCTGGTTAATGTCAAACTCATCGAGAATGATATTGTCGGTGACGTCAATTACTTCGGGGCGTGGTTTTACCTGTGGGATGTACACAGTGGTCAACTGGTGAAATCACTGTACGCGGACGGTTTTGCTGAGGATAGACGGTATGTCACGGGACAGATAACGATCGTACTGATGATTGCGGGCCTTTTGGTTGTTTGCCTCCCTCTCGCTTTCAAATACGTATACAGCTTTGTGTTTCGGACCGACTTAAGGTCGGTTCATTTGTACACGTCCCTTTATGCATTTGCCATGACCCTGGCGATGCACTATCCGATCGTGACCGCGTTCAAGACATGGGCGCCAGATCCGGGAACATTGACCATCCTCCCGATGAACCGATTGTGGATCTATGCGCTGGTTTTCACATTTGCCATCGTGCCGCCCGTCCTGGTGTATCTGATCGGCACGCGTATCCCGGGGATTCGTGATCGGTTATCTGACGGCGAGTCTATCGCCAGTCTGGCAGCGGGAACACTATTGGGGAATCTCACCCATCTCACCCTTGTCCATGTTACTCGATTCTCATTTGAAGGCCTAAACTACTATTACGCTTTTTCTATCTTAACGATTGCGGTCACGTCGCTGTACATTGGGAATGGAGTGTCCAACAAGTTTCACAAAGACATTAACCGCGATCTGATATCTGTCCCAGTTTATGTCCTCGTGGCCACACTAATGATGCTGGGCCTGTTAGGGAACGACAATCTTTACTTCATTCTTGCCATCGTTGCGGGAGTGGTTACTCCAGTATTTGCGATCTCCTATAGCAAGGTAGTCGAATATGTCCTTGGCAAAAAGAAGGGCGCAATTACGGATGCTGCCTTTGTTGATGTTCTTGATAAGGAGCGGTTCTCTGAACTATTGAATCGTCCTATCAATTTCATCAGTCCTCTCCCTGCGCAAGATATTCGGAAGGAGGTTGGATCCTACTTCACAGAGATTATCCGTTCAGGAGAAAATAGGGCCACAGGCAGGGACAAACTTCATGTGCTTCTGATATCTGGGCCCCAGGGATGTGGAAAAACCCGATTGGCCCAGGAAATCGGTCGGGAAGTTGTCGATCACTACAATGTTGTTCATGGTGTAACGAAAGACGATCCAGCGGCAGATAACTGGGTGTTGTTCGGAGATTGTGACGAAATGGGACAGGAGGGGCCTGGAATCCAGTTTGAGCCGTTCTCGCAAGCAATGCACGGCGTTTTGGGTGCCGGACGCTTTGAGCCGCCATTAAAACGGGCCAACAAAATCAAGGCCGGATTCCAAAAGCTCGGCATGGATCAAGTGATGGATTCCGCAGGGCTTGGAGTGCTCGGCAATATATTGGGGTCCGGTTTATTGGGGTCCGGTTCGGAATCCGAAGAGGTCACATCGGCAACCACCACCGAAATGGCGGATATTGTTCAAAAAGCCCTTATCCGACTCTCTGAAGACAGACCGGTTGTGTTCATTATTGACGACACTCAGTGGATCGATGAAGCAACCTTTTCCCTGTTTAATGAGTTGTTGAAGAAACTGGTAGCTATTTCAGAACTGCCCGAGATTTATTTTATTGTTACCGCGAGAGTCGAAAAGGAAGGTGCCGAGAAGGCGGAAAACAAACTGGTGGACACGCTCAAAACCTTTGGCCCGAACAAGCTGATCAGTCTGATGGAAACGCGTTCTGACCACTTCATCGAAGAGAGCCGGTTCGAGGAATTTCTGTCCCGTGGGCTATATCTGGATAGCGTTTCTGCGCGAAATATTGCGCTTTACCTAAACAAATATGAAGTCGACAATGTTGCCCAAGTGATTCAAACCGTGAATCAGATACTTAAGGCAGATGGTATCCAATTTCAAAACTCATTGGCATTTCTGAAGAAAGATTTTCAACTTGAGAATATGGAACCTCCATCCAGCGCGATCGCCCAGGTAACTCAGTTACTGAAAACGATTGGTCCGGAAGAGAGGCGAATACTGGAGTGTGCAGCGTTTATTGGGACGGAATTTAATGTAACCACACTCTCCAATGCGCTCAATGAAGAGAGGCTCAATGTGTTGGCGAGCCTTCGCGAACTTGAATCCAACGGCTTAATTGCCGATGTACTTGATCAAGACGACGTCTACCGCTTTTCATCCTCCATGATTTTGAATGGATTACGGTATGTCACGAGCAATGCTCAAGCGGGATCAAGTGACAATATGTCACAAATCGTCCGCGAATATCATTTTCGTGTTGCCAAGGCAATTGAGAAACAATTTAACGTTTCGGCTGACAAAG
>Ga0163108_10002008_pt1 | contig 14816 bp, 11 predicted proteins | sample Fk1155metaG_FD_109644 | JGI IMG/M metagenome (GOLD analysis project Ga0163108, IMG submission 109644) | Marine microbial communities from the Central Pacific Ocean - Fk160115 155m metaG | ecosystem: Environmental > Aquatic > Marine > Oceanic > Photic zone | place: The Central Pacific Ocean...
CACGCCGGTGCTGCCAGCACCGCCTCAGTTTGAAGACAATCCTTGGCCTCGCAATGCCATTGACAGGTTTGTTCTGGCCCGGTTGGAAAAGGAGGGGCTTGCACCGTCCAAGGAAGCAAGCCGTAGGATGCTTGTCCGGAGGTTGACGTTGGACTTGACCGGTCTGCCCCCGACACTGGCAGATGTGGAGCAATTCCTGAACGATCGCTCTCACGACGCTTACGAAAAGGTGGTCGATCGGTTGCTTAACTCTCCCGCATATGGGGAGCACATGGCACGCCCTTGGTTGGATGCTGCGCGGTATGGAGACACGCACGGGCTCCACTTGGACAACTACCGGGAGTTCTGGCCATATCGAGACTGGGTGATTGAGGCTTTCAATGAAAACAAGCCGTTTGATGACTTTGTCCTGGAGCAACTTGCTGGGGATTTGCTGCCCGATCCCACGCCCGCCCAGTTGACGGCTACCGGGTTCAATCGCGCGCATGTCACCACTAACGAGGGCGGTTCCATCAAGGAGGAGGTGCTGGTTCGCAATGTCATGGACAGGGCGACCACGTTTGCGACCGTGTTCATGGGGGTGACATCGGGATGCGCGGTATGTCATGACCACAAATTTGATCCGTTGAAGCAAAAGGAGTTTTTCCAACTCTCCGCTTACTTCAACAGTCTGGATGCGAACCCGATGGATGGGAACAAAAAGGCTCACGCCCCGGTGATCAAGCTTCCCTCCAACGAGCAGGCGCGGACTCTGAATAGTCAACGGCAGCAACTCGCCTCGGTCCGCCGGAGGATTAAGGAAAAACGGAATACCTGTAATTATGAGGAACCCGAAAACCCCAAACCGCTTCCTGCACCTCAACTCGTCGAGACCGTTTGGGCGGAGGATGATATTCCCGCCGGAGCCAAGCCCGAGGGAGAGTGGCAGGTGGTCGAGAAGGATAGCAAACCGGTTTATAGCGGGGAACGGGCCACCTTCCAGACGGCAACGGGGATGAAGCAGCATTTTTTTACTGGAGCAGACAAACCGATCGTCATAGCCGATGGCGACAAGTTGTTTGCCCATATTTATCTGGATGCAGAGAACCCACCGAAGCAAGTCATGCTCCAGTGGAACGATGGCAACTGGGAGCACCGGGCTTATTGGGGAGGGAGTCATATCGACTGGGGCAAGGATGGAACGGCAAGCCGCCGCCGCATTGGCGATTTGCCCGTAGCGGGTGAGTGGGTGCGGCTGGAGGTGGATGCCGGTTCAGTGGGCCTGAAGCCCGGAGCCAAGGTTGCTGGCTTGGCTTTCACACAGTTCGACGGGACGGCTTACTGGGATCAGGCCGGTTGGGTTTCATTGAACGGGAATAAACAGGAGTACGCCTCCTTGAAGCTATGGATCTCGGCTAATCGGAAGGCTGAGAAACCGGAGTTGCCGGACGAACTGCTGCCGCTGATCAAAAAGGAATCCCCTAGTGAATCGGAGTTCGGCCAACTGAAGAATCATTTCGTTGAGCATGTATGCGTGAACACACGGGAACAGTTTGTGTCGCTGCATCAGGACATCAAAGAGTGGGAGAGGAAGATTGCTGACACAGAAAAGGACGTTCCTACCACGTTGGTGTGGAAGGAACTAAAGAAACCCCGGGACGCTTTCGTCCTGGATCGTGGTCTGTATGACCAGCGCAGGGACAAGGTGACCCGTAATACACCTGGTTTTTTGCCGCCGTTCCCCGAAGGTGCCCCACAAAATCGGCTTGGCTTGGCTGAGTGGTTGCTGAACGGGAATCATCCCCTGACATCGAGGGTGACTGTGAACCGTTTTTGGCAGCAGATTTTTGGAGTGGGAATTGTCAAGACAGCTGAAGACTTCGGTATGCAGGGCGAATGGCCCACACACCCCGAATTGATGGATTGGCTGGCTGTTCACTTTACCCAGTCCGGTTGGAATGTGAAGGAGTTCATCCGCTTAGTGGTGACCTCCTCCACCTATCGGCAAACCTCGAAGGCATCCCCGAAACTGTACAAACTTGATCCGGAGAACAGGTTGTTTGCACGGGGGCCGCGGTTTCGGCTCGATGCTGAGGCGTTGCGGGATCAAGCATTGGCGCTCAGCGGATTGCTCGTGGAGAAAGTGGGCGGGCCCGGCGTTAAGCCGCCTCAGCCCGATGGATTATGGTTTGTTGTCGGGTACACCGGTTCAAATACCGTTCGGTTTAAGAAAGACAACGGTCCGGAGAATGTTCATCGCCGTAGCCTGTACACATTCTGGAAGCGTACGGCGCCGCCACCGCAGATGAACACGTTCGACGCGCCGTCACGGGAGGTATGCTCGGTGCGCCGGGAGCGTACAAACACTCCGCTTCAGGCTTTGTTGCTGCTGAACGATCCGCAGTATTTTGAGGCGGCTCGCGGCTTAGCCTATCGAATCATGCAAAATGAGGGCGCCTCAATCGAGGAGCGTTTGGCTTACGGTTTCCGTTTGGCCACGCTGCGGAAACCATCGGCTAGTGAAAGCAGTTCACTTGTGTCGGCCTATGATGATTTTTACAGTGAGTTCAAGTCCAACGCTGGTGCCGCCCGTGGGGCGGTTGCCATTGGCGAGTTGCCTCCGGTATCCGGTTTTGATCCGGTTGAACTGGCAACCTGTACGATGGTCGCCAATATCATATTGAATCTGGATGAGGTGTTGAACAAGGGCTGACTCGGGTAATACAAACGATAAGGTAACAGGATGGATCCGATACAAACATATCTCCAAAATCAAACGCGCCGGTATTTTTTTCGGAATAGCGTACTCGGTCTGGGTTCCGTGGCATTGGGATCGATGTTGGCCAAGGATCCAGCCTTTGCTGCGCAGGCTACCAAGCGCAAAGGAGTGCCGGGTATGCCCGACCTGCCTCATTTCGCTCCCAAGGCCAAGCGGGTTATCTACTTGTTCATGTCCGGTGCGCCGTCTCAAATGGACATGTTCGACTACAAGCCCGAGATGGGGAAGTGGTTCGACAAGGATTTGCCGGATTCGATTCGCATGGGACAAAGGCTCACCACCATGACTTCGGGGCAGAAACGGTTTCCTGTCGCTCCTTCAATCTACAAGTTCAAAAAGTACGACAACAATCAGGACGGAGCATGGATCAGCGAACTCCTGCCCCATACCGGAACAGTGGCGAAAGACATGGCCATCATGCGCTCCGTTTACACCGAGGCCATCAATCACGACCCTGCGATTACCTATATCCTGACAGGATTCCAGATACCAGGATTCGCCAGCATGGGGGCTTGGCTGAGCTACGGACTGGGGAACGAAACGGACAATCTTCCGCCCTTTGTCGTCTTGAATTCTACGTGGACTGGGCGCAAAGAGGCTCAAGCGCTTTTCAGCAGGCTGTGGGGGTCGGCTTTCCTTCCGTCCAAGCATCAGGGAGTGCTCCTTCGTACGGCGGGCGATCCGGTTTTGTTTCTATCCAACCCCAAGGGGATCAATTCCAAGACACGCCGACGCATGCTCGATGCCCTCGAGGAGTTAAACCAGCAGCAGTTAAGCGAAGTGGGAGATCCCAACATTCAGGCTCGTATCTCCCAGTATGAAATGGCATTCCGCATGCAGTCCTCGATTCCGGAATTGACCGATCTGGGGAAGGAATCGGAGTCCACTTTTGAAAAATACGGACCAGACTCCAAGAAGGAGGGCACTTTTGCCTATAACTGTCTTATGGCGAGGCGTTTGGCCGAGCGGGGTACGCGGTTCACCCAGATTTTCCATCGGGGCTGGGATCAGCACTTCAAGTTGCCCAAGGATTTGCCGAACCAGTGCCGCGACATTGATCAGCCGGTTGCCGCGCTCATCAACGATCTCAAGGAGAGGGGTATGTTCGAGGATACTTTGGTCGTGTGGGGTGGGGAGTTTGGCCGAACCATTTACTGTCAGGGTGAGTTAACCCAGACCGAATACGGGCGCGATCACCATCCTAAGTGCTTCACGATGTGGATGGCGGGGGGCGGGGTCAAACCGGGTATCGTTCACGGAGAGACGGACGAGTTCAGCTACAACGTGGTTCACAATCCGGTCCACATTCATGAGATCAATGCCACAATTCTCCACTTGTTGGGCATCGACGCCTGGAGATTCAGCATCCCATTCCAAGGGCTTGATGCACGGTTAACTGGGGCAACCCGGGCTGAACCGGTGAGCGATATCATGCTCTAGTGGACACATAACTCCACGGCGTTTGGCCAAGCGGTAAGAAACCTTCTGCCCGTTCGTGGTGTTGACAACCATGTTTATCGCTTGGAAGAGTTCGCTCCAGCTGTGATCCAGCGTGTTGGAACATTTATTCTATTTGGCTTGCTCGGCTCCACGATGTTGGCGGTGCAGCAGCACTGGTCGTTTCGGCCGATGAAAAACACGGAAGTGTTGGAAGACACTCATCCTGTCGATTTTTTATCAGTCGAAAGTTGAGCGAAAAGAAGCTCATATTTTCAGTCGAGATGGACCGCACAACGCTGCTTCGGCGCGTCACGCTCGATCTCACCGGGTTGCCGCCAACGCCGGAAGCCGTTCAGTCATTCAAACAGGACAAGCGCAACACAGACTCTGTCTTCGGGGAGGCCGCATGATGCGTTGCTCGCCTCACCTCGTTACGGGGAACGCTGGGCGCAGCATTGGCTCGATGTCATTCGCTGGGCGGAGACGGTCGGCTTCGAAACCAACCTCGAGCGACCCAACGCTTGGCATTATCGGGACAGGGTCATCCATGCGTTAAACTTCGACCTTCCTTACGATCAATTAATACGCGATCAACTTGCCGGTGATATCACTGGGGCCGATGATGCACTTGGCTTTTTGGTCTCTGGCCCGGCGAATTTGCCTGGGCAGGTGAGGCGCGATGAGCATGCCATGCGCTCGGCGCGTCAGGACGAACTCGATGAGGTTATCCGTACCGTGGGTCAAAGCATGCTCGGACTCACTCTAGGCTGTGCCCGTTGTCATGAGCACAAGTTCGATCCTGTCACCATGCGCGATTACTACGGTATGCGGGCTATTTTTGAGGGTCTTCGCTACGGGGATCGACGCCTGCGTCGCGAGAAGAACGATCGGCGGCTTCGCAACTGCCCTCGGCTCGAAGCCGACTTGGCGAACGGGAAGCAAAACTCGAGAGACAACGACTCAAGTTTAGTCTCCGGGAACCGCTCGCCATTGTGCATTCGGATGAGTTTGCACCGCTTACGGCCAGCGCCATACGCATGAACATTGATGCCAATGGCAATGCGGCTTCATTGTACGAATTTGAAGCGTGGACTATGGATGGCGTAAACGCAGCGTTGACCTCGGGAGGCGCCAAGTCTTCTGTATCCAGCTTTGCGCTTGCCAACCAGACCAGGCACTTTGAAAACCTTACTGACGGTTCGGTGGACCGACGGCAGGCTTTTCCTTGGGTTTCCGCCAAGAGTGGAGCGGCTTGGCTTCGAGTGGGTTTTGCGCAACCGGTGGCACTCAACCGCATCACATGGCACAACGGCTCCAGTGTTCCAGTCGACTATACCGTTGAGGTGCTGTGGCCAGACGGTGGTTGGCAAATTGTCGTTCACACCCGGGACCGTTTGCCTCGCGGTGACGACATGCGCGTGGCTGGCCGAGTGACGCTAAAGAATCTAACTGCGGAACAGGCACAGGTGGTAGTTACGCTGATTGCCGAGATTCGAATGACTAAGGCGGAAATCAGTCGCCTTGCAGCAGGGCCGCAGACGTATGCAGCGAGTTTCACTGCCAAACCATACGAGCCCCGGCAACCGCACTTCACACCAAGGGCAACCAGTGTAATCGAGATATTTTGTGCCGGCGCGTTGAGTCATGTTGATACGTTCGATCACAAGCCGGAGTTGATCCGGCGCCATGGTCAACCATTGCCTGGTAACGAAAAGCTTGTGTCGTTCCAAGGCCCGAACGGCAACTTGACCCGGCCACTGTGGCAATTTCGCCCGCGCGGGCAATGCGGGGAAATGGTGAGCGATCTAGTGCCGCACATCGGCGCGATGGTGGATGATATTAGCTTTCTGCACTCGCTCACAAACACCTCTAACACGCATGGTCCGGCGGAAAACGTGTTGAACACCGGTTTCGCATTCGATGGCTTTCCGAGCATGGGTGCGTGGCTGAACTACGCGTTGGGTAGCGAAAACCAAAACCTGCCCGCCTTTGTAGCCATAGAGGATCCGCGCGGCATGCCGCAGAGCGGACCCAACAACTGGGCTAGCGGGTTTCTACCTGCATCATTCCAAGGCACTCCGTTCAGCAGCACGAAGCCGGTTCGTTTTCTGCAGCGCTCCGGGGATATTCCAGCCGATCAAACGTATCATCGCCTGATTCATCATCCCTTCGGGAACAATAATTCACTGACCCTTACAGGCAATCTTGTCGCAAGGGGCAGCGCGGCGATGTCGTGAGTCAGTGACAGCCCGAGTCACTATCCGGCGAGATACGGGATGGTCAGCGGTCCTTGGGGGAGAACCGCGACGAGGGCGTTTGGGCCGAGCTTGGCCAAGCGATTGGCGACTTCCGTGCTTATGTCGGGACATGGGGCCAAGTGGCAGGCTTGCAAAGTGGCGTCATCGAGTTCGCAACGGACGAGAACCTCGGCACGGCGCTGCACGAGTGCCTGAATCTGTGCCTGCCATTGCTCCGGCCGGACAAAACCCGGCGTGGAGAGCTTGGCGAGAATTTCCTCTATCGAGTCGGCGCTGCGCATCAGTTCATCGAGTGGGCTGCCGCCGGGTACTCCCTCCCGGCATTCGGCGGCGAGGATCAGCGTGCCGCCCTCCTTCAGCACACGCGCCCCGGCGCTCATGCCCTTTACGCCTTGGTACAAATTGAGATCAAGCGGATAGCCGCTATTGGTTGTGACGACGATGTCGAACGGCCGTTCGACTGGCTGCATTGCCGATTTTTTGACGAATGCACAGCCTGTTTTGTGCGCTTCGATGATGTCACCGGCGAAGACGTTCGTGATGTCGCGTTTCTCGTTGAGGGTGACATTGAGCACAAAACTTGGGCCGGCCTTGAGTGCGATGTCTCGCAATTCCTCCCAGAGTGGATTGCCATCTGTGATGCCGAAAGTCGCCTGCGGGTTGCCGATGTTTTTCTCGCCATGATTGCTCATCACCGTCTCCAACCCCGCGCAACCGGGCATGATGCCCTTCACGCCGCCGCTGAAGCCCGCAAAGAAATGTGGTTCGATGAATCCGGTGATGATCCGCAAATCGGCTTCGACGATGTGCTTATTGAGTAGCGCCGGTGTGCCGTCCGCCGTGGTGCCGACCTGCACGAGCGCCTTCGGGTTTTCCGGTTCGTGGTTGAGGACACGGTAATTTGCAATGACCTCCGGTGTGAGCAGGGTCTCCAGTTCCTCTTTCGTGTTGGGCCGATGGGTGCCGAGTTGGTTGAGTAGGGTAATATTGTCGCTTGGCCCGCCAAGATGCTCAAGCAGCCAGGGGATGATGCGGTTGTTTGGTGTCGCTCGGGTGATGTCGGTAAAGGCGATGCAAACCTTGGTGTCTGGTGAGATGCGATCGAGCAATGGTTGACTGCCGATGGGTTTTTTCAGTGCGTCGAGCACGGCCGATTTCTCATCGGTTAAGCCGTCAATGTGCGCCGGCTCGATGACCGTCGTGCGATTATCGGGGATCTCGATGGGAAGATGACCGGAGCCGTATGCCAGATTAACTTTCATCCAAAACGCGTCGGCAGCGTACCGTCACACGTTCGCCAAGCCAAGCGCATCAGTTCCACGAGAGGTCATCCGGGCTGTCGGCGAGTAGGCGGTGCTGCCAGTCCAAGTTTCGGAGGATGTTTCGCCATGCCGTATCGTCAGGATCGCTGAAAACAAGTTCCGTCTTGGCTTGGCAGACGAGCCATGCCTTGCGGGCCAGTTCGCTCTCGAGTTGGCCGGCTCCCCAACCGGAGTAACCGAGGAACACCTCGATTTTGTGGTCGGGATTGACCGAGTTGGCGAGGTCGCTCAACTCGCCTGGATCCTGCACCAGTGAGAGGTTGTTCATAACGTTTCCCTGAAACATGAACGCATTGCTGTGGAGGATATGCATCGAAGACTCGTCAACCGGGCCGCCGGTACGGGTGCGCTGTTTTTTTAATGAGGGCGGCATATTGATCGGCAAGACGTCGCCGACGAGCTTGTTGCCAGGTTGATTGAGCACCAGTCCGAAGGCGCCTTCCTGCGAGTGCTGGCAAAGTAGAATGACCGTGTGGTGAAATAAGGAACCGTACATCCCGCCGCCGTCCAGCAGCAGATACCCTTGTAGGCTCTGGAATTGACTGTTCATCCGCCTGCTACAACCTTAACGATTTCTATCGAGTCGTCCGCTTTGAGTTGCCGCTTTGCGAACTCCGAGGGCGGCACTGCTTCGCCGTTGAGTTCCACGACCACGCTGCGCGGTAGCATGCCCTGCCCTTCGAGAAAACCTTGCAGCGAAACCGGCAGTCCGGTGGCAATTTCCCGCCCGTTGGCGATGACGTATTGTTGCGAATCACTCATTGCGCTGCGGTGACTCTGTCGCTGAACCGTGCTGAAGTCAACGGCTACTGCTTGGCCAAGTGCGTATCGCTCGGTAGGCTGCTGCACCGATGCATATCCGCTCCATTGTGGCACCGCTGCTCAAGTGGTTCGCCCAGAACGCCCGAGACCTGCCATGGCGGCGGACGCGCGATCCATATGCCATATGGGTGTCAGAGATTATGCTGCAGCAAACGCAGGTCAAGACCGTGATCCCGTACTGGCAACGGTGGATGGAGCGGTTGCCGGATATTGCATCGCTCGCTGCCGCCGATGATGACATGGTCATCAAACTTTGGGAGGGCCTCGGCTATTACTCTCGGGCTCGCAATCTGCAACAGGCGGCGAGACAAATCCGGGATGAACTCGTTGGCCGTTTCCCCCGCGACTTGGCCGGAGTCTTGGTGTTGCCGGGAGTGGGACGCTACACCGGCGGAGCGATTTGTAGCATCGCGTACAACCAGCCGGAGCCGCTCGTTGATGGCAATGTCGCCCGGGTACTGGCGCGTCTGCTTGGCATCGAAAAGTCTCCGAAAGCCAAGCCGGTTGCCGATCGGCTGTGGTCTGTCGCCGATGAATTGGTGAACCACGCTGTGACGATGCAAAAGCCGCGACAACGAAATGCCTCCGCCTTCAACCAAGCGATGATGGAGCTTGGCGCGTTGGTCTGCACGCCTCGAAGTCCGCTCTGCGGCGACTGCCCGCTCAAGGGTCGCTGTACCGCTCGAAAGCAAAATAAGGTCGAGACTATCCCTGCCTTTGCCAAGCGGGCGGTGATAACCAATCGACGGTTCATCGGTTTTCTCATCGCTTGGCGCGGGAAGGTCTTTGTACAGCGCCGGCCAAGCGGCGAGGTGAACGCCGGCTTTTGGGAGTTCCCAAACTGGGAGGTCGACGCTGCGTCAACGGCAGATCACTTGGCCAAGCGTGAACTTAGACTTGGCAAGGAGGAGTTGGAACCGCTCTGCACCATCAACCACTCCATCACCCGCTACCGCAATCGACTTGATATCTTCGTGATCGAGCCTGACTGCAAGCCGCGATTGACCAAGATCAAAGGCAAATGGATCCCTTTGGCCAAACTTTGCGAATTCCCTTTCACCGCCGCCCACCGCAAAGCCGCCAATCAATTTGTTGATTGAGTGGTTGTGAAAATAGTTTAGTGCTTAAAAGGAAAGTTTTGCCTGTATGAGTATTCAGGTGTAACCAATGAAAACTCAGGAACGTTTGTATTGAGAATGCTTTTTGGTGCCATGAATAAACTGACACTCAAACTGATAATAGCTGTGACATCCTTTGGCCTGATGACGCGTGATGCGATTGCACAGGAACGTGGAGGGCGAGTGGATGACGATCGCGGACGACGCCCCGAATTTGGCGGGCAGGCTGGACAAGGCAGCTTCATGCGCACACTTCCGATCATCATCGCCCTTGATGTCGACAGGAACGAGGAAATCTCCGCTGAGGAAATCAAGGGTGCTGTTACAGCCCTCAGGAAGATCGACAAAAACAAAGACGGCAAACTGACAGCAGATGAACTACGCCCGAGTTTCGTTGGGAACCGGAGCGGCAGAGGTGCCAGTGGGATTCCCAACCGCTCTCGTGTACCTGTCCCTCAATCTTCAGAGTCAAACTCATCGACAAAGACAGGAAAAGATGAGACCTATCTCAAACAACTTTGGTCTTATGGACTAATCAGCAGGCGTACAGGCAGTCCGTTGATAGAGGCGGGCGGTGAACACAGAATGGACAAAAGCAAAGTGTCTTACGGTCACAACGTTGTCGTTGATAGAGATGGCAAGGCTATCCGCCCAGGTGGCAGGCCTTTGCAGGGCGGTGAACAGTTAAAATTGACCCAGGAATATCAGAAGGACAAAAACGTGCGCGAACTGGCCAAGGTTTATACCATAATGGCGCCGATCAGGGATGCCATATTGTATGAGTTTGAGAATACTTCAAGGGAAGAGTGGCTGAAGCTGACCAAGGTGCTGGCGGTCAATAATATCAAGACAACCAAGACGGCGACAATTGGGCCGCGAAGTGTTCTTTCAAGTGAACAGGTGTATGATTATGTCGCCAGCGGACCGCACGTGGGTAGCCCTGTCATGAGGTTTCTGGAGGAAGCAGAACTGGAGCTCAAGTGCCTGGCGTTTATTGACGTGAAGATTCCTGCCGCCGCCGCCGCAATGGCACGGCATAGCAAGGAGCACAATATTGATGCTGGTTCCGGTATAAAATTGCCATAAACCAAAATAATTCGTCACTCACCGGACGAGTGCATACTGTCTCGGCGTGCCAGTTAATGATAAAGGATGGCTTGATGTATCCTTGACCTCGATGGAACGAGCGTTGCGTGCGTTGCAAGGAGAGCCGGTTGATCGACCGGCAGCCATAACGCCAACCAGCGTTGTCAACGTCGAGTTGATGGATTACTCGGAATCGCCGTTTCCAGAGGCGCACCGGGATCCAGAGAAAATGACAGCTCTGGCTGAGACAGGACATACGGTTCTCAGCTATGACACCATCATGCCGGTCTTCACGATTATCCAGGAATCGGTGGCGTTGGGATGTGAGGTCGAGTGGGCCGAGAAGGACAACTGGGCGACCTGTCGCGGTCGCTTGGCGGTGCGGCCGGAAGACCTGAAGTTCCCCAAGGATTATCTCCGGCACGAGGCATGTTCTTGCGTGCTGGAATCGCTCCGGGAACTGAAGCGGCGCCATCCTGACGTGCTGATTATTGGCAAGACCATGGGGCCGTGGACTCTGGGCTATCATTTTTTTGGGACGCAGGATTTTCTGCTGATGACAATCGATGATCCAGATGCGACAATGCGAGCGCTCCACATCCTCAAGGAGATTACGGTCGAGTTTGGACTCGCACAGATCGAGGCGGGTGCCGATGTGCTTACGTTGCCGGATCATGCGACCGGTGATTTGGTTAGTGCGGAGTACTATCGCCGGTTCCTGTTTGACATTCATTGTGAGTTGGCCGAACGCATCCCGTGCCCTTTGATCATGCACATATGTGGGCGCACCGTGGATCGGATGCCGGACATTGGCCGGACCGGGTTTGATGCTTTTCACTTTGATTCAAAAAATCTGCCGGACGAATCGCTGGACGCCATCGGGTCGAAAGTGAGGCTGGTGGGCAACGTGAACAACCCAAAGGCGCTTTTTACCGGCGCTCCGGAAGCTGCCTACGCCGAGACTGTGCGTGCATTGGACGCCGGCGTGCCTGCAGTGGGTCCCGAATGCGCTGTGCCACTGCGTGCTCCCACGGAAAACCTGAAGGCCATCTCTCGTGCGGCGACCGAGTTCCCGGAATTGAGCCTGCCTGATCGCGAAGAGTGGCGTTCCCTGGCTGAGGTATATGGCTAGCAGGGGTGGAGTATTTGAATGTTCTTCTTATCCTTTCCGATGACCGCAGTGTTCCTCATGCCGGTTGCCACGGGGATGAAAACTGAAAACGGTTCAGTATTACGTCTAATCTCAATGCCTTAACCGCTGATGAATTGGAACAATTCGGTTTATCCTTTTTTGAGTCACTAAAGAGGTGATGTGGTGCAAGTCGATCTTTTAGGGGCGGCGTTTTGTGGAAAGTTCTTATGGAATTCCACTTTCATACGTCTATCGTTTGACCAACGACGAGAAGCGGAAGCAGTACAACAAAGTGTACAAAGTTAGGCAGAGGGAAAAGCATGCCGTGGTCAACTAGGTTAAGCACCAAGCATCAACAGAGAGATAACATCACTCGCCTCACAGGGAAAACCTTGAGCCTCATTTGCAATCATTGGAACCGATCAACTCGGTCGCTTCTTTCTAATGGGAGTAGTGGTATGCTTGTGTCGCTTGGCCAAGTCCGGCAGATTTTGGGTATGCGCTTTTCCAGATTTATGGTCGTTGTGGGTTGTGTGCTTGCGTTCGCCAAGGCCGCGGCACAGCAGGCATTACATGAGAAGACGTTTCGCGATTGGGATAAGAATAAGGATGGTAAATTATTCAAGTCCGAGTTACCTCAACAGGTCAAACGAAACTTTGAACGTGTGGATGCTGACAAGAGTGGCTTCATTTCACTTAAAGAGCATGTTGATTTCCTAACGCGAAATTCCAATGCCCGCAATCAAAACGCCAAGGATTGGAGTGGCTTCAAAGTTATACGCGATATCCGCTATGCAGGAACGGATCACGAACGCCAGTCGTTGAACTTTGCTTTGCCGTTGAAGCGCAAGAGTAATAAGCCATTACCGGTGATTGCCTACATCCATGGAGGCGCTTGGCGGGCGGGTAATAAAAATGGAGGGCTGAATCGATTGCACGAATTTCTAAAGTCAGGTGAATTTGCCGGGGTGACTATAGGTTATCGTCTTAGTCAGCATGCTAAATGGCCTGCGCAGATTCATGATTGCAAGGCGGCGATTCGATGGATCAAGGCCAATGCAAAAAAGTACAACTTGAACGGCAGTCGAATCGCTGTTCATGGAACCTCTGCTGGAGGTCATTTGGTTGCAATGTTAGGAACGTCCGCTGGTGTGGCGAAATTGGATGGCTTACTTGGTCCTTATACGGAACAGTCTACGACGGTTCGATGTGTGATTGATTGTTTCGGGCCAACCAATTTTTTACGGATGAACGATTTTGAGGGTCGCATCGATCACGATGCAGTGGACTCGCCTGAGAGTCAGTTGATTGGTGAGGCGATACAGGAAAATAAAAAGCTTACGCTGGCGGCGAACCCAATTTCCTATGTTAATAAGGGTGATGCACCATTTTTGATTATCCATGGGACCAAGGACATGTCTGTTCCTTACAGTCAATCTGTAATGCTTCACAAGGCACTAAATGCAGCCTGTGTACCGTCGGTCTTTTTGTCGGTGAAAGGCGGCGGCCATGGTGGAAGCGGTGGTGTATTAGTTGAGAGATTCAGAACGTTTTTGGATCACTATTTATTGAATAAAGAGGGAGTGGTCTCCGACGAAAGCATCCCTGTGGAGAAGATTAGTCGCCGCTGATCCTTTGTTCTGTGGAACCAACCCCTCTTCATAGGGAGATGATAGGCAAACGTAAGAAAGCACCTAAATTATCAACTGCGTAACACTAGTATGTGTAACAATAAATGCCTTTTTCGAGAGAAAGGGGCAACTTGTTAATTTTGTTAGGGCTTAACCTTTGGATTTCTTGGCGACCAGACAGGCGTAGTTACTTCCAATCAAGATTTAGGGGAACTTTTTTGCCGTTGGCGGCTTTGGATTCATCGGCTGCTTGCATGAAGGCGTAAATCTCCAATGTTTCTTGAGAGGTGACCGGCGACTTGCCGCTCTTGAAAAAATTGACCACCGCTGCGACGAGCGGCGCGTAGCCGTCGTAACCGCCGACCGGGTGTTCGCCGGTCTCGCATTTCGCCGTGCCGCCATATCCGTTACCCTCGCGGAAGATGCCGATGCGTCCGTCTTTCCATGTGCCGGTGACCTCGATTTTCCCACCCTTAGTTGTGCCTCGTTGCACGGAGACACAGCCGGGACCCATCACGGTGAATAATGACTCTACGCCGTGAATGCCGTACCAAAACAGGTCGGGGTGATGTGGTTCAAGATGCGCCGGGCTGAAGGTTTCGCAGCGTAGAACCTTGCCGTAGTCGCCGGCGCGGGCGGCCAGTGTCTTTTTGGCAAAGCGTAACGAGGAAGAACTGAACACGGGAATGTTGTACTCTTTGGCTAGTTGATAAATCTCCACGCAATCTTCGAGTGTCCCAGCCAGGGGTTTGTCGATGTAGAGGGGCTTGCCGGCCTTGATAACGTCGATTGCGTGCTTGAGGTGGGGGCGGCCATCCACATTTTCAATCATCACCGCATCGACGTGCCGACAAAGTTCGTCGACGGTGGGGTAGAGTTTCACACCCCATTTGCCGGTCAACTCGGCGGTGTATTTCTCGACGCGCGTGTAGCTCGACTCGACGTCTGAGCTGCTATCCTTGACGGCGGCGACTATCCGGGCGCCAGTGATGTGATTTTTGTCGGTCTTGTCGTTGAGAACTCGCGTGAAGGCGGTGACGTGCGAGGTGTCGAGCCCAACCATGCCGATTTTCAGGTCGGCCGCCTGGCTGGATGCGACGAGGGCGGCAGCCATTGCCAACCCAGCAAATCGTGTGGATTTCATTTGCTAAATGTCAACTTAAGCTCGGCTGAACGCAAGGCAATTAGTGAGCAGCGAGTGAAGTGAATCGAACGGTGCCGTGTTCGGGCAAGCGGAGAACCCCGAAGA
>Ga0163108_10002009_pt1 | contig 14805 bp, 5 predicted proteins | sample Fk1155metaG_FD_109644 | JGI IMG/M metagenome (GOLD analysis project Ga0163108, IMG submission 109644) | Marine microbial communities from the Central Pacific Ocean - Fk160115 155m metaG | ecosystem: Environmental > Aquatic > Marine > Oceanic > Photic zone | place: The Central Pacific Ocean...
GCGGAATCGCCCGGGCGATTGGCAAGAAGGGGAGCGAGCAGGTGAGGGGCTTCGTACGGGAGGGAGGCGGTTATATCGGTATCTGCGCCGGCGGCTACCTGGCGGCCTCCAATTACGACTGGAGCCTGGGGCTCGTCGATGCGAAGACCATCACCGGCAAACACTGGCTGCGCGGCAAGGGCAAGGTGAAGATCGAGTTGACAGATGATGGACGCAGGGTTTTCGGGGATTTTAAGGGGCCTCTCGATGTCCTCTTCGCCAATGGGCCGATTGTTTCTCCCGCGGGTCTCGACGGGCTGCCGGATTTCAAGCCGCTCGCCATCTACCGCACCGAGCACGCCGAGAACGGCAGCCCGGCCGGCCTGCAGGTAGGGACTCCGGCGATCCTGGCCGGCAAGTGCGAGGGGGGACGGGTCATCAGTATCAGTCCCCATCCTGAAGCCACCAGGGGACTGGAGTTCTTTATTCCCCGCGCGGTGGAGTGGGTAGCGGACCGTTCACCGCAGAGCCTTGTCGCCACTCCTTCTCCAGGGAAACAGCCGCCTGCTCAAAGTGTTGAACGCCTTGGGGTGATGCCTGATCTTACGGCGACGGACTCCGAGGCGGCTCTGCCCTTTGAGGGCAAGCACTATGGAGGGCCGGTGGCAGCTTCAAACGCCCTGGCCTGGCTCGCCCGGGAAAGGAAGTACGATCGCCTGCTGCCCGAGGGCAAGCTTGACTCGCGGCTTCAGGGCCGCCTGGCCAGGCGGCTCGGCGGCCGAGGCTACATGAACACCGAGACTCAGCGGCAGACTGGAACCCCGGCGGCCCTGAGGGGCATCGGCAAGCTGCTGGCGGAGAAAGGGTATTCAGCTGACTTCGCCTACCAGGGATGGCGGCGGGTTGAGAAGAAATTCAGGGCGGGATGGCCCTGGCCGGATATTGACTGGGTGAAGGGCTCTTTGCAGGGCGACTCCATGGTCTTGCTCATTGTCGGTTGGTACCGACACGATGCCGACAAGGACACCTACGAGCGCTCCGGCGGTCACTGGGTAACCCTGGCCGGGTATGGAGTCGATGAAAAGGGCCGTGCCGATGAGGGGGTCCTGTTGATTCATGATCCGTCGCCGCGGGCCGGGATGAAGCCTGCGGTGGAATACGTCCGGATGGAGCCGATCGCGAGCGGCCGCCTGGTTGGCAACTCGAGCATGCCCAAGGGAGCCAATAGCGCTGTGGGCTTCTATCGCCTGGGCGGTGGAATGCACCTTAACGCCGAGCGCGGTGATGTCTGCATCCTGGACGGAGCGGTTGTTGTCAGCCTGGAAAGGCCAGCGCCTGCGAGGAAGTAGGCGGCTGGATTTTCGGAAGCGGGTTCTTCCTACATCTTTAGACAAACACCGTATCTTTGTGGGTTAGAATGGCCCCGCGGGTACCGGATCGGTCCGTCCCGCCGCCATGCCGATTTCCCGGCAGGCGAAAGTGAAGAGAACTTTTCGAAGACCATAGAAATTGAAGGTGACCTGGATGAATAGCCGCCGATTTTTTGTTTCCCTCGTGAGTCTTTCGTTTTGCGGGTTTCTTTCGCCGCTGGCCGCGGAAGATGTCGCGGCTTTAAAAAAAGAACCCGCGGCAGTAGCGGCTGAAGCTCAGAAGCCTCTGCCGGAGAAGGTCACCTTCAGCGAACATATTGCGGCCATCATTTTCAATAATTGTTCGAGTTGTCATCGGGCCGGAGAGGTCGCGCCCTTTGACCTGTTGAACTACCGCGATGTACAGAAACGCGGACGCATGATTGCCCGGGTTACCGGGAGCCGCTACATGCCGCCCTGGCATCCGGTTCCCGGCCACGGCGATTTCAGCGATTCAAGACGCCTGCAGGACCGGGATGTTGAGTTGATCTCCAAGTGGGTGAAGACTGGCATGGAGGAGGGAGATGCAGCAAGCCTGCCGAAGCTGCCCGTTTTTACCGATGGCTGGCAGCTTGGTGAGCCGGACCTCGTGGTCAGCATGGAGAAGGCCTACCAGGTTCGCGCAGGCGGGAGCGACATCTACCGGAACTTTCTAATCAAGGTGGCGCTTCCGGAGGATAAGTGGGTGACTGCTATCGAGATCCGGCCTTCGGCTCGCGCGGTATTACATCACAGCCTCTTTTTCGTCGATACCACGGGTGAGGCACGGCGATCCGATGGACGTGACGGGACGGTCGGCTTTCGCGGGATGGGGTTCCGCAGGAGCGGGAGTCTCGGCGGCTGGGCGGTGGGCGGCAGCGCCCGCAAGCTTCCCCAGGACCTGTCGATGCCGCTGCCCAAGGGGGCCGACATCGTGCTCGCATCCCACTTTCATCCTTCCGGGAAGATTGAAATGGAGAAAACCACCCTCGGTCTTCATTTTGCCGACAAGCCTCCGCATCGGAAGCTCCTGGCTTTCCAGGTCCCGCCGGTTTACGGCAGCCTCTCGGGAATAGACATTCCCGCCGGTGATGCGGATTACCAGGTCCGCGACAGCTTTACGCTTCCGGTCGATGTCGATCTGATCGGTGCCGGAGCGCACGCCCATTACATTGGCAAGTTCATGCAGGCCAGCGCCACCTTGCCCGATGGAACGAAGAAGCCGCTCTTCTATATCGATAAGTGGGATTTCAACTGGCAGGGACGCTACCATTACGCGGAGCCTGTCAGGCTGCCCAAGGGAACCGTTATCAACGGGGTGGTGAGTTTTGACAACTCAGCCGACAATCCCTTTAACCAATTTGATCCCCCTCGCCGGGTTCGATGGGGGCTCGAGTCGACCGATGAAATGGGGAGCATTATCTTCAAGGTCATCTGCGTCAACCAGGGAGATGAGGGACGCTTCGAACGCGGGGTTCGTCAGCAGATGATCGATACAGGCAGTCGTCTCGGCGGCAGGTTCGCAGGCCGCGGCAGATTTGGAAGGGGCGGCTCCCGTGGCGGATCCCGCGGCGGTTCGGGCGTCGGCGGTTTGCTGGGCAGGCTGCGTGACCGGGTCAGGAATCTCGATCGAGATGGTGATGGAAAGATCGATGAGAGCGAGATGACAGGACGGTATAAAGACTATCTCAAGCGGCTTGATACGAATGGCGATGGTGTTGTCGACTCCGATGAGATCGAGGGGCTGGGAGGGAGCGGCTCCTCCAGCCAGCCCGCGCCGCCAAAGCGGGAGCCCGAAAAGAAGGGCGACTGAAATGCCTGGAGATGGGAGCCCGAGGTCAAACATCCTGGGGCTGTTGGCATCGACCGTTTGCTTCGCGGCATTTTTTTCCCTGGCCGGTTGTGTTCCTTCCGCTCCAGGTGGTCTGTCCCTGATGGATCTCGATGGGCGGCCGCAGAAACCGCTGGATCTCTCCGGAGTGAAGGCCAACGTGGTGATTTTCATCACCAATGATTGTCCTATTGCCAACAGCTACGCACCTGAGATCAAGTCCATCATTGGCGAGTATTCTCCCCGCGGGGCGGGTTTCTTCCTGGTTCATGTGGATCCGGATCTGGGTCTCGAGAAGGCGAAGAAACATGCCGCGGACTTTGGCTACGAAAATGCCATCCTGAGAGATCCCCGCCATGTCCTGGTTTCCGAACTCGATGCGGATGTCACCCCGGAGGCGTTTGTTATCGGCAAGTCAGGGATCCTCTATCGCGGAAGAATTGATGACCTGTACGCTGACCTGGGAAAAAAGCGGCGGCAGGCCCGAAGCAGGGACCTGAGAGACGCGCTCGATGCCGTTCTCTCCGGGAAGGCTGTTAAAAATCCCACGACAAGGGCGGTTGGCTGCTATATTCCCGAACTCTGAGCCGTTCCCGGTGAGCGGGAGTTTCTTTTTCCCGTGTTTTCGCCTTTAGCATGCAACTTTGTGACATCCGGCGTGTTTAGCTTAGCTCAGGCTCGGGGTTTCTCAGGCTGGGTACGGCAGGGGGGCGCAAGGTTCCACGGTGTATTCTTTCGATTCTGTCGTTACAATTGGTGCAGGGCCAATGTTCGTGGGGTTCTTTTCTCAGGAGATTATGTAAGAGATGAATCATTCTGTTTTTGAAAGCTGTGCCGGATTCTTTCAAGTGAGGATCCTGGCGTTTCTCGTGTCCCCCTTTCTGGTCTTCGGCGCTGCGGTTGCCGGTGATGAGGACTTCTATGATGGCGAAGTTCTTCGCACCATCGAGCTGAGCTTTCCCGGAAATAATTTCTGGAGTCAGCTTGAAGAGGTCTCGCAGGTAGATGACCAATACCTTACCGGTGACATGACGGTAGATGGCATCGTCTATGAAGGAGTCGGGGTTCGATGGCGGGGCAACACATCCCAGAGAAATGCCGGTGAGAAGCGATCTTTCAAGATCTCCGTAGACCACACCGATTCTTCTCTCGATCTTTACGGGTACCAGACGGTCAAGCTGAATAACGCCGCTGGCGATCCATCCTTTCTCAGGGAGGCGCTCTACTCGCAGACCTGTAAGAAATATTTCCCCGCGCCAACGGCGAACCACGTCAAGCTGGTTCTCAATGGACAGAACTGGGGCGTCTACGTGAATGTTCAGCAGTTCAATAAGGATTTTCTTGATGAGTGGTATGACAGCACCAAGGGGAACCGCTGGAAGGCCAATTCCGGAGGCGGGACGGGTGGAAATGGAAACCAGGGCGGCGGCGGTCGCCCTCCGCGCCCTCCGCGCCCTCCGCGTCCCAGGCAGAACGTTCAGCCGGCTGCCGTTCCCCAGGGTGGAGCCGTCCAGCCGAATGGAGCCGGAGCGGGACAGGCTCTTCCTCCTCTCGGTAACTGCGGCGGCGGAAATTTTCTCACGAGGGGGCAAGGCGCCCTGACCTGGCTCGGGGCAGACCAGAGCCAATACCAGGCCGCTTACGAGCTCAAGTCCGATGACCAGGAAGATCCCTGGGCGGCGCTTGTCGAGTTCTGCGATGCCTTTAACAATACCCCGGACGCCGAGTTCGAGGAGCTTGTTCATGACATCCTGGACGTCGACGCGACACTCTGGATGATCGCCCTAGAGAATGCCTTCGCCGATGACGATGGCTACATTCACAAGGGACTCGACTACACGATCTACCAGGACCTCAGCTACGGACGTTTCCACACGATCCAGCACGATGGCAACGAGGCCTTCCGTTGTATTAATGGCTGGCGGGTTCTTCCCGAGATCGACAATCCAAACCGTCCGGTGCTGGTGCGGCTGATGGAAATCCCGCGCCTGCGGGCCCGCTACGTGGCTCACCTGCGGACCCTGATCGAAGAATCGTTCAACTGGGATGCGATGGGGCCGCTGGCCACCGATATGCACAACCTGATCGCCGAGGAGGTGGGGCTTGATACGAAGAAGCTCTTCTCCACCAACGCCTTCTATGACAACCTCGAGAGCGCTTCGGGAAATGTTCCCGGGATACGCCAGTTTGTCGAGGAGCGCCGCGATTTCCTTCTCGCCCATCCTGAGCTCCAGGAGCCCGCTCCGAACATTCTCTCGGCCGAGCTCCAGCTCGAGCCCGATGGCGCGGGCGGCTTCTACCCACCCGTCTCCGGAGAGGAGGTAGGCATTCGAGTCGAGGTGGAGGCCGGTCCTTCCATCGATTCGGTGGTCGTCTACCACGCCGGTGTGCCGGATGCGCCCTTTGAGCAGGTCTATCTTCGAGATGATGGGAACAACGATGACGGCGCTGCCGGCGATGGGGTCTATGGAGGCGCGGTGCCGTCCTATCCCGCGGGCACCGAGGTTCGCTATTACGTGGAGGTTTACGCTGACGGAGTTACGTCCTTCGAGCCTCCCCGAGCCGAGCTTGGGGCTGACTCTTATATTGTTGACATGGATGTTGCCCAGTTCACCCCGGTGGTGATCAACGAGCTCATGCCCCTGAACGAAGCTACGCTGGCCGATCCCCAGGGAGAGCTTGATGACTGGGTCGAGCTGCACAATATTACGGCCGAGACCGTCGATCTCTCTGGCATGTATCTCAGCGACAAGGAAGGCAACCCCAGGAAGTGGGAGCTGCCCGAGGGTACGACAATCGCCGCCGGCGGATATCTGATTGTCTGGCTGGATGAAGACGGCAGCGACGAGCCGGGTCTTCACGCCAACTTCAAGCTCACGAGCGAAGGCGAGATGCTCATGCTGGTCGACAGAGATGAGGGCGACAACCAGTTGCTCAATAAGGTCATCTTTCCCGCCATGGAGCAGGACAGGAGCTGGGGCCGCTATCCGAATGCCACGGGCAATTTCGAGGCTCTCCAGGGGACCCCGGGAGAGTCCAATGGAAGCGGCGGCGGCGGGCCCGTCTTCCGGCGAGGGGATGTGAACGATGACGTCAATGTCGACATCTCCGATGCGGTTCGCGTGCTCGCCTATCTCTTTGGCGGGGCCGAGACACCGTCCTGTGTCGATTCCGGAGACAGCAACGATGACGGAGAGATCAACATTACCGATGCGATCTTCCTGCTGAACTACCTCTTTGTAGGTAACCTGGAGCTGCCGGCTCCAGCGGGCGGCGCCTGCGGTGAAGACCCGAGCGAGGATTCGCTTGGGTGTATCGTCTCCACGGCATGTAATTAGTTCCTGGGGTTTTCCCCGGGTTTACAGGGCCGGGCGCCAACGCCTTCGAGGCGGGGCGCCCGGCCCTTTTTTATTTCCGGCTATCTCCAGCGGGAAATGGCGGAGGCTCTCGGGTTACAATTCCTTTTCGTAATCCTTGCTGATCCCGAAGAATAAACATGGAGACATTGAGATATGCTGCTGATGCGCATCTATGAGCTCGCTCGCAGAGCCTCCCGGATTGTGGTGTTGTTGACGGCCGGCCTCCTGCCTGGGGAGCTCGCGGCCGGCGCGGAGGAAGCCCCGGCGCGGCAGCTGGTCTACCTGGGGACCTACACCAGGGGTGGGGGAAGCGAGGGAATCTATGTCTGCGAGCTTGATCTTCGCAAGGGCACCCTTGCCCATCTTCGGCTGGCAGCAAAGTCGAAGAACCCATCTTTTCTCGCGCTCCATCCTTCAGGCCGGTTCCTCTACAGCGTCAGCGAGATCGCTGATTTTGAGGGCAAGAAAACAGGGGCTGTCAGCTCGTTTGCGCTCGACCCGAAGAGCGGGGCGCTCAAGTTTCTGAACAAGAAACCATCAGGCGGCGGAGGTCCCTGCCATCTGGTGGTGGACCATGGCGGCAAAAATGTGCTGGTTGCCAACTATGGCGGCGGCAGTGTGAATGTGCTGGGCGTCGGCGCTGATGGCCTGCTGGCCGACCCGACCGGGTTTGTTCAGCACAAGGGATCGAGCGTGAATCCCAGGCGCCAGAAGGGGCCGCATGCTCACTCGATCAACCTGGATGGGAAGGGGGCCTACGCTTTCGCCGCGGATCTCGGTCTCGACAAAATCCTCGTTTATCGTTTCAACCCCGTTGCCGGGACCTTGACGCCTAATAAGGTGCCGAGCGCTTCCGTTTCCCCTGGGGGCGGACCCCGCCACTTCGCGTTTCATCCCGGCGGAAAGTTCGCCTATGTCATCAATGAGATGGCCTCGACGGTTACCGCGTTTTCCTATCAAGCGAAGACGGGAAATCTCTCTGAAATCCAGACGGTCACGACTCTCCCCAGCGGATTCTCAGGCAATAGCAGCACGGCGGAGGTCCAGGTGTCGCCCGATGGGAAGCTTCTCTTCGGTTCCAATCGAGGCCACGACAGCATCGCGATCTTCTCGATCGACAGTGCATCGGGGCGTCTTACCGTTCGCGGTCACCAGGCCACCGGAGGCAGGACTCCGAGGAATTTCGGGGTCGATCCGACCGGCCGTTTTCTGCTGGCGGCCAACCAGAGCTCAGACACGGTTGTTGTTTTCCGCATTGGCCCTGCGGGACTTACTCCTACCGGGAGCGTGCTCAATGTGCCGCGTCCGGTTTGCGTCAAGTTTCTGCCGGCGGCTGATTAGTTTGCGAGAATACCGAGGTGCCGGTAGCGTGTTCAGGCGCGGTTGGCTAAACTGAAACGGCTGGTTCATTCATAGGGGGAGAGCTTATGAAAAGACAGGTTGTCACGCTGGTGGCGACTTTTATGCTGTCGGTCCTCCCGGCGTATATCCTTTTCGCGGTTGAAGCCCATCGCTACGCGGCTGTTTTTTCTGATGGGGCCCTGCTCGAGGGGAACCAACTTCATCGCTGGAATGATAGACTGAGTGTTCCAACCCTCGAGGGGGTGAGCCTCATCGATCCCGGAAATCCGGTTCGTTGGCTTCGGGACCGGCGTCTTCGCGAAAAGGCGTACCAGTCTTCCGCCTCCAGCTTTGTTGAATTTGTCGGAGGGGACAGGTTGCCGGGAAAGGTGGCAGGGGCCGGCTTTGAGGCAGCCGGAGGCGCGGCATCCTGCCTGTTGGTTGATACCGAGGGAGCCTTTTCGCATCCTGACGGGACAGGGAGGAAATATTTTCGCGTATTGCCTTCAAAGGTCCAGCGGATCGTCTGGCGCAGGACAAAGATCCAGGCGCTGACTCCCGGTTTTGCCTATCTCCGCAGCGGCCGCCTGGTCGAGTTTCGCCGCCTGCGATGGGGGCAGGAATCCATCTCTCTTCTGCTCAAAGATGGTGTCAAGGAGTTCTCCTTCGGAGAGCTGGATGAGCTTCACCCCTTTACCGATGATCCGTGGGAGATCTACTACAATGATCTCGCTGTTTTGAGCCCCGGGCTTGAGGGGAGCCTGTTTCGTATTGAGACGGTGGATGGGCTTGTCGCGACTGCCAGCAGGCCCCGTTTCCATGCCGCCTCCTTCCAGTCTTTGCAGGAGCGCGAGCGCTACAGCAGGATCAGGGCGTCGCTCGAGGGCCAGCTGAAGAATTTTGACCGGCACAATACCGCTTCTCTCGCGAAGATTGAAGAACTGGAGAAGAAGGTCGGCGTGGAGCTCAAGAGCCAGGCGGGAAAGCCTGGGGGCAGTGAAAAGGCCAGGTCGCCGAACAAGGCCGGCCAGGTGCTTTCGGACCTGCGCAGACGTCATCAGCGACGACTCGAAACGCACGATCGGTTGACCGCGAACCTTGAGAAGAGCCGGCTTCTGCAATTGGGCAAGTTGTCGGAGGAGGAGAGGAAGATCCAGCTGGATGCTTTCAGGAAGGACCGTAGTGACCAGCGGAAGCAGATCGTGCGGCAGCATGGCGAGGAGGCGAGCCGGGCTCGAGCGAGGCGTCTTGAGCAGGAGAAGCGCATGGTCTACCCCAGGAGGGTTCTCAGCGTTGAGCAGCTCAACAGGTTCTCCCGGGCGGCAAGCGGTGCGCGGTTGATTGCCGCGGTCGACGGATACAATAACTGGCTGGGCGCTATGGAGAGGGCGCGGGAGAGGGCTGAGAGGCTTCGCGAGGAGCGGGGTACGCCTGACACCTGGCAGCATATGTTCCAGCCGGCCTGGTCCCTTGATCCGATCTGGACCCCCTTCAACAGGATCCACACCTGCAGCTTCTTCAGGCCGGAGGAGCTGCAGTTGTCGCGGCTGTACCCGGTCGCCTTCAAGGAACGGCACTACCTGGCCAAGTCAGCTGGTTGGCGCGTTGATCGAAACAGCAGAAACGCTTTTCTTTCGAGTGCCAATAGAGGCTATGGCTGGGGTTATTCGGTACATGCCTACAATGAGTTGCACTTCGAGCTGGGGCCGCTGGTTACAAGCTTCAGGTCGCGCCTGGGGCTCGACAGCCAGGTAGGGGATGGCGGCTGCGTTGTGGGAAGGGTCTTTCTCGGCTCAATGGAGAGGGAGCCTCTTTACCAGAGTCCGTTTCTCGTTGGCAGCTACCAGGCGGTGGATACCGGTCGGCTGGTTCTTCCTCCCCACCAGCCCGCAGGCAGCAGGCGTCTGATCCTGCAGGCTGATACCGCGCACGCTGAAGAGGTCTCAGCCGTTGATCCTTTTGATATCAGGGACATGGTCGATTGGCTCGAGCCGATGCTCGAGCTGGATCGGGACCGCCTGGCGGAGGAGGTGAGGGGCCGTGTCCTTCTGAATGTTCCTGCCTGGAGAGGCTGGAACCCGATGTTCAGCCCCGGCGCGACGCGTGAATGGAAGGTCGTATTGGAAGACCGGGGAGAAGAGCGTTTTTTTTCGGGCCTCGAATTGCGGGGGGCTCCGCTTCTCTTGAGCCGCAAGCTCCAGCCGCTGGCGGGGCGTAGATGGCTGGAGGTGGATATGGGCGAGGCCGGCTCGCTGCTTCCGGACCCATCCATCCTGACGGTGCGGATCGATGGGAAGGAACTCGATCCGGCTGGGCTGCCGCGGCGGCAACCCTGGCAGGCAGGCTCGATTCCCTTGCTCTACGATCTCGGGGTCAACAACGAGTCCCCGGCTACGGTCGAGATCAGTCAAAAACCCGGCAGGCAATTGGTCTGCTGGAGGAGGCTCGCAATCGCCAGCAGGCCATCTGCTGTTTACGAATTCTCAACGCTCCTGGAGGCTTCCGGCGGGCTTGATCTCAAGCTGACCCGGGCTATCGCCCAGGTGGTAAGGTCGAGCCGGCTCGATTTTGAGGAAAAGAAAGCCGCCCTTCAGCTCTACCAGAGGGGGGCTGAAATCAATTACAGCGTAGCGACTCCCCTTGCCGAGTCAAAGCTCGTTGGGCGTAAGGATCTCTGGAAAGCGACCGCGAGTCACAATAACAAAGCGTCCGGCAGCGGCCCTCTGAACGCGTTCGATAAAAATCCGGGCAGCCGGTGGACCTCAACATTCAGCCAGCACCCCGGCATGTGGTTTACCATCGAGTTTCCCGGGCCGACCTTCCTTGGCGGGGTCCGGTTGATGACGCCTGGCTCGAACGACCATCCGGATGGGTACGAGATCTATGCTTCCATGGATGGGGTGAGGTGGTCCGGCGTGCTGGCGAATGGGGCCGGGACCTCGCCGCTGACGGCCGCCAGTTTTGCTCCGATCGAAGGGAGGTTTCTTCGTATTGTCCAGACAGGTAAAAAGAGCCTCTGGTGGTCGATCACCGAAATCGAGGTTCTCCAGCCGGCCACCGTGGATGTGGTCAGCTCGATCCTGCTGGGTGAAAATTGGCGCGGGACGGATGGCGATCTCGACCTGCTGAAGAAACTGCCATCTCTTCAATCAGTTTACTTTTCAGGGCAGAGCTCCAATAGCGCGGATGCGAGACTCGCGTTGCGACAGAACCTGGGAACTGTGGCCTTCAAAGAGAACAAGCGTCTTCCTTCAATTACGGGGGCGGTGTGCGAATTCAAGGTTACGAATAAGACGAACAAGAAGATCAATCTTATCTGGGTCGGTATGAAAGCCGAAGATGTGCCCCGTCCCGACCTGGTTCCCGGGCAATCCTGGGTCTGTCGATCTTACGTCGGCCACAGATGGGAGGCGCGCGTTGATGGGCGCAGGGTGAGCTTTTACGTGGTGGAGCCGGGCTTTGACTGGGATGTTGAGAATGAACAATAGAGCGGTTCAGTTGACATGGCCTTGGGGCTTGGCTTGGGAGCTTCGCCTCACGCGTGGAATCGGCCGCGTAAATTCCGCCTCGATCCGGCTGAACAGCCGGGGCTTCCCGGGGAGACTGTAGCCTGTGGTGGCGTTCCCGTATAGAATGATCCAGTACTTGCTTTTCAAGGAAGATTCGATGAGACGCCAGGCTGTTAGCACTATAGCGACGATTCTGCTTCTGGCCCTGCCGGTGAATTTCATGTCGGCGGCCGAATCCAATCCTTATGTCGCTGTGTTTTCTGATGGCGCGGTTCTCGAGGGAGAGCTGCTCCGTTTCTGGAACGACCCACAGGGCAAGCCCGAGCTCGAGGGCGTCAGCCTTTTCGATTCAAAAAATCCAGCCAGGTGGATCAGGGATCGCCGGCTGCGGGAGAAGGCCTACAAGTATTCCGCCGAGTCTTTCGTTGAATTTATCGGCGGGGACAGGTTGCCTGGGAAGGTTGTGAGCGCCAGCTTTGAGACCCAGGGAGCCAGTCCTTCCTACCTGCGTGTTGACACAGATGGGGCCTTTGCCCGGCCCGGAACGGTGGCGAGAAAATATTTCAGGGTCTTTCCTTCCAAGGTGCAGAGGATCGTCTGGCGCAGAATTGACAGGCAGGTTCTCACCCCCGGGGTTGCCTATCTGCGAGATGGGCAGACAGTCGAGTTTCGCCGCCTGCGTTGGGGCGAGGCTTCCGTTTTTCTTCTGCTGAGCGATGGGGTCAAGGAATTCGCCTTCGGCGAGATGGCCGAGATCCATCCCCGGACCAGGGATCCCTGGGAATCTTATTACGATGACCTCGCCATTCTCAGTCCAAATCTCAGGGAGTCGCTGTTTCAATTTGAATCAATCGATGGGCTCATTGTCACTTCTTCCAGTGGGCGCTTCCAGGCGCTGGGTTACAGTTCCCTTGAGGAGCAGGAACGGCTGGGGAGGGTCCGGGAAACTCTCAAGGGTCAACTCAACAACTTTGAACAGCACAACAAGGCCGCCCTGGAGAAAATCAAGACTCTTGAGCGGAAGCTGGATGAGGAACTGAAAAAACAGGCTGCCGCGGACACGCCTGACAAAAGGGAAGAGGACAGGCTGCGTGCGGTGACGGTTCGTCATCTGTCCCAGATGGAGCAACGTCACCAGCGCAGGTTGGAGTCGCACGATCGTCTGACTGCGAGCCAGGAGAGGACCAGGCTCAGGCAGCTCAAGAAACTGCCCGAGGACAAGAGGAAGGCTCAATTGGAAGCTCTCAGGAGAGACCGTCTTCGTCAGCGCAAGCAGCTCGAGCGGCAGAATGCCGATGAGGCCCGCAGGACGAGGGCTCAGCGCCAGCAGCAGGATCAGCGCAGGATCGAAAGAATCAGGGCTCTCAGGCGGGACCAGCTCAAACGGGCCAAGAAATCCAAGACGGCGGAGCAATTGTTTTCCCGGGTTGACGAATACAATGAATGGCTGGCTGCCATGGAGAAGGTGAAGGTCAGGGTGGAGATGCTCCGGGGTGACCAGGGAGGGCCGGAGACCTGGCAGCATATGGCCCATCCTGCCTGGTCTCTGGACCCGGTCTGGACTCCTTTCAATAAGATCCACACCTACAGCTTCTTCAAGCCGGAGGAAATACCTCTCTCACGTTTGTACCCCGCGGTGTTCAAGGAACGACACTTCCTGGCCAAGGATGCAGGCTGGCGGCTGAACCGAAACAGCAGGAACGCTTTTCTCGCAAGCGCCAGCAGGGCGTATGGATGGGGCTACGCAGTGCACGCTTACAACGAGCTGCATTTTGACCTCCATCCCCTGGTGATGGCGTTCAGCTCCCATCTTGGCTTGGACCGGAGAGTAGGGGATGGCGGTTGCGCCATTGGCCGGGTCTTCCAGGAGTCCATAGATGGGCAGCCGCTCTATGAGAGCCCCTTCCTGGTCGGCAGCCACCAGGCGGTCGATACCGGGAGGCTGGAGTTTACCGCCGCAACGGAAGGTCGTAAGAGACGGCTGATCCTGCAGGCTGATACGGCCCATGATGAAGGGGTCTCTTCCGTCGACCCGTTCGATATTCGTGACATGGTCGATTGGCTGGAGCCGATGCTTCAGCTTGATCGCAAACGTCTCAAGGTGCTCGTGAGCGACAGGGTTCATCTCAATGTTCCCGCCTGGAGGAACTGGATCCCGACGATCAGCGCCGCGGCCGTTTGCGATTGGCAGGTTGTATTCGAGAACCGGGGAGAAGGATATTTCTTCCCGGCTCTTTCCCTGCAGGGAGCCCCGGTTATCCTGAGCCGAACGGTCCAGCCCTCCGAGACGAGGAAATGGTTACAGGTCGATATGAGCCAGGTCAATGTTCTGCGCCCCGATCCTTCGCGGCTCGTGGTCCGGCTCGATGGGAAGGAGCTTGAGCCGGCTGAGTTGCCCCGGCGGCAACCCTGGCAGGTGGGTTCGATTCCTTTGCTCTATGACCTGGGGGTTAACAGGGATGCCCCGGCTACGATCGAGGTGACCCAGAACCCGGGTAAGGAATTGATCTGCTGGAGAAAACTCGAGGTCGTCAAGGGGCCATCGGCGGTGTACGAATTGTCGGCTCTCCTGGAGGAGGCTGGCGGGAAAGATCTTCAACTGACCCAGGCTATTGCCCGGGTACTCAAATCAGCGAGGCTCGATTTTGACGAAAAGAAGGCCGCTCTTCAGCTTTACCAGAAGGGCGCTGAGATCAACTATCGCAGAAAGGCTCCTGTCGCGACAATTAAGATTCTCGGCAGCAAGGATCTCTGGAAGGTTGCCGCGAGCCATTCCTCCACGGATGAATTCAAACCTCGCAACGCCATCGATGGAAATCCTGATACCCGCTGGACCTCGCATGCAAGCCAGCAGCCGGGCATGTGGTTCTCCGTCGAATTCCCCGGCCCGACTCTCATCGGGGGCGTCCGCTTGAAGGGGCAGGGTAACAACGATCACCCTGTGGGCTACCAGGTCTTCAGCTCACTGGATGGGGTTAAGTGGTCGGGTGTTCTGGCCCAGGGAGTGGGCTCTTCGCCGGTAACAGAATCTATTTTCCAGTCGGTCGAGGCGAAGTTCCTGCGAATTGTCCAGACAGGGAAAACTACCCTCTGGTGGTCCATTAACGAGATCCAGGTTCTCGAGCCGGCGACCGTCGACGTGGTTTCATCTGTTCTGCTGGGTGAGAAATGGAATGGCGGCGATGAGGATCTTGCAGTGCTGAAAAAGGTTCCGACCCTGGGTACGGTTCATCTCTCCGGGCAACTCAAGAACAGTCCGGAGGCTCTCACCGAGTTGCGGCAGAGCCTGGGGTTTGTTGCCTTTGAGGAGCATGAACGCATTCCTTCTCATTCAGGTACTCCGACCTGTGATTTCAAGGTCATCAACAAGACGGATAAGTTGTTGAAGATCGTCTGGA
>Ga0163108_10002015_pt1 | contig 14779 bp, 12 predicted proteins | sample Fk1155metaG_FD_109644 | JGI IMG/M metagenome (GOLD analysis project Ga0163108, IMG submission 109644) | Marine microbial communities from the Central Pacific Ocean - Fk160115 155m metaG | ecosystem: Environmental > Aquatic > Marine > Oceanic > Photic zone | place: The Central Pacific Ocean...
ACGATGCAGCGCTCACGACCTGTGTCTGCTCAACTGGAGTCACTGCCGAGAACAACGAAACAGGCTGAAAGTGGGGAGCCAAGGCGAGGCGCAGCCGTTCGTATACATCTGATCTTGATGCCACAGTGGAAGGCTCAACCAAGCCTTGAAGACCGACGTTCAACTCATCCATACACCCACGGAGCCGCTGCTCCTCCTCGGTCGTGAGTCCACGCAGGCCATCGGGACCCGTAAACTCACCGAGCACGTCTGCAGCACACCTGATCAATGCATCGACATGCAAGCTTGCAGCGTCAGTGGGGGCACCTTTATGCATCCAGTCCTCGTTCTCAACCTTGCGGTATCACCACATACCGCCCCTACAGAAAACGAGCTGGTCACAAGACAGTAGATCCACCGAAAAAGCCCACCACCCCCAAGGGGCGATGGGCCCATTCGAAATAAATCTATCCAGATTTAGGGCACGGTAACGCCGTATCCGTCAGCGAAACTCACCAGGTTCTCAACCAAGCCGGGCAGCGCAGATGCGTCCACAACCACCGCTGCACAATCGGCCGGCCAAGCATCGGCCGAGAAGACATCACAGCTGCTTTCCAAACCACCCACAGCATCCGCACAGGAGTTCGCAGCCATTCGGTTCACGTTCGGGTCGGTACCGTAGCTCGGGTCCAAGTCAACGCCGTTGCAGGTTGTGACCAAGGCGGAGATGGCGGACTCTTCGCATGCGGCCTGAAGCGCATCCGTGGCCTCATCAACTTCGAAATCACCCACCAAGCAATCGACCACATTGGCACAGATGCTGGCCCCCAAGTCATCGCAGAAGTCCGCGCCGGATGACTGAACCGAGGTTCGGGCTGCATTGTAGGTCTCTGTCGCGGCGACGCCCTCAGAGGTGATGCATGCTGTAGACGGTGTGGCCGTGGTTTGTGCATCGACGCTTCCATTCAAGCCATCGCAGCTATCGCTCGCCACGGTTGCCACACAGTCTTCAACGAGCGTACTGCTCGCAGGATTCAGTTCACCACTTTCGGCCGCTGCACAATTTGAATCTGCAGCACGGGTCGCCTCCAAACAGGCATCGTGGGTGGAGTCATCTCCGGTACATTCCACAGCCCAGTCACACACTGCTTCACAATAGGACGTTTGAGGATCACCGCCGAGAACGTCGCTGCTGGCGTCATCCAGGGCGTCTTTGGCACCACAAGCAATCAAGCCGATGGTGGCGGAAGAAAAGAGAATGCTGTTTCGAAGAGTCGATGTCATGATTTGTTCCATTCGGTGGGTGAAAACCCATCCATTTCGATGTTGTATGGCACGCTCCATCACGTGCAGAAAAAAGATCAGCCCGGGCACCCTATCAGACTTTCTCGAAAATTAGCAGTCCTTCTGGACACCAAAGCACCCCAAGAACGTCCATCCCCGGGTTTTCATTCGGATCTTTTGCACGTGGAGGTATGCGACAGGACGGAATGCCCCGTTAATGGTTGGCTATGAATCCCTCCGAAGAACTCAACGAGACCCTTGCCGCACACCACCCCGCAGCACATGCATGTTTATCGCGCGTGGGCCGGCGCATGTTTTTCCCCCTTGGCATCCCCGCCCAAGCACAACAGGCAAAAACAGCCACAATCAACGCCACCATTGGCCAACTCACCGATGGCGCTGGCGGAGCGATGCCGCTTCCGAGCATGGCCAGCAAGATGTCCGAACTGAGCATGGAAGATGCCACCCTGTATGCCGCACAAGGTGGAAACAAGGCGCTTCGTGCTGCGTGGAAAGCGCGCATCGAGGCCGTGGGGCCGGGCCCCAAGAGTGACCCCTTCTGCACGGTCGGACTGACCCACGGGTTGAGCTTGTTGGCCGACATGTTTGTGGACGACGACACCGACGTCCTGCTGCCCGGACCAGGCTGGGGCAACTACAATTTGATTTTCTACACCCGCGGAGGCGGGCGAATCATTCGGTACCCAGTCTTGGAAAACGGAGAGTTTGCGCAGCATGCCATCGCAGAAGCCTTGCAATCGGTCCGCTCAAAAGCCGTCTTGGTACTCAATTTCCCTGGCAACCCCACCGGCTACACACCCAGCGATGCTGAACTCGCCCCATGGCTGGATGCCATCCGCAACAGCCCCAAACCGGTGGTGGTGATCTGCGACGATGCCTACAACGGTTTTGTCTACGAGTCCGATCGCATCCGCCGCAGTCCCTTCTTCGAGTTGGCCGACGCCGACCCCAGCCGCGTGCTGACCGTCAAAGTGGATGGTGCCACCAAGGAGTTGTGCTTCTTTGGCGGACGCGTGGGTTTTGTCACCTTTGGTACCGATGGGCCTGCAGCCAAGGCACTCGACAGCAAGATCAAAGGCATGGCCCGGGCCAATGTTTCAAGCGGACCCGCCATCTCGCAAGCCATCGTGCTCGCGGCACTGGCAGACCCGAACCTGGAAGCCGAACGCACCACCTTGATGGAAGAATGCACAGCGCGGTACCGCATGTTGAAACGATGCCTGATCGAAGCCAACATTCCCCATGAACCTTTCAACAGCGGCTTTTTCGCTCTGATTCCCGTGGTGGGAGATTCGGACGCCCTGCGACTGCGGCTCTTGGACCAAGGGGTGGGGGTGGTGGCACTTCCAAAACTCGGTGCGATTCGCATCGCCTACTCGAGCACATCCGTTGAAGACATTCCAGCCCTTGTAAAGGCCATCGCACAAAACATCGGTTCGGTAGCGGTATGAACAAGCAAATCAAACTTGTGATCGTCTTGCTTGTACTGGTCAACGTCGCCATCGTGGGCTGGCTCTTGCTGCGCTCCAGCGGGGATGACCAAGCGACCACGCTCAACAACGACGCCGTACTGGAAGACTTGCTCCAAGACAACACCATGGAAGCAGCCCGCTACGACTTGTCGGAAGAAGCCGCCAAACTGAACATCATCTTCGTGTCCATGGATGCCCTCCGCTACGACCGAACCGGTGCCAGCGGAAACACTTCTGGGCTCACCCCCAACTTGGATGCTTTTGCGGAAGAAGCCGTGGTCTTTCACGACAGCACGGCGGCAGCCCCTTGGACCCTGCCCAGCCACATGTCGGTGTGGACCGCACGATGGCCATCGATTCACCAAGTCACCAACAAGCTTGCGCCGCTGTCGGGCGGAAAAATGGTGGAAACCTCTCTGTCCGCAGGCATCGAAACCTACCCCGACCTCTTGATTCGGGAGGGCAGAACAGCCGTGGGCTTTACCGGTGGAGCGGGTGTTCAAAACAAATATGGTTTTGGGCGCGATTTCGATGTGTACTTGGATGACCGGTACTTCGGCGGCCTCGACTATTCGATTCCCGCCGCAGTCGATTGGATGAAAGCCAACCGTGACAAGCCCTTCTTTATGTTCCTGCACGGCTACGATGTGCATGGACAATACAACCTTCCCGAGAGCAAACGCAGTTCCATCACCTACACCGGTGCCATGGACGGCTCCATCGAAGAGCAAGCCCGATTGCGCGAGCAAGGATTGGCCAACATCACAAAGCCAGGAGCTCCGGCACACCTACACGGCATCCTGAATGACACGGACAGTGCGTACCTCGAAAAGGTCTACAATTTGAAAGTCAAGGCGGCCGATGAACGCTTGGGACAGTTCATCAGCCAACTCAAAACCATGGGCCTGTATGACAACTCCGTCATCGTGGTCTTCTCTGACCATGGCGATGAATTCATGGATCACGGCGGACTGGATCACGGTGCGACGCTGTACCAAGAACAGCTCCACGTCATCTCCATGATTCGTTTTCCAGGCTACGGCCGAAGGCATGACATTCGGGCGCCCGTCCGTACGCTCGACCTTTTCCCCACCGTCTTCGATGCCTTGGGCATCCAAGGGCCGGCCAGGGTGGATGGCCAAAGTTTGGTGCCCTTGCTGCGGGGCGAACCCCTCGAACTCGATGTGTTCGCCGAGACCGACTACCGGCTCTTCGTCCACCAACGCATGCTCCGTGAAGGCAACCACAAGCTGATTTTGGACCTCCTGGATGGCAAACGAGAGATGTTCAATCTCAAGAATGATCCGACAGAACAAAAAGAAATCAGTTCCAGTGAACCGCGCCGCACCTACGAGATGGAACAAAAGCTGCGACGCTGGATGGACTCATCCAAAACGAACCCGCAGGACTACTTGGGTCTCGAAGAAGAACCGATCACAATCTTCTAAATGCACCCAAGGCCCGGACTTGATGTGCCGATATCCAGTGCTACACTTTGTTTTCCGGCTGGATAAAAACCAAGACTTAATGGGAAAATAAACAAGGTTAAAGCATTGTTTATTTCCATCGAGATGTTCCTCAAATTCACCCGAAATGCGGATCTCAAAAACGATATTCGCAAAGTATTGCGCCGCCCTGAAAAATGTGGTCGCATATGCGATACAAATCCGCCTACCCATCCAAGGAGAACAGAGATGTACAAAGGAATGATGACCGCCCTGCTGGCTCTGTCCATGAGCGCCTTTTCGACGAATGCGTTTGCTGACAACCATGAAGGGGACGAAGAAGCAGAAGAAGTGGCAGCGCCAGACCCAGGAACGCAAGTCAGCGTTCGGCTGCTCACTCACTTCCACAAGAAAATCTCAGACAGTGGTTGGGGTGTTGGCGGATGGATCATCATGCCCGACATCACCAAGATGGGCACAATCCCGCTGTTCTTGGTGGGACCACGCTACCAAGCGAAAGGCGCTTGGGTAGAAGTGATGGCAGGTGGATTGGTCACACCGGACGCAGACCCCGCCAACGCAGGCTTTACCAAAACAAAGACAGTGCAATCAACACGGCTCCAGATGACTCCGAAGTACTTCGATTCACCCATCAACGTGTTCGGTAATCTGCAGTTCATCGATATTGGTGGCTCGCACCCAGTGACCGAGCAGAGCACGATGGTGACCTACACCTTCCTGATGGCCGACTACGTATTGGGTGATGGCGCGGCATTGGTCGGTATCGAAACCGAAAACTACTTCGGCAAGATCGGCTCCGAAATGGATGGCGATGAACTTGCAACCTTCAACGACATTGCCGTTGGCCCCCAAGTGGTCCTTCCATTCCACGACCTCAACGTGATCATGTCGTACCAGTTGCACTTCGACGAAAACACGGAGAACCAAGTGTGGGTCCGTGCCATGTACAACTTCGGGCCAAAACCCGCGAAGAAGTAAAGCCAGACCCCGTCTGACAAAAGGTCAGAGCAGCAGATGGTTCTCTATCTGCTCTCTGGCCTTCTTCTTTTCCTGATCGGCAGTGCGAAGCGAGCACACCACGCCTGCGGGTTGCCCATCAAGCACGAGAATGTTGTCGCCAATATCCAAGGCTTCTTCAATGTCATGCGTCACCATGACCACCGATACACCCGTGAATTCAACCAGCTTCAGCAAGTCTTGCTGCAGTTGCTTGCGACGTTTGGGGTCCAGCGCTGAAAAGGGTTCATCCAACAGCAACACGCTGGGCTGGCAGACAAGAGAGCGCACGAGCGCAACCCGTTGCGCCATCCCGATCGACAAAGAAGATGTGGGAGAGTCCAACTCAGCCACCAATCCGACTTGCTCCATCAAGGGTTCAACCCGTTTGTCCCACTCTTGTTGGGGAACGTTGGCCGCGCGAAGAGCAAAGTAGAGATTCTTGCGCACACTCATCCACGGAAAGAGCCGTGGCTGTTGAAACACAAGACGGGCGTTCACCCCCGATTCAGCAGACTCCATCGCCTCGATCGCACCCTTGGTGGGCTCCAGAAGGCCGGCCATCAAACGAAGAATCGTGGACTTCCCGAGACCCGAAGGGCCCAACACGACAACGGCCTCTCCGGCGGTGACCGAAAAGGAAATGCCCTGCAATACCGGTTTCTCCGCGTAGGAAAAGTGTACGTCGTCTAAACGGATGATTTCTGCCACGGAACCACCTTCTTTTGGACGACATTCGCCAAGGTTGTCATCAGCCAGCCAAGCAGGCCGATGGTAATCATGCACACCAACATTCCCTCATAATCTGAGACGTACCGAAGCTGCTGGATGCGGTCTCCCAGGCCATTTTTTACACCCACCAACTCCGCAGCGATCACACTGGTCCAAGCGAGCCCCAAGCCCACCCGGAGGCCCTGCGCAATGTCCGGAGCCGCTGCTGGAATCCGAACCCAAACAAAAGTGTCCCAGGATGAGGCCTCATAGGCGCGGGCCACTTCCAGATGTTCGTCCGGACAGTTGGCGAAGGCATGGGCCACTTGTACAAAAATGGGAAAGAAGGCCCCCAAGAAAACCACAAACCAAGCGCTCTTATCGCCCAGGCCAAACCACAAGATCGCAATGGGCACCCAAGCGATGGGCGGGATGGGGCGCAGCAACTCCAAGACATCCCGAAAGCCGAGACCAAAAACGCCCAAGATACCGGACATCGCACCCAACAGCACACCCAGACAGGCCGCAACCGTGTAGCCCACGCCAACGCGAGCCAAACTGGCCATGGTGTTCTTTTGAAGCGTGCCATCCGCAATCGCATCTTGGGCCGATAGCAGACAGTCCCAGGGTGCGGGGAAGATCACAGAATCAGCGATACTCGCGGCGATTTGCCACAGGACGAGTGCAACCGATAATGCTGTAATTCTTCGGATCATACCCCTACTTAGAGACGTCCCGAATCATGCTCGAGGTGTCCACAGCAGCCTTCAGAATCTTGGCGTCCAGCATGAAGTCAGCCGCCTTCTGAATGTTGGCCTTGTCATCCACTGAAAGCGTGACGCTCACCGGATTGTTCGCACCCAGATTGGGCTCGACAGATGCAGCCAAGTCGAGGGCAGCCAGCGAGAAGTCCAAGTTCGAAGCCGTCTTAAAGGCCTCGTTCGCCTTGAGCGTGTCACCCTTGTACTGCTCATAAGCCTTGCTCATCGCCTCCATGAACTTGGCATCCGCTCCCGGGTTTGCCTTCACAAAGTCATCGTCCATGACCACAACGCTGGTCACCAAGCCTTGAGCAACGGTGCGAACCAAACCAGAAGATTCAAGTTGAGCGAAAACCGGGTCCCATGCGGAACCTGCATCGACCGTGTCCCACTTCTTGGACTTGGCCAATACCGCAACTTCCTTGATCCCCATGTTGATCGCATTGATGTCTTTGGTGGGGTCCATTCCAGCCGCTTTCACAGCACCCAGTGTTTCTCGATGTGCTGCAGCGCCAAAGGGAATCGCAACGGTCTTGCCATTCAGGCCCGCCACATCTTTCACATCGCTGTCGGGCGGAACAAAGGTACCAACACGGTTGTACATCAACCGACCGATCATGCCCCAAGTGTTGTCCCGGTTGCAGAGTGCGATGGCCGGCTGATCCGCCGTAAAGAGCACGTCGACCTCACCCGCCAGTGCGCCCTCGTTGAGGGGTGCGCCATAGGAAAAGCCCACAAAGGTCGGGTCAAAACCCAGCCCTTTCAAAATGTCCGACTGCTGCAGAATCACCGACAACTGACCTTGGGTCGCCCACGTCTCCTGCCATCCGACCCGAATGGGGGTCCCTGCGGCCTCGGGGGCATCCGCGGCGGGCTTCGTATCTGTAGCAACCGCTTCGGTCTTGTCCGTAGCTGGCTCAGCCGCAGGTGGCACCTCATTGGATGAACATGCGAATAGCGACAAAAAGACAAATGAAAAGATGGACACGAAATGCTCTCCCAAAAAAGTACGAAAGGAATCCTACTACAAAACAGGCATTGCGCAAGGCCTATATAAAGATGACGTTCAACGCTTGCGAAGCAAAAAAACCACCCTCGTCGTGGCCAGTCATGGTCATCAAATCATTCTCCACTTTCAACGCACCCCTGAACGGGTGTACAAGAGATCATGAGCGAAAAACTCTGGCCACATTGGACCGCGACTGGACGACTTGAACCATGGGTCGTTCTCGTCCAAGTGGCTGTGGCCGGCTTGTTGATGGCACCGGCACTGCTGTACCCCGGCACAGCTCTGCCCGGCCAAGCAGGCATGGCGGACCTTCCAGGCACCGTAAACTTCCACTGGTTGGTCCACACCCAAACATTTTCTGAATTGAGCCACTCCAACATGCTGATGTACCCCTCCTCAATGGACCGGCTGCTGTTGGATGGAATGCCGCTTGATGCACTGGCTTCTTGGCCATTTACGGCCATTCTGGGGTGGCCCGGAGGCTTTACCATCTTCCAATGGCTTTCATTCGCCGCCCTCGGTGTCGCGAGCGCTTGGTTGGCCCGAGGTTGGTGGGGACATGCCACCGCTGCTGCTGTGGCGGGGGTTGTTGCCCAAACCCAACCGTACTTGATTGGAGAATTGGTGAACGGCAGACCCACCCAGGTGTTTGGCGCCATTTTCCTGCCCCTCTGTTTGGGCTACGCTCTCCGCGCCTTGGCCCACCACAAAGGCCGCGATGCATGGATGGCGGGGATCTGTTGGGGGCTCGGTACCTTGTCGTATTGGTATTACGGCGCCTTTTTTGGTCTGAGTCTGGCCTGTATGCTCGGGGTGGCTGCACACGCCAAGGAACTGAAGGTTCCAACAGTCAGGAACATGCTGGCCGGCCTCTTTGCTGTGGTGCTGGTTCCAGTGGTGTATGTGCTGAATGCCAATGCCAAGATCCCAGGCCAAGGCTCAACCTGGGACGACCCCATCACCCATGGCAGCTACACAATGCAGCTGCGCGATGTGATCGAACACCGTGATCTCGGAACGGGCATCATCACGGACAGGGTCATGGCGCTGCAAGTTCTGACGCTGTTGTTGGTTGGCTTGGCCATCAAAACCTACAGACGAAGGCGCTGGTTTCTGCCAACAGTTTGGTTCGTTGTCTCGGTCATCTTCGCAATGGGGCCCCGTATATCCTTGGGCCCTGTTGACATACCCGGACCCTTCGCTCTGTTCGAAATGACAGAGTTAACCGCACGAAACTGGTGGCCTGCTCGCTCATTGGTCATGGTTGGGCCAGCCGTTGCCTTGCTTGCAAGCGGTGGTGCAGCGGTCGCCCTGGACCGCTGGGTTGCCCGCAATCAACACACACGGTGGGCATTGGCCATGGTGGGTGCCCTTCTCTTGGAGGCCTTCATTGCCATTCCCGGCCTGCCTGTGCCCGTGACCTGGGGCGACAGCAGTCCGCAGTCCGACGTACTGGAAAAAGGAAGTGGACCCGTTTTGATCTTGCCCATTGGAAGTGGTGAAAGCCAACCCGATGCCCGGATGTTGATCGATCAAACCCGCCATGGAAGACCACTCATCAACGGCCCCATGCCGCACTCTTCGAGCACAGCACCCGCAGAATATCGCAAACGTGTTCGCTCGATGGCACTGGCCCCATTCATTGTCTGCGAGTCGAACCCAAAGACCATAAAAATGCCCAAAACAGAGCAAATCATCGAAGCCTTGCAAGCGCTCGAATTGACGGAGATATACCTGGATACCGGATTGGCGCAGCGTTTCATGCGCGATGCTGAAACCTACCAAGCGTGCATCGAGGGTGTGCTCAAGATCAAGGGGGAATCTGACGGACCCTTCCTCGTCTTCAAGATCAATTGATGACGATCAACAACCCAACTCAGGGCTTGCTGGGAATGGACACCTCGGTTTCTCCACGCAATACGTGGATCTGGGCCTGACGACCCACACGGCCCACAGATTCACCCCATATCTGGGCTTTGGTGCTGCGCGGCGCAATGCGTTTGGCCTCCAGCAGTTGGGAGAACCGAACCACATCACCCGCAGCCCGCGCACTCCGTTTCGCCGCGTAGGCCTTGGATGACTCCACCTGTCCACCAGCAACGCCGCGCACTTCGGGCAAACGTTTTGATACGTACGCTTCCGCAGCCAGTGCCAATGTGTCTTTGTCGCCGCGGGCGCTGGAAACATCCTTGAAAGCATCCAGCACAGCCGGAGGAGGAGTGAGTTCGCGTACCTCGACAGCTGCGAGACGAAGGCCGGTACCGTGAGCATCCAACAATGCCTGAGCAGCAACTTCTGCTTCTTGCTGCAGCTGTGCACGGCCCGTGGTCAACAACACGTCCACACCCATGGTGGCGATGATGTCTTTGGTCACACCGAAAACCACACTGGTGAGCGTGCCTTCTGGATCAGCCAACCCTGTTTGGTGGGCCACCGGATCGGCGATTGTGTATTGAATGACCAAGTCCACATCGATCAGATTGGTGTCTCCCGTAAGCATGCGAACCTTGCCCGTTTCAACACGTCGAACTTCACTCACCCCCACAATCTCATGAGACTCGATGGGCCAAGGGGCTCGCAACCCCAAGCCTGCGGTCAGGGTCCGGTCGATCACACCAAACCGATAGACGACCGCCACGTCGCCGGAATCGACGAACACGGCACTGCTGCCAACAAGCAATGCCAGCAGCGATAGTCCCACCCAACGGATCACTGGGGCCCTCCCGTCAGTGCACGAAACAGGGGACCGTCGGAGTCCACCACCAATACGGAGTCCTTATCCAACACATTTTCGGCCGTTTCGAGACCCCGAACGAACAAATAGAACTCGGGGTCTTCCGCGTAGGCCTCGGCATACACCTTCGCTGCAGAGCCATCAGCCCGAGCCCGAATGCCCATGGCCTCCTTTTGAGCAGCAGCCATGATTTCCGCGGCTTGCCGATCGGCTTCAGCACGGATGGCGCTGGCCTTTTCCTCACCCTCAGAGCGGTATGCATTTGCGATTCGGCGACGCTCAGCGCGCATCCGCTCGTAAATTGACTGCTCGTTTTGAAGGGGCAAGCCGATGGTGCGCAAACGCACGTCCAACACCTCAATCCCCAAGCGCTTTTGACCGATGCCCACGATTCCTGGAAGCAAATCTTCAGGAAGCATAGAAACAGCCGTGGATTCGGTGGTCATCAACTCCCCAAAATCGCGATTACCGAGGGCTGCAGCAATTCGACTGACGACCAAGTCCGACAACTGCATCCGAGCCACTTCTTCGGTACCCACGGCTTCAAGAAAGCGTTCCGGATCGGAAACACGCCACAACAAAAAGGCTTCAACAACGAGGTTCTTCTTGTCGCGCGTCAGCACTTCCGCGGGCTCGACACTGAGCAGCTGGGCACGCTTGTCGAATCGTTTGACCTCGTGGAGAGGCCATGGAAGCCGTAGATTGAGTCCGGGTTCAACCACGGTCTCAACCGGTTTTCCAAAAAGAGTCACCACGGCAACCTCGCGTGCATCCACAGTGTAGACGCTTCCCCCGAGGAGGCCGACAGCCAATAATCCCATGAGCAAGGTTCGGTTCATCGTCCCTGTCCTCCCTTGATAGAGTCTGGATCCCGCGATCCGTATTCTTCATCACCCAGCCACACGCGGACACCGCTGGGTGCCGCGATCAACCGCACCCGCCGCAAGCGGCGTTCGCTGGACTCGGCGGCGAGCCGAGCCTCCGTCAGGCTGAGCGAACGCAGTCCATTCTTGTGAATCGCACGAAACCACGCATCGTAGCCCTGTGCCTTCGCATCGATTTGAACAGCACTTCCTTGCGCACCCACAATCGCAGCGACAGCTTCACCCCGTGTTCGGGGGATCAAATCTGCCGCGTACGCTTCCGCCTGATTGATCGTGGTTTGTCGCTCTTCATCCGCACTGATGACATCCAAAAAGGCCGACACGACAGGCGCAGGCACGGTGACATTTTTTAGGTGTACAGCCGAGACTGTGATTCCCAGTTCCGCAGAATCCGAACTGCTCTGCAAGGCTGAAAGCAGTACATCTTCAACCCCCACACGGCCCGTGGTCAACAGAGCATCTTGGTTCTGTCTTGCAACAACTTCAACCAAAGCCGCCTGTGCGAGATCCCCAAGAGCCTGCTCGGGGTTGGCCACGTTGTACGCATATTGCTTGGCGTTCGTAACCGAATAGCGCAGCGCTACAGACATGCTGACCATGGATTGGTCTCCGGTCAACATGCTTGCAGAATCCAACATCAGCTGGCGTTCAGCACCCACATTCACACGGGTGATCTTCTCGAAGGGAGGGGGAAGACGAACGACCAATCCCGCTCCTTCGGTCTGCTCGATTGGTGCACCAAACCGCTCGACAATGCCCACGTGGCCGGTCGGAACAGCATGAAAGGACCCCAATGCCCAGAGGGCCGCCACGATGACCCAAGGTCGCCGCCCCACCGTCCAAGAGTGAACAGGGTTTTCGATGGCCGCCACGTTTGGAACAGAAGCGGAGCCTCTCCCTTGCAAGCCCGTCATCGCCGCAACAAGACCGCTCAACCCAAGGGCCAAGTTTGCGGACTCAATTGCCAAATCCGCAAGATCGTGGCCCATCCATGAAAAGATGAGGCCCACAGCGAACAGACCCAAAGCAGCCCGACCCAAAGGCCAAGCGTCTCGAATCTCTTGGGGCTCTTTTCGTGCCCAATGCGCATCCGCAAGAACAAAGACGACGAGCACAACACCAAACATCAAAGAGGGCGCTGAGGCCACATGGCCAGCCCATTGAAACGCAGCCCAGGCCACCAAGACACCCAAGGCAACGCCGAGCCATCGCACCGTAGAGACAAACCGACCATCCAAAAGAAGAACCGCTACACCTGGACCGAACCGAGCCAATGCCGCCAAGCCCGCCAACGCCACCAAGGGTGCCGAGCTCCAACCGCCAGCGACGGCACACACCGCCCCAAGATTGAGCAACAGCAAGCCCAGGCCAGCACGCACCAGACGGCCGGTTCGAAGCGGCTCAGGCAGCATTTCATCTTCGATAATTTCTTCCGATTCGCGGCCTCGCTGGGTCACAGCGTACAAGACACCAAGGCCAGCCAATGCGCCGCCAATCCAACCTATGGGGGCCAAATACTCGCCGTAGACCAGCACCCCCAGCATGGTGGCAAACAACACCTCGGAAAGAGAAAGGACGGCTGCCATTCCAGCGGACACTTGCCTCATTCCAAGGTTCAGCAAATAGAAGGGAATATTGGTGCTGATGACTGCAAGGCCCAGAATCCACAACAAGGAAACGGCAGGCACGATGAAGCCACCGCCCAGCACCGCCACCAACGTGAGAAGAAGCGCCGCAACGGTCCACGCCACAAACAACGTGCCCAAGATGGGGGTCTGCTCTCGCCGTGTCATCCGGGTCAGGACGAGCACTGCGGCGTACCCAATCGCCGAAACGAAGGCGAGAAAGTCTCCCAACAGAAAACGTGACGAAGCAAAGTGAGACACCTGAAAAATCGATACGCCAGACAAAAGGGCCACACCAAAAAGGGCCACGATCGCACCCATCAAGGCCGCACCACCAGGGCGCTCCTTGTACAACCAATAGGCCAAGGGAAAGACCGCGATGGGTGCCAAGTTGTGAAGGAAAATCGTGTTGGCCACCGTTGTGAAAGCGTAGCCACCCACAAAAGTCGATGAGGCCACAGCCAAAGCCAACCCCAACCATGAACCCAAACGAAGCGTGACTGCATCCGGCTTCAGCGCCTTGGTTCCACCTTCAGACCACACGACTGAAACGGCAAACACCACAGCCACAAAGATGGCCCGCCATGCCGATACACCCAGGATATTGGCCTGTGAACCACGCGTGAACAGTGCCATCAGCGAAAACGCAAACATGGCTCCGAGCACAAGCAGAATCGGGCGCGACCCCGGTGTCTCCTCCGTGGACAAGTTGTTTCCTCCATCCCTGGCCAGCAGGGGACCCGCAATGCGGGACCCCGCCATTTTACCGCGGGTACATCAAATCAAGGAAAAGGATCCCTTTCCGGCAGAATTTCCGCCAAACATACAACCCACTGTTTTTCGACCAAAATTGACCCAAACTAAAGCTTTTTTGGCACAAATCGACATGGGCTATCCCCTGCATCATTAAAGGACGTCGAAAGGCAGACAAGATGGCCCTCACACCCTTCAAAAGGCCTTGGGTAGCCCCATCAAAAATGCAGAAAAAAAAGCACCCCCTGATGGCACCCATGGTGCCCCAAGCAATGCTTCCAGATCGCCGAATGACTGCAAAGCGCGGATCATACGCAACAGAAGCGCCCAAGTTGCGCGTCTGACAAAAACCAAAAACCCTACTCCGGAGCCACCGCGTTGAAGTATCCACTCTTCTGCAGAAGATCGCGAAAGGCCGGGTCATGGCGCAACTGAACTGGAACGACTTCGCCAGATCGCGCCTGACGAAAACCATCCCAAATGCCCTGCAGATTCTTTACGACTTCCGGCCGGGCGCGCGCCATGTTTTTGGTCTGGCCCCCATCGGTCTTCATGTCGAACAAACAAGTAAACGGTTCACCTGGGCCGGGCGGTGGTTCCACCGTTCCAGGCGTACACATCAATGGCTGCCGCAACAATGCCCATGGTGGGGAAATCACGGCCCCACGCATGGTGTCTCGGGGGGTCCAGCTGACACCGCCTTCGATCAATGCTGTTTTGCGAATCTGCGTTTCGGGAGACCGAAGGACGGGCAACAAGCTCTGCCCATCGATTCCCGCAGGCACAACAGCACCCACCAATTCGAGAACCGTGGGCAACAAGTCCACATGACTCACCAACGGTTCGATGCCTTTTTCCAGCCCTGGCATACCCGGAACCCGCAACAACAAGGGAACGCGAACCACGCCATCAAAGTAACTGTCGCCATGAAGGAACTCTTGGTGTTCACCCAAAGACTCCCCATGGTCTGCCACGACCACAAGGATGGTCTTATCCAACCGCCCCGTTCGCTCCAGAACATCCATTACAGCACCCAGATCCGCATCCAGGCGGGTCATGCTTTCTGCATAATACTGACGCCATG